>Ga0209091_10003479_pt1 | contig 12661 bp, 15 predicted proteins | sample ArcticOcean_MG_C_6_FD_187438 | JGI IMG/M metagenome (GOLD analysis project Ga0209091, IMG submission 187438) | Marine microbial communities from western Arctic Ocean - ArcticOcean_MG_CB8_128 (SPAdes) (version 2) | ecosystem: Environmental > Aquatic > Marine > Oceanic | place: Arctic Ocean...
CTATCGAGATGTATCTGGAGAATGATCTTCCTCTTATCGTTAAGTACTCTGTTGCTTCTCTTGGAGAGATTAAACTATGTTTAGCAGCTCTTCCTTCTTGTTAATTATATTATTGATATATATATATAATGGCTACCATAATACCAACAACACCAGCAGAAGAAAAGCCAGCACCAGAAGGAAAGCCAGCACCAGAAGGAAAGCCACCACCAGTGATGAGTCAGAAAGAGGTAGTGTCCGTTGTATACTCAGAAATGGGACTAGGTTCTCTGGCAGAAGCAACCCGTAAATATTTAAGTTGTGTAGACAACTGTCATCGGCGTTATCCTGGTGGACGAAAAGAAGATAAGCCTGTAATGCCCAAAAAGCCGAAAGGCAGGAAACAAAGACCGACTTTATCAGGGGACGGTAGAAAACGAAGATTAATGAGGTGGAAAATCAAGAATCAAAATTTAAATACCTGTCTTAAATCGTGTAAAGCCAAATGGTATCACGCGGTGATAGATTTAATTGGAGAAGCAAATTTCCAAATGAATAAGGATGTTTTAAGCCATATCTTAACTATGTTGGTTAAACCGCGTGCGAAAAAAGGAGGAAGAAAAACACGCCGAAAAAAAGGCACTAAGCGAAGAAAGACAAAACGAAGAAAACGCAAAAGTAAAAAAAAATATTAATAATTAAAGATTGTATATTATTAATATTATATGAAGTCAGACGATGTTTGCAAGTTATATAAAGAATGTTTTGATAGTCAAGTTATAATTATTTGGAGAGATTGATAGCTAAATATGAAATTACCATAGCAATACCACAAATAGCAATAACGGTAAATGTTGAAAAATAAAAGCATTTTTTATTTATACAACTATCTGATTGTTCGTGCATATCTCCCTTGTTATAGAATGGTATTCCAAATGTTTCAGTCCAACTGACATCATCCTTGTGTTTATCGAAATCCCAACACCCGTGTTTTTGATGAGGATGCTGGTTTTCATGATTTAAAATATCCATTGTGTCAGCAAATATATTTCCAGATGTATCGTATCGTTGTTTCATCTTTTTCATATAATTAATATATCTCGTTTTGCTCTTTCTATCCAATGCTCCGAATGGGTCTGTTATCAAATGCGTTAATGTGTTTTTATATTCTGGCCTCGCCAGTTTTTCATAGCAACAAGTAGAGCATGAACGCAGTCTTAAAGTATCCGCGTATGCCATTTCATCGGAAAATAATTGATCAATGATACTAAATGCAGAACGCAATAATAAAATCTTTTCGTATCCGTAACTTTTTTCAAAATATTCTTGATCTATAAGTTGCTTTATTTTAATAAGATTCTGGTCAGTTAGAGAAACACCATTGTCGATCATATTATTGTGCTGACACTTGAGAAACTTAATTTGATTAATCCGGTCGCGTATAAATGTAATATAATGTTTACGCAACCCTTCTATTTTTTTAATAACGGAAAATATATTAATATTATATGCTATTTTGTATCGATACCGAATAACACGAGGCACAATAAACTGATTCGTTTCTTTGATTTCTTTGATTTTAGTTTCTATTTCTTCAAGAGTATTTCGAATTTTGGCACCAACTTCTATCAATTGGAGTTTTTCTCTTTCTTTGGGGGTTCCCTTTTTATCAAAACCAGTCATATCTGTAAACAGTAACAATGAACCAGAGGCAAATTCACATATGGATTGTAACTTATCATATTGATGAGCGGATGTTTTATGAGCCTGGGATTGGGCATCTAATTTTAAATAACTAACTATGGCAAGAAGAAATGATATTCCAGCATTCAGCGATGCTAAAAAAGTCCCGCCCCAGTCTGCCCCTTTTAAAGCTGCAGCACATACGGATGCGCCAGCGGATATAAATATAGATGGGAACATTAATTTATTTAACCTTGTTTGACAATAGGATTCTGCTTCCATATAAATGATTTTTTGACCTTTCACATAACTAGCCAAAATATCCATCGCGGAAGAGAAATATTCATTGTAACTATGATAAATTTCACCTAATTCGATTTCGACTTCTTGAAAACTAATTTTTGAGGAATTAAAACAAAATCTGCCATATTTGTCTATGGGTTCGTTTTCTTCTTTATTTTTCTTTTTTTTATATTTTTTCAAAGCAGTTAACATTACTTTGTGTCTTTTCATATGCGTTGTTTGGTGTGTTTTTCTACTATTAGAAGTGGTTGGGAATAAACCCGTCATTTTAGTTGTCGCTAAAAGCTGTCCTGGTTTAGATGTTTTAATTTTTTTATTACCATCTACATCTATTATTGTATCATCGTCCAAATGAGTTAAATCTAAATCACTAGTATCAATAACCGGTGAGTTGACAACGGGTGTGTCGACAACTGGTGATATATTATTAGATATATCATTAATCTCAATTTCCACTTGGCTCATAATATAAGAAAGGTTATTATATTATGAATATTTACGAAATTCGTTTAGTATCAACTTCAGCGCTAATCATATAAATTGAGTTTTCCGTGATAATAATATATTCGGACTCTACTTTATATATTTTAGAAATAGGGCTTGTATATTCATCTTCGCTTTTAACTAACAGTTTCTCTCCAGAATCTCTTACACCAATTAGAACGTCTTTATCTAATGAACCCGTCCAATAGTCAAACATAATAGGTTTGTCTTCCACAATAGATAATTTGGCACAATGTTGCAAAGTTGTTTGGTGGGGCAATCTATAATTATTTTCCTTTTCGGCTGATACAACACTTTCTTCTGACATTATAACTTAAAGGTCTTTATAATCTTTAAATACTTATTTCACTCAAAATAAATAAATTAGTTTTGTGCGTGATTTTAAAATGAGATTTAGTTGTATATGGCTGAAAAGTTGATTATTAGCAATACGGATAATTATAACCAGAATTTCGAATTCTCTGATACCAAGACCTATGTGGGAAGATACGTCGAACTTATTAACGAATATATGTTATACGTTGTGGAAAATATGATTATTCAAGATGATGCTTATTTATTATTTTTAATACAACGAGGCGTTGAAACAATAATGCATAGTTTTAAATTTTTGTTAATGTATACAAAGAATTTAGATTTAACCGTTTTTCAATGCAAGAAAGCTTTGTATTATTATATTGAATTTATAGGACAAATCAGCGATGTTTCCTTACAACATTCATATTTACAATTGAATTCCAAAGACGCCACTTTATTTGTGTATAAGAAGACAATATATGATATTAATAATGTATACAGAAAAAATTTTATTCAATCAAACAATGATAAACAATTTTTGAATAGCATTTCTAATATTATTGTATTATTTAATGCGACACTGTTTCATTTATTGCAAAAAGAGAGATTAAAATATTCTAAAAAGGAAAGCATCATACATTTTGCAATTGACCGCGCAACATCAATAACCGATAAATTATTTAATAAAAAAAATTACTTTTTAACTGATAGCAAAACGGAATTATGTTTATTTGTTTTTCGAATTTTTCAAACTTACGATATAGACACCATTAAATATAGCAATATTTGTGAAATTTTTATTAAAAAACTTCGAAAATATGCAGAAAATGAAATACCCGATGTTCAAATATTATTGAAAGAAAAATTATATAATAATATATCTATTATTAATCTACAAGAAATGTCTGCTTTAAGATATATCAACTGGATTTTACATCCATTATAATTATTTTCTTTCTTCTCTTTTTTTTCTTCTCTGGTTTTTTAAGCGGTTTCGCAGTTTCTATTCGAAATTCTTTAAAATCGCCCTTCAATATAGTTTTTAAGAAGTTGTAGACTATATGTAAGGTTGGAATAGAACAATGACCAACAATTAACACACTTCCTGTCCTAAATACCATGAAAGAAATTTCTAAACATTGATTTTCTCCTGTGCCACTGCCTTTTTTACTGCAACGTTTTTCACACGAACAAACTCCGTTTTGTATATTTTTCATTGAATTGTAATAAAATTTTACTTGAATTCCTGGATACGAACAAGGATCATAATTTACATGAAGATGGTATTTGTATTTTAACAAACTAGATAATTTATCCCTGTCTATGTAATAGTTACAAGTAAAATTCGAATTTATTAGAACTGTATCAATGTCACCCTTGTTATATGCTAGAGGCTTTAAACACAACGGGTTTAACATTGCAATTAAGGCATCTAAAGCTAGAAATAGGAAGTCGTCTGATTGAATACCCGGGATTTCAAGTTTGCCAGTATTAAATACTTTAATATGCACTTCCTTAAATATCCCATTATACGGTATACGCATGATTACCACAAAACAATTATAAAATGCACCTTTTACTTTGGTTCTGTAACTGGTAAGGTCTTTTTTTGCTATACCAACATTTATTTTTCGCACATCTTTGTATATAATTTTACGGGCCGTGGGATTATCAATAAATTTAATAGTATTTATTACGACCATATCGGTATGATTGATTTTTTCATCCAGTTGTGCACTCTCAGTTTTAGTATCACAACTTAATTTTATTTGTTTTTTAATAACACCACAACAAGGACTTTGATATGAAATAATCGGAATACCCCAAAACACACTTTTTAAATCTATTTCTTGGTTTAAATGACCTATTTTTGTCTGTGTAGAGATATAAATCTCCGTTACTTTAGGAATAAAAGTTTCATTACCATATATAATCTCATTCTTTGAGTCTTGTAGTGTATCACCATTTAAGAAATTTTCCCATTCTTGGTCAGCGCTTAAAATTGACATTATTATTTTTAAACTAATCTCTTTAAGCTAACTCTTAATTCAATTTATTTTCTAGGTATTAATAAAATGGAACAATGTCAAAAACGCACAGTTTTGTCAAATGATATTTGCCGTAAGAAAAATCGTAAGAAAGCACAAAAAATATTAGATAGTATTCAAAATGAGTACTGTCTAAAAAGAAATCAATTTTACCCCGAACAACCATCCCCTAATTTATTTTGCAATAGATTAGAGATACGTATGAAGGCTTATTATAATAATTTATATAGTTCTTTCAAATTATAAATAGCATAAGGAATTAAATAATCGACATTTGTTACCTCGCTATGTATTATAAATTTAAATACCGAAATCCATTTTGGCATCAAGACATATGGTTTCGTTTTTATCAAATAATTTATAAAGTCTTGCAAAAGATCAACGCCTTCCACATTATATTTTACACTAATTTCATTAAAATAGGGTATAATATCTTTAGCATCATCATTTTGAAGTTTGTTTATTATGGATTCCCATACATCAGCAGTTATATGTGTGTATGATGTGGATGTTGCGAATTGTTTATGATTCGCTTGGATATAATTTATCATACTGCGAATGTCGGATTTAAATGAATCTTGAATTGAATATAATTGTGTATCATTAATTTTCAATTGTTCTTTATTAATGATTTTCTTTAAAAATCTAGATATATCTTTAGATGGCAATTGGCAAAATCTTAAACGAATAAATTCATTTTGCAAAGCAGTATCAATGCGACTAATATAATTACAGATTAAACAAAAACGAACATTTACAGAATATTTTTGTATCAAATACCGTAAAGCTTGTTGAGCATTTTTAGTCATGTAATCAACCTCATCTAATATAACAAATTTTAAACCCTTTCCAAATAACGTTTTGGTATGTACAAATTGGTAGATTTGATTTCTAATAATCTCAATACCTCTATCATCGGACGCATTTAAATGTATTTTAAATCCCTTGTTTGTTTGATTATATTTTTGCTGATATGCATTAATTAAATTAATAATAGTAGTCGTTTTGCCGGTCCCCGGTGGACCATAAAATAATAAATTTGGAAAATAATTCTTTGTCAATATATTATTTAAAATTTGCTTATTGGTATCATCCAATACCACATCACTAAGTGAATTTGGTCTATATTTTTCAACCCATGGAGAGAATGCATTCATATGATTAAATATTATACTTTATATTTAATATAAGAATAAATAAATTGATATACTAAATGGCCAATATTATAATACCAACAACAATGAGTCAACCTGCCGCATACCTTAAAGTAATAATTGGTCCAATGTGGTCTGGTAAAAGCACAGAAGTTATTAATATATATAAACACAACTGTATAGCGCAGATTTCAACGTTGGTTGTAAATTACGATGAAGACAAAAGATATCATGACCAAAAATTATCAACACACGATAAAACAATGATACCTTGTAAACGATTTAATAAATTGTCAGACTTATTGAAATATAAAGACCTCCATAAATTCAAATGTGTTGTTATTGATGAAGCACAGTTTTTCGAAGATTTAAAAGAATCAGTTGAAATATTACTTTCTATGAATAAATTTGTTTATGTCTGTGGACTTGGCGGAGATTTTCAAATGAAAAAATTTGGATATGTTCTCGATATTATACCTTTCGCAGACGAAGTTATTAAAAAACAAGCTCTCTGCGCTATATGCAGAAATGGTAAAAAAGCATCTTTTACAAAAAGATTATCGGAGGAAGGACACGCGGTAACAACTCAAAAACTTATAGGAACCAATAATTATATTCCCGTATGCAGAGAATGCCACTCGTTTTAATTATCCTCCAAAAGATATAAAAAAACTACTTAGAATTCAAATACTTTTTTTGTGTATAAAATGCCCCCTAAAAAACGCGGAAGGAAACCAAAAAAGACTAAAACTAATCAAGTTGACGAGCCTAAGAAAGTGCATAGAAAACGCGGCAGAAAACCAAAAGGCGGAAAGATTATTAAAAAAATCAATGAAAAAATTAACCCAGACGAACTTAAAAAACCCAATATTATACTACAATTAAAGTGTTCTAGTAAAGACTTGCAAGAACAAGGCGGTGCATCTGAATCCACAAAATCTGATATCAAATCATATACTGTGACTAATAATAAACAAAACTCTATTAATTATGAACAATACAATAATATTTCATATGTTGCTCCACCAAAAACCGATTCTATGTCTTGCGAAGACGATGAAGATACGGATATTAAAGAAATCTGGGAAAAATTAAGAATCTTAAAACTAAAATTGCATTTTAACGAAGTATCAGATAAACGGTCTCATTGTTTTTGGTGCACTTGTTCATTTGATAATCCACCCGTATTTATACCAAAACAAGAAAGGAATGAAATCATCGAAGTTTATGGGTGTTTTTGCAGTCCCGAATGCGCCGTAGCTTACTTGAAAACAGAACCTATTGACTGTTCTGTTCTTTGGGAGAGATATGCTTTATTAAATAATATTTACAGTAAAATCTATAATTATGACAAAAATATTAAACCCGCACCCAACCCTTATTATACCCTAGATAAGTATTATGGAAATCTCACTATACAAGAATATCGTAAATTACTGAGCAAAGATAGATTACTATTAGTAGTTGAAAAACCATTAACAAAGATTTTACCAGAATTGTATGAAGAAAATAATGAACTTCCAAATATATTTGATGATCTTTTGAGCACCAATCCGCGAAAACGCCCCAAATACCGATTAAAGAGAAAACATGCAAGCAACAGTAAATTGTCAAGTCTTTCTAATAATTTCGGATTAAGTAATTAAATTTAATGTAAATATGTTAAATTTAATTATTTTCCTTCTCTTCCTTTTGTAATTTATTCATATAAGCTATATATGCCGCTTTTCTTTGCTCAAGTTGTTCAGCATGACGTTTTCGTTGGAGTTGTTGTGTGTTCACATCGTCCATAAAATTTCTTATTTCTCCATAGATCATTTGATTCTTGGTTGATGTCGGAGTTTCTAGTTTATCTTGAAAATTGGGATTCATATACTCTTTAATTACATGCAAATAATTATTCTTCCAGTCTTCTAATTTTATTCTGGCCACTTCCTCTGTATAATCTGTTTGTCGCATTATAAGTTCAATCATAGCCTGTCTTCTAGTTGCAATTTGCATTTCCATTGCTTCGGCGCGTTGTTTCATAAGTTCCTCCCCGCTTATATCCATTGTTTTTGGATCACTTGCATCTTTTTTAACTTCGCTCATTTAACTAATAAAATTAACATTTTTCTAAATCGTATTAAACATTTACCTTAATATTGTTATTAAATGGAAAACACTACCGAACAAACGAATTCAACAATGTGTGTAAATAACGCTGTGACAGAAATTACCACTATTATATCGCAACATTTAACTAAAGTATTCGACCAAGTAGCAAGTGAAAAAAATGATATATCTAAAAATTTAAAAATTTTAAACCAACTTTCTTTTGTGGTAAAATTACGAAAGGAAAACCAAGACTTAAAACAACAATTACACGATATTAGTACAAAATATAAATCTTGTTTGGAAGAACTTATTACAATAAAAGGCGAAGAAAAAGTAACAATGGAAATTACAGAATTAGATTCTATTTACAATATCCCTTCGCGCGCCGAAATCGAATCCACTGTTAAAAATACACAATATAAGTCTTTATGGGACCTGCGCGGTTCAGAAGACGAAATTGAGTCAGATGATTCAGATGCACAAATGATATCGTCTGGTTCAATCAACAAACTAGATTCGGAATATTCTTTGAAACTTGAAGAACTGAGAGAAGATCCTAAAAATAAAGATGCGTCCGCAGAGGAAATTAAAACGGCCGTTAGTCAATGGAAATTGTTTTATAAAGATAATATTTTAATGAATTGTAATAAATCGGAGGAAGAAACAATTAATGATATTATGGACTCAAGTGCCGGTCTTAAAGGATGGGGTAAATCATATGATGAGGAAGACGAAGATGAAGAGGAAGACGAAGATGAAGAGGAAGAAGAAGTCGACGCCGACGAAGAAGCAGTCGACGACGAAGATGAAGAGGCCGACGAAGAGGATGAAGAAGCAGTCGACGACGAAGATGAAGAGGCCGACGAAGAAGAGGCCGACGAAGAAGAGGCCGAAGATGAAGAGGCCGACGAAGAAGAGGCCGACGAAGAAGAGGCCAACGAAGAGGATGAAGAGGAAGAGGTAGAAGAAGTCGACGATAAAAATATTGCTGTTGCCAAAACAGTTTTACTTGCGCAAGAAGCAGGTGAATATGCAACAATTGATACCGCTAGCGAAGAAGACAATGAAGAGGAAGAAACCGTTGACAAGGTCGACAAAGATGATGAAGAAAATGCTAAAAGTGAAGATGAAGAAGAAGTAGAAGTTGAAGAATTTAAATTTGAAAACAAAACATATTATACTGATGACTCTCAAAATGGTAATTTGTTCGAATGTCTAGAAGATGGTGAGATTGGTGATATTGTGGGTAATTTAGAAAATGGCTCTGTGTTTTTTTCCTAATATAATATAAATGGTTCTAAAACAAATCTGTCCACCCGCATTAATATATTTAATTTTTTCCATTACCCAAGTATCTATTGATACGGTCCAAGGATCATATAATACCGCATTAGTTAAAATATGGGTAGCTTTTGTATTTACTGTTCTATTAAACTATCTATGCATGAGTGGTTTAGATGTTGTATCGTGGTTGATAGTATTTATCCCATTTATCTTAATGACCGTTATAGTCAGTATGTTGTTAGTTATGTTTGGGTTAGACCCATCGACTGGTAAATTAGCTGTTGCATATGATAAAACCGTGAAGGAACAACCAGATGTTAGAAGTCTAGCAAAACGCGACCGAAAACGCGATCGAAAACTCGCCCGACAACTCGCTCGAAAACGACGACACAAACTAGATAGATTCTCCAGTGAACAATATGCCCGATGGAGAAAATATAACGAAGCTCAAGGAATTAACACTGGATATGACCAGTCGAATATTTCAACTGACCAAAAAAAGGTATTGGATGATGTTGTTTCAGCAAGGGCTGGACTAGCGTGCGATCCATTACATTCTGATTGCCCAAAAAAAGCAATTAGTCAAGTAACTATTTAAAATAATAAGAAATTACATAACTAATAATGTTTAGTGAAATCGTTAATTATATTGTAATTCCTACTTTACTATCAGCAAGTGCTTTGGGCGCTTATTATGTTTGGAGTCCGGAGGATAGTAAAAAACTAATATCAAATGTGGCGTGGTATGGAGTAAATATGTATTCGCGCGCTTCTATTTATTATGAAACTTTTGCACAATCTGATTTATCAGATAATGAAGAAGATAATTTTGATGAAGAAGAATCATTATTATATTACAACAGTGAAAATCAACTTTTAGTTTCACTAGGAACAGATTATAAAACTATGCCTGATGAATGGTGGAATGATAGCAACAATATAGATTTATTAATGTTTAAAAAATCTTTAGGTGACAGTATAAAATACAAGACTTTTAATACACACAAAGAGTTAATGAAATCAGATAATGATTGGGTTACATCGGAGAAACAATTCGTGCAAGTTGAATTGGAGCAAAATGGTGTGGTTATTGATATTCATAAACACCTGGATCACTTTTACACAGTAGGAAATAGTATTTTATCAAAATCATTCTTGAGGTGGTATTTGAAGACATGGTATAATATGGAATTATGTGATAAATACACGCTTAAAATCTTTGATAAAGATGTTAATTTATTTAGTATAGGACCAGAATCTTATATATTACTTGGCGATGAGAAATATTCTATTATTAATACCGAAAACGAAGAAATTGCCGATACTAATTATGAAGGCGCCACTGATGAATAATTAATTTAAAAACATATATAAAAAATTGACTAATATATATATATAATGGATACTTCAGGAACTATGGAAATTATGGCAACTTCTTCAGAAGTAACACACCCATTGTATGATAAATGGGTTCTATGGGCTCATTTACCACATGACACAGATTGGTCTATTAAAAGTTACAAAAAAATTATGACCGTTAAGAGCATTGAAGAAATGGTGGCTTTATATTCAGCAATTCCTGAAAAATTAATTAAAAACTGCATGATGTTCGTAATGAGAGAAGGGATAAAGCCAATGTGGGAAGATCCATTAAATAGCAAAGGAGGTTGCTTTTCCTTCAAAGTTCCGAATAAAGTTGTGACCCAAGTATGGTCTCAATTAAGTTATATTTTAGTAGGAGAAACACTCACAAATGACCCGCGTTTATGGAAGTTAATCAATGGTATTACCATTTCACCCAAAAAGTCATTTTGCATTATTAAAATATGGCTGAAAAATTGCACTATGCAAAATCCCACACAATTATCCAGTGTTCAGGGATTGAGCATTCATGGTTGTTTGTTCAAACGCCATAAACCCGAGTTCTAATTATTTATATAAAATCGTATATAAAAAATTTTATTTTACTTAACTGATTTAAATTTATTTTTTAAGAATTCTAGTTTATATTGGAAACTTCTGTTAAAAGGTCTTGTGCTTTTTTTTGTTGAAATTTTAACGATCTTGCAAGTTTTTTTTCCCTTTTTTTGGAACGTTCTTTGTAAAATTCACTGTTGCATTTTATATTAAACCTATTTTTTCGTTCTGGCAGATAAGTAGCAAATGTCGGATGCGCCGTTTCAAATTTTTCAATATTTTGAAGCCATTTTGAAACAGGATTCCACCCACCCCAAATATTTCTAATTCTGCCACGTTGTTCCTGTGAATAAACGGCAAAATGATTTTTTAGACACCATTCTTTTTTCAAAGTATATATTGGTCGACGGTACAATCCCCAACTCGTTGGGGATATACACATATACCTTGAACCTAACCAGAATTTTCTAGCACACCAATGTTGCTTGTCTAGATATGGTTGTATTTTTAAATTCTTACGATTAAAACCACCTTTGATAAACTGGTCTAAGACTTTATCCATATTTGATTTTTTATCCATTCCTGCAAACTCCAGAATGATCCATATAAGTTCTTCAGGTAATGCGTAAAACATTGTTGTTGATACTTAATATTAAGGTATTAATTTTTCAAATCAATTTTTTATTAAATTAATATATTTTAGTATCAATATATAGAATGGGGAACAAACAATCAATGCCTAAAGAAATGTTAGACAGAATTGATGTTCTTAAAAAGAGAATTAATTCTGGTAAATTTGGTAATACCGATCAAGGGAAGGAGGAGGTAAAAGTCCTCCTTGAATATTGGAATGAAAAATATGGTAATAATTCTGGTAAAATGACAGTAGACGTTGGTGAACTTCTAAAAGAGAATTTTAACTGTGAAACTATAGAGAATAGATCTTTTTGTATTGATAGAATAGATTCTGGGTGTAGGTGGGAACCTTATAATGAAAAGGCGGCGGAGAGATATTCTCCCGGGTCTAAAGACCAAATAAATTTTGCAAAGAACGAAGGGCTTTGTCGTGATGTTGAGTATGTGACAAAATTAACAGACGATGACTCGTGGAGTGAACTAAAACTAAAAGAAAAAGGACACATTGATCGATTAAAGCGTAAAGCTGCCAAGCTGAAAATCGCAGATCCCGTGAAAAAGACGAAAACCCTATATTCTAAAGGAAGATTTGATGACGAGAAGGTGAAGAGGATGTTGGACGAATCAAGACGAATGCCAAGAGACCTATTACAATCCACATCCGGAAGTTTTATCAACCGTAGGGTTGGTCCAACAGGATACAGCAATGGCGCCACGGCAAAATATCCTCTCTCCTTGGGTGCCCGGACCGGGGGATTA
>Ga0209091_10003480_pt1 | contig 12657 bp, 13 predicted proteins | sample ArcticOcean_MG_C_6_FD_187438 | JGI IMG/M metagenome (GOLD analysis project Ga0209091, IMG submission 187438) | Marine microbial communities from western Arctic Ocean - ArcticOcean_MG_CB8_128 (SPAdes) (version 2) | ecosystem: Environmental > Aquatic > Marine > Oceanic | place: Arctic Ocean...
GGTGATGAATTTGCCAGTTCTTGTACACAGGCTACAAAGGCCATCGATTAGCAATGCGTCTTGGTCCATGCTTATTCTGCAGCGATATGGATATTACCCTCTTCGTAATAAATCTGAATTCTAGTTGGTATCTTCTTAGTAAGAGATGCAACGGCTTCGTAGATTTCATCTTCTTTACACTTGAATGATTTTGCAGCAGTCTTGGTTGACCATGCGACCGTTTCAAAGTCGGATTGCCTAATCCATTCGAATAGACGTAATTCGAATTCGGTAAGTTCTGCCATAACACGCCCAAGGCGTTGTAGCACATCAAGCCTACCATCAGGATAACGCTACCATTCTTCGGCAGCATTCTTCAGCATCGATAAAGCCGTCAAGTAAGGTGTTGAGTGCCTTAACAAATGGTATTTCAAGACCCATGTCCATCGCTCTATCTCCAAACATACGTGCAGCCCTTACACCTTCGGCAACCATTACCATTTCTTCCAATGCTTGTTCTAAGGTTAGGCCACTACCCAATTTCTCACCCATTCTTCTATTTCTTCCATGTGGTGATGTTGCAGTAACATAGAGGTCTCCTAATCCGGCTGGTCCAAAAGCCACTTCAGCTCTCGCACCTAATTGAGGGAGTAAGATACAACCTTCACGGAATCCAGCATTGAAAATAGCGGCTTTGAGGTTGTCTCCGCCTAGGCTTCCAGTTTGCTTTAGCCCATCTACAAGACCACAAGCAAGCGCAACGACATTCTTGAATGCACCCCACAACTCTGCTCCAACTGGATCTGAGGCTGCATGGAGGATGAATGTAGGCGTAGTTAATGTTGAAGCCAATCTTTCAGCAACCGACATATCTTCACTAGCCACTAAAGCGGTTGTCATTACACCACTCGCAGCTTCGGGAGCGATTGTAGGTCCAGTTAGAACTGCTAGTGGGTTATGCATGTTTCTTTCATCCAACATCTGGTGAATCGCTTCACTAATCAGTCTCTTGCCAGGAGCTAATCCCTTTGCTAGGTCGAGTAATACATGACCCGGACGTAAATGTTCGATGATATCCTCTACAACATTCAAGATAACTGAAGATGGTAAGGCTAGTACAATTATTTCACTACCCTCTAGTGCTTCTTCAGCATGCATAGTCACTTCGAGACCTTCCAATGAATGGTCTGGTAAGTATTTGTGATTCATGCCTTCCAACGTGATAGACTCGTAAACTTCCTGTTCAACAGTCCATCCCTTGACTTTATGTCCATCAAGTAGCCATAAACGTGCAATTGCGCTTCCCCAATTCCCCAATCCAAGCACTGCAATGTGAGCCATAGTATCCCGTGGCTCACCAATCCCCTTTAGGGGATTTCCCTATCAAAGGCCTCAACATGTGAATTTTAGCAGGCTTCTGAAAAAACCAAATCGTAAATTTTCTTCTCGTATCATGGTGACCATTGCGGATATTTTGTCATACAAGTTTTGAATTCTTCACTCAACAAATTATCTTTTAACCATCTGTGGACATTATTCCATTGTTGAGAGTCGAACCATTCTCTATCGTGATTAGCAAACTGTCTAATGAAAGGGAAAATCGCATCGCTTAGATTTCCTTCGGGAATATTGGAATCTAAGTCTCTAATGAAATTACTAGCAGCACTCCTGTGTTCGATTTTATCAACATCATCGTAGCGATTAGGATATTTGTATCTGTCAAGGTGGAATTTGAATTCATCATCATTACGTTTAATCCACTCACGCTCGCCACTAGACAAGTCCCATGATTGAACAAATTCCATAATTTCTAGACTTTCCTCAATAACCGTCCCATCCGTTAATAGCATCACAGGGACAGTTCCCTTTGGTGAAATTTCCATCATGTGGCTGGGCCTATCTCTCAAGATAACTTCTCGATGTTCTACTTGGAACCCAGTTCGAACAATAGCCATTCTTGCCCGCATTGCGTAAGGGCATCTTCTGAATGAATACAGTATCGGCAATGCCATACTATCATACTCGCTCATTTGAATCAGAATATATCGTCGTCGTCCTCTTCAACTGCGAAAAGGTCGTCGTTATCTTCTTCTTTCTTAGTAGCCTTCTTTGCGGGTTTCTTATCGGATTCTACAGTTTTCTCTTCAACGGCTTCTTCCTTCTTTTCAGGTTCAGCAGTTTTCTCTTCAACGGCTTCTTCCTTCTTTTCAGGTTCAGCAGTTTCCCCTTCAACGGCTTCTTCGCTCTCTACAGGGGCGGGCTGTACATTAGCAAGCGCATCCTTAGCACGTGCTTCAGCAACTTGAATCTCTCTGGCTTCCATTTCTTCTGGAGTGATGTTAGCCTGTGCTGCAAGTGCCTTACGACGGTCTTCACGCGCCTTTCTCTCAAGTTGGCGATGTCGTGCCCTTTCGATATTCTGAACCATATACATGGCATCGTGTTCAAGCAATGGTGAATCTGAAATCAAAGTCATATCTAACCAAGCACCTTCTTCGATAATGAATTCAGCTAGAGGTTCGAAATTCAAATCTGATTTCTTGATCTGTGTGTAATGCATTGCATTACCCATGCGATGTTCAACTCCAGAGAAGTGACAATAGAATTGTTTGGTACCTATTGTTTCTCTGACTTGGTCAAATAATTCTCCATAATCTTCTGATGTTCGCAGTCGGCCATGGCCTCTAGCGTGGATATGTGCCAAATTTAGCACAGGAATAGTTCCTTCAACGTGGTTTACCACTTCGAGGACTTCTTCTAGACTGCCCCACAATTCTTGACGGCCACTAGTCTCAACTCCAATTTTTGCAGGAGTTCCATCTTTGAGCCAAGGGAATACTGGATAAATTTCTTCATCATCGTTCCAAATATCACGAATTCTCTGAACGATTCCCTTGAAGACACTCGCGACCTGCTCGTTGGCTGCTTGTCCTCGACTCATGTCCCCATAATGTCCAGCGTGTAGGGTAACATGTCTCGCATTGATTGTTTTCGCCGCTTGAAGCGCCGCCTCAATTTTGGCCAGGCTTCTGTTGCGCTGTAAACGGTCTCCAAGCAGTTCTGAATAATATGGTCCATGTATGTTCATTTCGAAGTCTGCTTTGTATGCTAAAACACCGGCTTGCCAGTACTGTTCAAAGTGCTGAGGGGCTACCATACGTACAGTTTGGACTTCCATAGTCTCTAATCCAAGAGAGATAATATCGTCCATACCTTCGACGATTGTGCGGCCTTTACATGATAGTGGAACTCCGGCTGGACCTAACTTTACTGACATGTACCCACTCCCGCAGAACAGGCGGAAGGGCTGTCCTATGTTAACCCCTTTCCGTAAACCGTCCCGTTAGCGCTTCATATGAAGGGGGTTGGGTTCATTTGAGAGGACTGAACCGGTTGGAACATGCAGTCACATGTAGAGGCAGCGGTCAGTGCATTCCGCGAGGGTAATCCTGTTTGCCTTTTCGATGCTGAAAACCGAGAGGGGGAAACCGATTTATTATTCCCTGGCCAATGTGCCGAAGCAGCCACAATGAGGCAACTAAGGTTCGATTGTGGTGGGCTACTCTTCCTTGCGATCGGTCATGAAGTGGGAGAGAAATTTTCTCTACCTTATCTCCAAGATTTACATATGGACGAGAGATTGATGTCAGACTACCCGGTATTACGGGAGTTGCAAACCAATGATTTGCAATATGATACACGCAGTGCTTTCACTTTATCAATAAACCATCGAGATACATTTACCGGAATTACCGATAGAGATCGTGCTTTGACCACTCGTAGATTTGCTGAACTTTATGTAGAACTCTCTGATAATGATAATGCATTAGAAAAGTTAGGAGCTGAATTCCGAACACCAGGTCACATTCCAGTCTGCCGTGAAGCAGCCGGAGGACTATCCCAGAGGCAAGGTCACACCGAACTTGCGGTTGGTCTTGCTCGCCTTGCAGGTATGACCCCTGTGGTAATCGGGGCCGAAATGCTTCAACCTGATGGTGACTTAGCTTTGCCAGTAGACGATGCCCGTATCTGGGCTAATGAGAGAGGAATCCCTTTCTTGACCGGTGAAGAATTGATTAATGCCCTAGGGCTCTAAGTGAGAGTACCTTTTCCCATGAATGGAGGATGCAACATGACTCGAGTGATGGCAGTAGGTGTCTTTGACCTATTACACGCAGGCCATCTTCATTACATGGAGCAAGCAAAATCACTTGGAGATTATCTCATAGTGGTAGTTGCTCATGATGACACTGTTAGAAAGCGAAAGCATGAACCGGTTACAGGTCAAGACTTGCGTCGCCGTATGGTCGAAGGTCTAAAACCAGTGGATGAAGCAGTAATTGGTAATCCTCCAGATGTTCCTATTTTCGATATTTTGCCTAAAGTAAATCCAGACATTATTGCTCTAGGTTATGACCAAGAACATGCAGAAGAACGAATTAAATCCTCACTTGAAGAAAGAGGACTTGGGCACATCAAAGTGGTTAGAGTTGAAGGATTATCTGATGATTTAGATGGGACAAGAAAAATCATTGCCCGAATCTTAGAATTATCTTCATCTTCCAATAATAATGACCAGGAGGGTGCTTGATGTTCACAGGAATCGTTGCTGGAATGGGGCGGATTAGCCACATTGAAGGAAATGAGGTAATCCGTATCGTCATCGATTTCTCCATGGTTTCAACCAAAGGACTGGTCGAGGGAGCATCGGTTTCAGTTGATGGAGTATGCCTAACAGTTGTGGAGATAGATGGGCAAATAATTTCATTCGATGTAATTCCCGAGACTCTGTCCTTGACCACACTCGGTGAGAAAATAGAAGGCCATTGGGTCAATCTTGAGCGTGCACTCAAGGTAGGCGATGAACTTGGAGGACATATCTTATCAGGCCATATTTTAGGGGTTGGTGAAATAATTGAACGCTCTACTGGAGATGAACACCTCGATATTCTAATCGATTGTCCCAGTGACGTCATGAAATTTGTTCAAGAAAAGGGATATATTGCAATCGATGGGATCTCATTGACTGTAGGCCAAGTGGATGAGGGAGGCTTCTCTTTACATCTAATTCCTGAAACTCTGAGGTTTACCACCATTGGAGGTAAGGGCCTAGGGGAGCATGTCAACATAGAAGTTGACTCCATGACACAAACCATCGTTTCAACTGTTGAGAGAATATTGGGGGAAAGAGTATGACTAATATCGCGATTGTATGTGGTAGCTTCCATAAAAAGGAGATTAAAAGAATGCTTGCTTATGCTGAGAATCAAGCAGCAATTGAAAACATGAAAGTTGCAGAAATAGTCTGGGTGCCTGGTGCTATGGAAGTTCCATTGGCGCTTTCGAGATTAATCTCACGTAACGACATACATGGCGCAGCATGTCTTGGCATCATTGAGAAAGGTAGCACCCAACATGGCCTTGCAATGGGCCAAGCAGTGATCAAGTCCGTTATTGAATTACAATTGAAGCATAACAAGCCAATAGGGCTAGGAATTATTGGGCCTGGAGCAGAAGAAGAACATATCGAGCCGAGATTAGAGCCTCATGCGAGAGCAGCAGTATCTGCGGTCTCATCGATGCTCTGAGCCCTTTCTTTCTTCAGAATGTACCACCACACTGCTCCAAGTACGATTACTTGGGGGAAGAAGAACCACCAGGTACTCCACCTTACTCCATCGAACATGTAATCCGTTAGTGGGTGAAGGAACGGTGTCGGGAAGAAATCAATTGTATGTCCGGGGATGTCCAAAAGGATATGGAAAAACCAAGGTAAGACGAACATCCAAGCCATATATTTTGGATTTTCATGACCTTTTGATTTGAAAAAGTAATAGCCACAACAGTACAAAAAACCTACAATGGCGAACGAATGAGTCCATTGGTATATTTCCCAAGCAACTGGCATATCTGATGTTACAGTATTATCATCAACACTCACTCTTGAAATTCCGTTTGTCATCCGATAAATTGTAGCGGGAATGAATGCGAGTAGATCAGGAAGTACTCCCATCGGACCACTCACTTTCCATGAGACCTTTCCGCGGGTCAACGCCATGCCCCAAAGCCAGTGTGAAAATACGTCCATATTACCTCGGGAACCAAGGTTTACTCATGAATGTTGAGAGAGAATGTTCAAGGGTGTTATTCCCTTGGAAGATTCATGGGCGACAACATTCGTAATGTCATCATCATCGGAAGTGGACCTGCTGGATACACTGCTGGCCTGTATACATCACGTGCAATGTTGGACCCTCTGATGTTCGCAGGATACATGTCGGGTGGCCAGTTAATGCTGACCAGTGATGTTGAAAATTACCCCGGATACCCTAAGGGAATAGGCGGCCCTGAAATGATGATGGAACTACGTGAACAAGCAGAACGCTTCGGCTTAGAAGTCCAGGATAGAAACGTAGACCGTGTCGATTTATCACAACGTCCATTCAAAGTATACTCAGAAGGAGAAGAATATCAGGCTCACACAATAATTGTCTCCACAGGGGCTGAATCGATTTGGCTAGGGGTAGAGGGTGAAGATGAACAAAAAGGCAGAGGGATATCTACCTGTGCAACGTGTGATGGCGCATTCTTCCGTGACCAAGAAATCATAGTAGTAGGTGGTGGAGATTCCGCAATGGAAGAAGCAACGTTCCTTACTAGATTCGCATCTAAAGTTACCCTCATTCATCGCAGGGATGTTTTCAAAGCATCCAAAGTGATGTATGAACGTGCTGCTAATCATGATAAAATCGAGATCAAAACATTCAGGCAAGTAAAGAAATGGCTTTCGGATGAATCGGGATTGACCGGTGCTGTTTTAGAAGACCCAAGAGATGGTTCCACCGAAGAAATCGCTGTAACGGGTGCCTTTATCGCAATTGGACATACTCCAATCACAGGTTTCCTTGAAGACCAATTGGAAACTGACCCAGAAGGTTATTTGATTCACAGAGAACATACTATGACAAATGTTGCAGGGGTTTTCGCAGCAGGCGATGTTGTAGATACGCGATACAAGCAAGCAATCACCGCTGCAGGCCTTGGATGCCAAGCAGCAATTGATTGTGAAAAGTGGCTTGAAGAGAATGTACATTGAGGGTTCTTGATGGTTGATTTGGACCGCCACTCACGTCATATTCTTCTACCCCAGGTCGGGGCTAAAGGACAAGCTCGCCTCTCGAAAGCACGTGTTTTGTGTGTAGGTGCGGGCGGATTAGGGAGTCCAGTAATTCAATATCTTGCGGCTGCCGGAATTGGCCACCTCACAATTGTAGATGATGACAATATTGACATTTCAAATTTGCAACGACAAATAATTCACAGAAGTTCAGATGTTGGGACCCCTAAGGCGGATTCAGCCAAGAGATTCGTAACAGAGTTAGACCCAAATGTTTCAATATCATCGGAAGTGGTCAGATTAACCTCTCAAAATGCTAAGGAGTTATTTACAGGTCATGACCTTATTATTGATGGAACAGATAATATTTCCACTAGATATTTGATTGATGATACCTGTGTTGATTTAGGTATTACATGGGTTTATGGCTCGGTATATAGATTTGAAGGGCAAGTATCCGTATTCAATTTAAACGGTGGGCCTTGTTATCGGGATTTGTTTCCAGATGCACCTCCTGATGAATTGATCCCTTCTTGTTCAGAAGCCGGTGTTTTGGGAGTTTTACCCGGATTAATTGGCTGCTTTCAAGCAACTGAAGCAATTAAAGTAATACTTGGAATAGGTACACCATTATCGGGTAAGTTACTAATTTATGATTCTCTTGAATCCAGTCAAAGAATTCTTACTTTTGGAGGCTCAGGTAGTAGGCAGATTGAAAAATCAGATATTACCCCAGATTACTTGATGTTCCATTCGATTGACACATCTCGGGCTCTTGCTAAGATGTCTGAAGGTTGGGATCCTTACTTCATCGATGTACGTTCACAAAACGAATGGATACAAGCTAGGATTTCAAAAACGGTAGACCAATGCCCTCATGACGAAATATTATCTGCAATTAGTAGAATCCCTAAGGACAGGGATTTATTGATTCAATGTCGTTCTGGTATGAGGTCTCAAATTGCAATAGTTCAGTTAATTAAAGCAGGATATGATGCCTCTAAATTGTATAATTTGGCTGATGGAATTCTTGGATGGGCCGAAATAAACCCAGAGGGTATCATAAACGGCTGAGACCCACCTAGGGTGGGTCAACCTTCAAGGTGCTTAGGGTTGGCCAGTAGCCTGTGCCGAAACTCATCGTAGCCGACGAGAACGATGGTCGGCGCAATCTTCTTGCTGGAACTTTAGAACGCGCTGGATACGAAGTTACCAGAGCAAGTACATTGCGTCAAGCAGAAGGAACAGCACTCGCAACAATGCCTGAAATAGTCCTAATTGACGGGGAATGGAACTCTGGTGATGCGATTGATGCATCTCAAAGATTGATGTCAGACCCCGAGTTCGCATTCAAATGCCGTATTGTAATTCTTTCAAGGGTTGCATCAGAAGAGTATCTAATCTCAGCGGCTAGGGCTGGTATCAATGAAGTAATTACTAAGCCAGTGGATATGAACAAATTGCTAGAGCAATTAGGAAAACATTCCAAGAAGCAATTCGTTCCACCGCCTGCTGATGTTTCCAACGCTACAGGTACTGGTAGCGGTGGAACATTTGATGTTTCAATGGTAATGAATGATGGCCAATGGGCTTTACCAATGTTGAAAGGTATAATTACTCCAGAGAAGATTAATGTAGATTTCATCAATGAAATACTTACGCAGTTAGGTCAAGAAGGCATTGATGTTTCTGAAGAGTTAGACCCTTCATTGATGTCTAATGTACTTCGTGTTGCACTCAACCATTTAGTCAATGATTTAGATGACCCTGATGAGGAAAATGTTGGAACTCAAAAACTATCTTCTTTGCCTACCACAAAAGTGAGCGCCACTTTAGGTTCAAAATCTTCGACCAGTAAATTGGGCGGTGGCGCCATGGAAGATATCCTTCAACACCAGGCCGATGGAATCGCTTCGCAAATCGAGAGTGTTATGGATGAGATATTGGATGAAAGACCAGACCTTATTGCAATTATCCCTGACCAAAATCAAGTGGTGATAGACCCAGCAGTACTGGAGTTTACTAGATTGGTAACCGAAACTACTCACGAACTTATGTGGGACCTTGGCCGGCCTGGTAATATTACTGACCTTACACTACTGACCCGTGTTGAAGATGTCACTGAACTGTTGGGTGATGTTCTATCATCACTACCTGAAGGTGGAGAAGAAGAATGATGAGTGAGTCAGATAAGAAGTGGGCGTTCTGGGCTTTATCTTGTGCGTTTTTAGTTGATTTTCTTGGCTATGCGTTCATCGTTCCAATACTTCCATCTTGGAGAGCGGAGTTTGCATTATCCAATACTGAAGCCACGGCTTTAGTCTCTCTATGGGCCGTTCCTCTTTTCATATTGGGCCCTTACACTGGTAGAGTGACCGACCGCCTTGGTCCTGGCCGTACTATTCTTTTCTCATTGGTAGCATTAACTGGAGCAGCCTTACTCTACTTAGTGGCTATGAAGGTTACATTTGTTGATGGATTCATTGTTTTGGCAATAGCTAGGCTGATACATGGGGCCTCAGGTGCTGCAATTTTGACTGCGGGATTTGCTGCAGCGAGTGAAATCTGGCCAACTAAATTTGGAGAAATGTCAGGGAAACTGATTGCAATGGCCACAATTGGTGGCCTGATGGGGCCAGTAATTGGCGGGGCGTCTTACACTCTCGGGCCGCAATATGCATTTATTGGTCTCGCGACCATAACAGCATTAATCATTCCACTCATCTATGTGACAACTAAAGAATTAGGTCACGGTAGTGAGCCGGCTCAAGGTTCAGTGCCGCTGAAAGTATTCATTCAGAACCCTGTATTATTCAGAATTGGTATGTTGGTGATGATGACCACATTAGCAACTGGTGCCCTCGAAGCAGGAGTTCCATTATTCCTCAAGGATAGTTTGGGCCTAAATGCAGCCTGGATTGGTGCAGTCTTGTTAGTAATGGTAGTTGCCCAAGGTTTAGGTGGTTGGTTATGGGGTGTTCTAGTCGATCGTAATGGACCAGTTCGTTACATGATTTTTGGTTGGGTTGTTGCAACGATTGCGATGCTTGCTGCAGGCTATGTTGCATATACAATTCATGATGTAATTCTTGCAGCATATTGTATCATAGTAATTTTAGGGTTTTTCCAATTTGCAATATCAGCAGCACAAGTTCCCCTGCTTCCAATGGTAGATACTGCGACCACTCAAGTATACGGCAAAGGTGGTGCTGGTCTTGCATTTGGTGCCTTTGGAACAGCATGGGCGGCAGGGACTATAGTTGGGCCACTGGTAATTGGTATGGTTTATGATTACACTAATAATTGGGGGATTTCATTGGGGGTTCTTGCAATACCAATGGGTATAGGACTGTTGATAACTCTTGGAAATCGCCAATTATTGAGTGATTGTTACAATTCAGAAATGTCAAAACGTCACGAATCTTAATGAATCGCTATAATGGCATGCCTGATAAGAAACAGCCTACTCGGAGTGATGGGATGGACCATGACTCAAGGACAATTACCCCCTATTCGTGGCGCAGATTGGATTGCAGAATCTCCACTGGAGTTCACGAATCTATTACCTGCTGATGCAGCTAAAGCAGAGATACTTCGGTTCACTGCGGAAAGGCACGATGGACATCTACAACTCGTAGGTGCTGTTTGGGATTTCGTTCATCGCGGGGAATCATCCTATGATGGTGATGCTTGGCATGATTTCTCTAAGCGATTTGCTGACGCACTAAATCAAGGTCTGACCGGACGTCAAAAAGTCAAAGGTTTGACAGAAGGAGAAATTATCCCTCGGAGAGATACCGATTTACATCTGGAAAGGAGAGGAAATAGATTCATTATTGATATGTCACTATGTCTTCGTCGTCTAGCACATTATATGGCAATAACAACCGATTTACGAATGGAATGGCAACGTATGATGACCAGAACCCGAGTTCTTGATATTCATCTAAAAGACATTTTTGCGAAAGGGATGGATACTCCTGATGGTAGTAAATTCGGCGGCAAAGGATTCCGTTCAACATGGCAGGAAGGCTGTGTTGCAGCAGCGACTGCATTGAAAAGAGACCGAGAAAACACTCCCGACTCACCTTATGATGGAGATTACATCGCTCCAATGATTAGAGATATTGGACTTTGTATGGCAATGGGCGATACACCTGCAGACATAATGACTGCACAGATGGGGAAAATCGATTCTGTAATGAATGGAGGTATACCTGGTGCGGGAGGCCGAGATCTGCACGTTGGATGTTTTCACCGAGGAGTCCTTCCACCTACAGCACCCCTACCTATTGCGTCGGTGACTCTGACTGGAATGGCACTTTCTGCTTGGAAGAGAAATGAAGACCGGTTCCATCTTGCATGTATTGGAGAAGGCTCATCATCATCTGGAGAATGGTGGGAGGCGTTGAATCTAGCAGCCACTCGCGGATTACCCATTTCGTATGTACTACAAAATAACCAAATCGCACTTGATACACCTCCGGTGAATCAATCTAATGTAGAATTATGGGCGGATAAAGCGGTAGCCATGGGTATGCCATCTTGGACAATAGATGGTTCAGACCCCGCCTCTTGGCATGCATCGGTTGCTTGTGCTCGTGAGTTTACATTGTCTGGCGGCGGCCCTACTCTCATTCACGTTGAAACTATGCGTGGATGCGGACATGCTCATCATCATGATGACCTATACCTAGGGGCGCCTTCTGGGACACCACCTGGCTATGTTGACCGTGACTTGTTATCATATTGGGAAGATAAAGACCCAATCCCTACTCACAGGAAACTTCTACTTTCACTAGGTGTAAGCGAAGAAGAAATAGCAGTAATGGAGGCTGAAGAACAAGAATTGGTCGATGCTGCTAGAACCCATGTTGAAGAAATGGGTTGGGCCGACCCTTCTACAGTAACCAAGGGCATAACTTCTCTTCATGATGCTGATTCACATGAAGACCATTTGATGCGATTATCAGGTTCGGTAATAATGGAGAAACCCCCCTCGGTACTCGAAGTGGGCGAGTGCTTACTTGAATATGCGAATAGTGGAGGATGGACTTACTCAAGAGCAATTCAGCAAGCGATGTGCGATATTGCAGAGCAATATGGTGACTCTACAATTTTCATGGGAGAAGATATGGAGGTTGCGGGTGCGTTTGGCATGAATATCCCTCTCAAAGCAAATGGTCATCAAGATAAATTGCTGGATATGCCCCTGTGTGAGGCTGTAATTATCCATTCAGCAACAGGTGCTGCATTATCAGGTCTAAGGCCGATAGCAGAGATTCAATTTGGTGGGTTTGCAGCATTAGCACATAATGCACTATTGAATAATGCAGCGATGTTACGCTGGCGTTGGGGCGCAAAAGTTCCTTTAACAGTCCGTATTCCATTGGGCGCTAAAACCCAAAGTGGCCCTTTCCATGCTAACATGATCGAATCTTGGTATGCCAATGACCCAGGGCTGGTGGTATTGGCGCCTGGAACTCCTCAAGACGCATATGACTTGCTAAGAGAAGCAGCAGCACTTGACGACCCTGTATTATTCCTTGAACACATTGGTC
>Ga0209091_10003481_pt1 | contig 12657 bp, 7 predicted proteins | sample ArcticOcean_MG_C_6_FD_187438 | JGI IMG/M metagenome (GOLD analysis project Ga0209091, IMG submission 187438) | Marine microbial communities from western Arctic Ocean - ArcticOcean_MG_CB8_128 (SPAdes) (version 2) | ecosystem: Environmental > Aquatic > Marine > Oceanic | place: Arctic Ocean...
CGTATCAAATGTATCAACCAAGGCTACATCTTTCGCCGGCACAGACAACTTCCAGACAACTTTAAGACAATTTCAAAGATATATATACCTCTTCCCACGACTACTACAACGAATACCCAAGTTGCACCAACAATTGTCCCAACCACTTTTGCGTCGCCGCGTCGTCCTTCAGATGCGCGGTAAAAGCCGGATCTCTCAACTGATCCGGAAAGCACCTCCTCAAACACTCCGCCGCTCTCGGATTATCGCTCAACCGTAAATAACACCTCACGATGTGCTTCAACAACCTCGCGCTCGGCTGTTCCGCCAACTGCGCGACCATCCCCCCTAACACCGACCCGACCGCGTAGCACCTCTCCGCCGTCGCGCACGTGTACGCCAGACCGACTTCGTCCGATAAAATTTTCTGCACGATAAACGTCGCCACCGTTTTTGACAGCTCCGACCCTAACTCCATCGTTCGTAAACATAACGGGATTATCTCTGTGCTCAGTAAGAAATTAATCACCTCCGTGTCGTCCACTTTCACCAACGCGCCGATGACCCCTAACGACGTCAACCGTAAATACTCGAACGGTCTCGTTTTGCTCACCGTGTTCAAAAACGGATACAAGAACAGAGGCACGTGCGCGTTTAAAAACTGCGCTCGCGTGTCCGGATGCGACGCCACGCACTGTAGTAAAGCTAAAGCGTTGCACACTCTGTTCGACGCGTGATTTGTGAGCGACGGAGGTGAGAGTAACGGGTAAATGGAGACGATTTCTTGCAACAGCGCTGGGACGACGCCGTAGGAGTGCCACAGCACCGGGGCGAGATCGACGAACAAATCTCTCCGTTTGCTGATGTCTAATAACGCGTTTTCTCTCGTTTCTGGGTCTTGTAACGCCGCGACGAGGTGTTCCATTTTTAACGCTTGCGATGAAGAATTGTTAGAACTTGCCAATTGTTGCTGCTGAGCGGCTTGCGCGGCCATCATCATCTCGTGTTATGTGTTTACGAATCGTCCAATCGATTGGAAATTTTACTCTTCTGCGCTTCTTCAATCGTATTGGGAAATGTCGAGCTCGAATTTGTGTATTCTTCGGTTTCTGATGTACTACACCGCGAGCGATGAGTGGTTGTTGGAAAATCTCTTTATACTCGGTGCTATTATAGCAGTCGTGGTAGAGTGCGTTTACTTTGAGAGAGTCAACTTCAAAGGTTTCAGAGTTGATGATCTCTCGTTTCAAATGTGAAGATCTCTTTCGAGTGCGGCGGAATGTTCCTCAAAAAGAAAAGGCTTAGTAAGAGTTGTTCTGTTGTTGTTTCTGTCGTCTCGCGCAAACGGTGGCGTTTGTTTGACGAGAACGCGGAGAAAAAGAGAGAGAGACGTGGGTTTTAATACCACTCTTTTTCTCCTCCTCTCTGTTTTTGCGCGCTCTTTATTAGTAGTGCATTCAATTCGTATCATTAGGAGGCTGATGATGAGCGCAGTTGATGGAAAGCGGAGAAGAGGATTCGTTTCCTTTAAACTGACGACGATTCGATTGGTTTTGTGCATCATCGTCGCCGCGGTGATTTTGACGACGACTTTGACGATGGGTGTTTCTTGCACTGACGACACTGTCGGGAAGGAGGATGTCGATATCGTCCTCCCCGACAAAAGCATCATCAGTCGACATTTCACCACGGTCGACTCAAAGACTGGTTTCCCGTTCGCACTCGATCCCGTGTTGGGCGCGCTCGAAAAAATGTTGATCCCAAAAACCTCCTCTTTCTCCGATGATGATGATGACGAGGAAGACGAGGAAGAAGAAGCAGAAGTAAAGGAGGAGTTTAATGAGGAGAATCCAAAGTACAAAGGGTATTACTGCCCTTTCGTCGGCCACGCGAAGTGCGAGGAGACGGATTCGCCGGAAAAGTACCACGGCGTGGACGCGTGGACGATCGACGAGACGTTCGAAGGCGTTTCGCCACCGGAAAACGTACCTTTGGGAGAGTTTGACCAGACGAGGAAAGTACCGTCGCCGTGGCGCGCGTTAGGCGTGAGAGAGAGAGAAGGCGAGAAGGCTTTGAAGGAGGTGTTGAGGCAGAGGAGGAGAGGCGGCGGCGGCGGGAGTAGTAGTAATAGCGAGGAGGAGGAGGATTCGTGGACGCGGAAGCACGAGAACAAGAACAACGTGGATTATTTTTACGAGGATGACGCGACGTCTTCTTTTGCTTCTTCTTCTTCTTCGTCGTCATCGTCTTCAAGAGAGTCTGAGGAGAAAATCGAGGAGGCGTTCAAATCCGCCATGCGCGTGTTGCAATTTCACGATTCGGACTTGGAACGCATAAGAAAAAGTAGGAAGTATAAGAACAAACACTATCACGGCGAGGAAGCCATGCGAATGGGCATCGAACAAAGGTTTGGAAACATCAAGACGGCTTTGCTTGATTTCATGGAATTACTCATCAGTTCGAAAGAAACGAAGAGTCCCATGGAGGTTTACATTGAGTTGCTCCAAATAGGTAATTGTTTTCGGGCGAGAGGCGAGTTGGGCGACGCGGATTACGCGACGGATGCGTTCGAGATGGCCTTGTTAGCGAAAGGCGTCGCCAGGACGCAAACCGTGGAAGTGTACATGTTTTATGGCGAGTTTAAAATGTACTTGAACGAGTTACCAGCGGCGAAAGCGTTGTTGCAAGAAGGCGTAAAGCAGGATCCTCGCAATCAACCGATGTATTTCGCGTTAGGTAACGTCTGCGCGAGTCAAGGTCAGTGGGAGGAGTCGATCGCGGCGTTTGGGAAAGCGGTAGAACTCGCACCGGGACACGAACGATCGAGAGAGGCGTTGGAGGCAGCTAAGAAACACGCGGTTGGCTCGAACAGACGCATGTACGCCGCTTTGTGTTTGTTGCTCTTAGCAGTTCTAGCGTGTTCGTCGATGATTATTTTCTTAATGGGCAGTAGTAGTAGCGGTAGCAAAGAGAAAAAGGCGAAAGACAAAGAGAGCAAAAAGCGCAAGTAAAGTGTGTTTTATTATATGATACTAATGCAAGCGTACGTAGAGTAGTAATATTTCACGCGACTCGATCTATTGGCCAAACAAGCTCGGAATATACGCGTGATACGCAAACTCAGGGTCAAACACGAATTGCGGGAACCACATTTCCGACGGATCTAACAGTTTGTGCCAAAACAAAACGATCCACGGGCCGACGCTTCCTAATGCCACGTTCAACCAAATCGCGTATTTCATCGGCATCTGTTTCCTCCACCCTAACGTCGAGATGAAAATCAACAACGCGACGGTTAAAGACCCAGTCGTACCTTTTACCAAACGCAAATGAAAATCACTATCGTTAAAGAGTTGACTCGTGTGCCAAAACTGTTCCGGTCCCAAGTACGTGTACACGGCCATGTAGCAGTTATCGAACACCGCCGCGGCGGCGTTCAAACCGACGTACGTCAACGTCGCCGCGTCTGGCGACATTTTCCCTAATCTCTTGCGACTTCCAGCCGTGATAAATTTATTCAATTTATTCCCGAAACTCATATCTTCCTCCTTCACGTCTCTCGGTACCTCCGGAACCAACGCCAAACAAAACTCCGTGCTCTCCCACAACTTGGCGATGGAAAAATACCAAAACGGCATCACCGCCCAAAACATCCAATCCGGCGCGTCTGGTTGCGCCGACCAGGCAATCCAAACCACCCCTTGAAACGACGCGACAAACGAATACCCGAGCTTCATGGCGTACTTCCCTTCTTTGCTCGCTTTAAATATGTTCATCAAAGGCCCGTACGATAACGAGTTCACCAAAAACAACGACGACGTCACCCACATCCACGTCCACCCCGGGCTTTCCCTAAACACCCTCTCTAAAACCACCGCATACAACGCAACCGCTAACGCACCAGCGCCAGAAAACACGTGCAAAGTTGACGCTAAAGTTCTCGATTTTCTCTGGATCGGGTTCCCGATCGGTCTCGGCACCGCCGAAGATCTCCAGAGCGCGTACACTGTGCCAAAAAACAACGTCGCCAAGTACACGTCTTCGATGTACCCGCCGACGCCGGGCGCGTGGTTCCCAACTAACCCGTTCCAAAACGAGAGCATAAATCCCTGAATCTTCTCCAAATATTCCTCGGGACCGCCGTTCAAAGCGACGATCCCGCCGGCGATCATCGCCGTCGCGAGAAGCACCAGATTTTCAGAAGAAGAACTGTTGTTGTTGTTCTCGTCGTCCTTTTTTGACTTCTTCTTCACCGCTTTGTCTTCTTCCTCCTCCACACCTTCCTCGACTTCTTTCTCCGCGACGACGACCACCCCACGCATCTGTTCCTGTTGCTCCGATATGGATGATTGTTGTTCTCGTTGCGACGAAGAAGAAGAAGCGCATCGGATCGATGATGATGTGGACGCTCCCAAACTGGAGAACAGACGGTGGTTCTGGTGTTTTTCTTCTCGCGATGATGATTGTTGCTCATTACGAGGCACTATTGGTCCCCTCCAAATCCTCCTCCTCCTGGAAGAGGACGAGACGTAATAACAACGACTCCACCCCGTTTCTGTCGCCGCTGTCGCCTTGGTAATCGTCATGTATTGATGATTCTTTGTGCGTGTTCTTTGTATCTATCTGAGTGATGGAGAAAAAAGAGAGAGAGAGAAAGAAGGGAGGAGATAATTTTCTGTCTATTTAGGGTTTTAGTACATAGTCTTACTCTTTCCGTACTCGAGTAAGGAATGTGCACTTAGAAAAAAATGTCGTAAGTGCTTTTTTCTTACTCATAAGTGCTTACTTCTTACTCGAGATTTCTTGGTTTTGCCCCTTTTTACTCTTCTGCATTTTCGTCATTGTGTCGGCTTTCGTTGCATACTTTAGCGAGCTTTCGCGACGGAAACATCGTCATGACGCAACAACAACGAGGACTTTTGGGCGATGATGTTAACGCGATTCAAACTCCTTCTTTGATCCAAGTCCCAATCGGAGACAGCGGCGAACACGTCTCGATCGACCCGCACAATCTCTCTCAAACGAACGTGGAGGACATTCTCGGCGTCCTCCAATCGGAATTGGCCCCGTTACGAGTGTGGTTGGAGTGCGCGAAAGCGTACTTGGCCGAGGATAACGAGGAGGCGTTTTTGGAAATCGTCGGGAGCGGGTGTTCGCCAGGTGCGCGTTTTTATCGTTTTATCGTTTACGTCGTTCTTGTTTGTCTTCTTCGTCTTCTTTTCGACGAGTTGCGATCCGATGTCGACGATCGTTTTTCCCCAACCTTTGCTGACACTTTCTCTCTCTCGTTCTCTCTCTCTCTCTTCGAACAACGACAACATTAACGACAGAAATCGAACAGTACTACCCGAACGACGTGTACGGTCGCGCGAAACTTTTGTGCTGCTCGGCCGCGCACCAGGTGAATGTTGCCGCACGATTACGATTAGGAGGAGGAAAAGGAGGAGGGCAAGCGAATACGAATACGCAAAGACGACAAGAACATTTAACGCGAGCGGATAAACTGCTCCAACGAGCGTTCGCGATCGCGTCGAAAGAACAAGTGGTGGCCATCACGAGAGCGCACTTGTTGTTCGAGAAAGGAGAAAAGCCAACCGCGGAGAAGATTCTCGATTCGGCGTTGGCGATGAAGGACGGAGGGAGAGACAACGTCGCGGCGATGTTATGGAAAGCGAGGAGACTGTTCGTGGAGGAAAGGAAATATTCGGAGAGTTTGACGTGGTATAAGAGGGCGTTGAAGATGCATCCGCAAGCTCCTGCGGAGGTGAGGTTAGGGTTAGCCGCGTGTCACTTTGCGATGAAAGATTTCGCGAGCGCGAGGTTGGCGTTTGCGAGAGCGGCGGACATGGATAACGAGTGCGTGGACGCGTACGTTGGGTTGGCAAAGTGCGATTTAGCCGAGTTTGAGGAGGTTGGGACGAAAGAACACGCAGAGGCCGTGGAGAGATCGGTGGGGAATTTGTATAAAGCGTTTGAGATTGATCCGACGAACCCGTTAGTATCGTTGACGTTGGCGGAACATTACTTGTACTCCTCCGCTTCCGCCGGCACGTCTTCAGAGGAATTGAAAAACATCGAAACTTTAACGGATGGGATTATTAAAAACGAGAAAGAATCCAGCGTGTTTCGTGCGGAGGCGTTGTTTATTCGAGCGCAAGCGTTTCACGCATCCGGTAATTTACCGAGCGCGTTGACGTATTACCAATCCGCGATTGATTTAGACAAAACTTTTGCCGCGCCGCACTTTGGCGTAGCGCAGATTTTCTTGAAACAAAACGATGCGTTCGAAGCGAAGAAACACTGCGAGAGAGCGCAATCGGCGTATCCGGAAAGTTTATTCGTGAAGAGAGCGTTTGGGAAGTTGTGCGCGGCAGTAGGTGATTCCAAACGAGCCGTGGAAATGTACGATTTCGATCCGTACAAGAGAGACGGCACGGATTTTCAAACCATGTTAGAGCTCGGAGAATTATTGGAACGTTCGGACGCGACGAGAGCGTTAGAGGCATACGAGAAAGCGATGAACATTGCCAAGAAAGTTGGAGATACCATAGATGCGGTGACGTTGAATAACGTTGGCGTGTTGAGAGCTCGATTGGTGACGAGTACAACCGGCGCCGAAAAAGAAGATAATCAAAACAACAAAGACAAAAATAATAGCAAGAATGATGACACCGACGTGAAGAACAAAGAAGCATCTTTACACTCTTTGGAAGAGTCCCTCGATATTCTCTACCCGGAAGCTGCCCCGAACGTTGCTTCGAAACTTCAAAAAGGCGACAAGAAAGCTATCGATTTGGCGAAGAAACTTCCCGCGCCGGCGCGAGCGGTCGCATTCAACTTGGCCAAAGCCGAAGAGATTTTCGGCGAAGAGAAGAAATCTTCGAGTTTATTCGAGACTTTGAACAAGTCTAACCCGGACGATATCGACGTCGCGTTACGGAAAGCGATCGAACTGTGCGAACGGTTCGGGGATTTCGAAGGCGCTTTAACTAAAATAACGGAAGCGTTGAAACGAAACCCGGGCAACGCAGACGCCGTCGCCACTAGCGGTTGGGTTTTAATGAAGCAACGCAGATGGAAAGAAGCCGAACAACAATTCGAAGAGTTGAGAGAGTTACCGAGCGATCTCGCCGAGGAGGATAAGTTCCATCTTCGCAACGCAGCTGGTGGCGGCGACGAGGCGAGCAAAAAAGATGACGACAAAACGTTGAAGCTCGACGAGTACGCGTTGGTTTCCGCCGGCAACGCCGCGTACTACTCCGCGTTAAAAGAAGGTTTACACAAACGTTCCGATCCGAAAATCCGCCAACGAGAAGATGATCACTACAAAAGAGCCGAATCGTTGTATAAGAAAGCGCTGGTGAAAGAACCAACCAACGCGTTTGCGGCGAACGGTTTAGCCATTCTCCTCGCCGAACGCGGTCGCATGGACGACGCCAAGGCGGTTTTCACGTTAGTTCAAGAATCTTTGGAGATTGAAAACGCAGGCATTGCCGGTACATCTGCCTCCGCCGCCACCAAAATCCTCTCTGAACTCCAAGCGGACGTCCTCGTCAACCTCGGTCACATCGCGTTAGCGAAAGCGCAATACGCCGCCTCGCTCAAGTTCTACGACCGCGCGCAGCAGGAATTCTACCACGGCACGTCGCACGAAATCATGCTCTTTCAAGCCCGGGCGCATTACGAGAACCAAAATTTGCTTCAAGCGAAGAAGACGTTACAGGAAGCGTTGCACATCGCCCCGATGAACCATCGCGTTCGATTTAACTTGGCGTACGTTGTCCAAGAACTCGCGCAGAGGTCGTTGAACGATACGTTGAAATCCGTCTCTTCGGAAGGTCGCGTCGCGAGAGTCGAGAAAGCTTTGGAGAACATTCAAGTCGCGTTGCACATGTTTACGCAACTGAAAGAGTTAGGGAACCAACCGAAATTCGGTTTCGATACGAAACGTACGACCGTGCACGCGAATTTTTGCAAACAAGCGTTGGAAAAGTCCAAGCCGCACTTGGAGAAGGCGCACGCGGAGGAGGAAAAATTGATGAAGTCGAAGAAAGCGCAGATGGAAGCGAGAAAAGCGCTGGAGGAAGGACGTGCGAAAGAGAAAGCGGCGAAAGCTTTGGAAGAAGAGCAAAAGAAACGAGAGTTGGAAGCGATTGCTGCAGAAAGCGAGAGAAGATTCAAAGAGACTCGCATGCGCTGGGAAGCGAGAGCTCAAGCGAAGAGAGGCGGAAAGGATTACAACCCAGAGGATGGCGACGACATGGAGGATGGCGGCGAAGGCGCCGTCGTCGACGGAGAAGGCGTTCCCAAGAAGAAAAAGAAGCCGGCGGCGAAAAAGAAGGAAAAAAAAACGAAGAAGCCAACAACGAATGGTTCTTCCTCATCCTCTTCGTCTTCGAGCGGCTCGAGTTCGGATTCGGATTCGAGCACTTCCTCGGATTCCGACGACGACGTCGATACCAAAACCGCCCAGGCGCAAGAACCGCAAACAGAAGAAGAGAAGGCCAAGTTGAAAGAGAACGCGAAAGCGGCTTTAGCCGCCGCGGGATTATTTGATTCGGACGACGACGACGACAAGAAGGAAGAAAACGATGCGCCTGGCGCGGCGTTCTTAGCCGCCGCGAACAAACGCAAAGAGCAAGAGAAGAACGCAGAAGAGGACGCGGACGAGGGAGAAAAGAACGCGGAAGAGGAGGAACCTTCAAAAAAGCGTCGCGTGATGATTGACGACTCGGACGACGACGAATGAATATAATAAACACAACAACGATACTTAGGTAGCATTATTTTCTTTATTATTGTACCATGGTACCTACCAAGTAGGTACCAAGGTAATAATAGATTATTATTACCCACATTAGCAAATCTACGACTACCTCGCTATGCATCATCATCTCAAAACTATTTTTCAGCATCACCAACGCTCGTGTCGTCGCCTTCGTCCTCTAAGAACGTTTCAAAAAACGCGCTCAACAAAACGCTCGCGGAACTCGCCCAAAAGCACACCGCGAACCCGGTCCTCACGTCGTTTTCGAACGCGGTGTATATAACGCCCGATAATATCGTTCCAAACAAGCGTCCAAACGCGTTAGCCATGTAATAAAAGCCAACCGACATGGACAGTTTGTTCCCTTCGGCGTATCGAACGACCAAATACGAGTGGATGGCGCTGTTCACCGCGAAGAGAAACGCGAAGAAGGCGATGCCGAGAACGACTAAAATAGCTCTCTCAGTTTCGTATTTTTCCTCATTCTTTTTCGAATCAAACAATTCAGTAGAAACGCACGCGCCTAAAAACAACGGGCACAACACCAATAAAACGTTCCACAACACCGCGACGCGCTTGTTCGGCGGCGACTGCTTCAGCGGTTTCAACACCAACGCCGGCGTCCAGGATTGCAACTGACCGTACACGATGATATACCCGGCTAACATCGCTCCGACTGCACTTCTGGACCATCCCATCCCGCCTATTGAATCTCTCAGAAAGAACGGCAACGGAATCTCAAACCATAAATCTCTCGACCCGAACAGAAACACTCTGGACAAGGACAAATACTTCGTGTTTCGATTTTGCGTCAACGCTTTCTTCAACGTCACGTTTTCCTTCCCCACGCGTCCTAAATCTTTGCTCAAACCAAAAAACCCAAACGGTAACGCGATTACGATGAGTGCAATCATGACGATTAAACTCGTCGCGTAACTTATCGTCAACAACCACGCGCCGAGAAAATACCCGACCCCTTTGAACGAATTCTTCAGCCCCGTCAAACCGCTCACGAGGACGAACAATCGATTTTGCTTCTCATCCGGAGTGACGAGTTTCGTGACCGTTTTCCCGCCTAACTTTGTTAAATCCTTCGCGATCCCACACAAAGCTTGCGCGCCCGTCACGTACGCGATCGCTTCCATCTTCGACCACTGGTCGTCCCACGCGAAGAGCGCGCTCAGACCGCCGATTTGCAAACACAAACCCACCAACAACGTCAACCGAATCCCCCATCGCGCGCCCATAATCCCCGCGAGTAAATTCGTCAAAACCCCCATCAGTTCGTACAAGGAGAACATGATCACAATTTCCATCGCGGTGAACGATTTCCCGTGCGCGTGTAAAAGGACAATCATCCGCACCGCCCCGTCGGTGACGGTGAATAAAATGTACGCGATGGAGACGATGGCGAATGGGAACAGCCCCGCGTGTGGTTGTTTCTTTTCATCACGTCCAGTCTCCGCATCACTTCCACCACCACCTACTCCTCCTCCTCCACCTCCACCTTCGGGCGTTTTCATTCGCCTAAACCGCTCGCGCTTTCACTCTGAAGATCTTCTGTTGTCGCGTGTGTACGGAGACGAAGGAGTTTGAACAATGGAGGAGAGCAAGCAGCGGTGAGTATGATGGAGAGAGAGTGAATAAAAAATGTGCCCCGCGCGTCTCTCGTCTCAAGAGTGCCCGTGTCCTTTCCAAAGCCATCGAATTGGAAGCTGAAAAAAGGAATAAAAAATGACGAACCAACCGCGCCAAGGTTGCGAACGCAAAGCAGACGATAAACGTACAAGAATAATTCTCCAACTGCCCGGTGACTTCGTGGTCGCCTAAGTTCACGTGGGGTAAGAAGTTGTTCAGTTGCGCCAGCTCTCGGTCTTCCAAGAATTTCATTTTCGTATCTCTTTATCAGAGAACGGTCCGTTACCCAATTGGATATGAATGTCTCTTTTAAAAATGTATCCGCAGAACTTCTTCTCCGCGCATTGTATTCTCTCGGTGATATCGCGCGCTGTGTTGCGTGCTATACGTGCAGCACTTGTCTTCGTTTCTTTTACCGCGTCCGTCGCGTGCACGTCTCTCTCTCTCTCTCCTACGTTCGAGAATACTAATGAAGATAAATGTCTTTTGTCTCTCGCCCAACATTGGAATATTCCTCTCTCGTGAAGAGACGAACTTGAAGTCATTCGCGTCACAAAGAAGGCGCACGTATTCTCGTAAATATCCGCGCTCGCACGAACGAGAACCACAGCAACGACAACACATGCCACAGTACTGCTCGTAGTGCGTACACTACGCGTAAGAAGAGAGAAAAATGGGATTCCTCCGAAGAATCCAAGACGTGGACCTTCGGGAGAAAATCGTCCTCGTTCGAGTGGACCACAACGTGACGATGATCGATTCGAAGAAGTGCGATGGTGTAACCAATATGGTCATTTCCGACGCGTTCCGGGTGGAAAGTTCGATACCGACGTTATACGCGATAATCGAACGAGGCGGGAGGCCGATTTTAACGACGCACGTGAACCGACCGAGAGATGCGAAGACGAAGAAAATCACGATGGATGAGAAAAGAGACGGGACCAAGGCGATTGCGAGATATTTGAGCGAGAAACTCGGGTGCGTGTTTGCGAGTCCGAGAGTTGTAGAGAAGACGGAGGGGGCGGGAGAAGAAGAAGAGGACGACGGCGGGATCAAAATGTCGCAATTTTTTAAAGATGGAACGATGCAAACGATGATTGCGGATTTGAAAGCGCGAAGGATTGGCGGGATATACATGCCGAACGTGAGATGGTTTAGCGGAGAAGAGAGAGGCGGGGAGGAATGCGGCGCGCGATTGGCGAGGGGGATGGCGAATATGGCGGACGTGTTCGTGAACGACGCGTTCGGGTCGTGGCAGCCGCACGTGAGCACGTTTGATGTGGCAAAGTTGTTGCCGAGTTACGCCGGGTTGTTGATGCAGAGAGAGTTGGACGCGATGAGGAGAGTTTTGGAACCGGTTCGACCGTTTGTGGCGGTCGTCGCGGGATCGAAAGTGAACACGAAGATTGGGACGTTGATCAACGTGGCGAAAAAATGCGACGCGTTGATTCTAGGTGGAGTGATTTATAACGCGTATTTATCGGCGAAGTATGGAGTGAAAATCAAAGGCGTGGACGAGGAGGACGTGGAGTTAGCGAGGACGCATTTAGTGAACGCGGAAGAGGTGCAAGAGAAACTTTTGGAGTTGCCGACGTTGGTCGAATCGAAAGAAATAGACGGATGCGGATGCGTGCCGGTCGATGGGAGGTGCACAACCATGCCGAAAGAGTACGACGACATTCGCTTGGTGCACGTAAAAGACATGAAGCCTGGGAATGAATACTCATTCATCAACGATGTCGCTTCGATTTCGTACTCAGACGAGAAGATTGTCCAGGCGTTGAGAACGGCAAAGACGATTTTAGTCAATGCGGTTATGGGATACACTTCGAAAGGCTTTCACGAAGGCACCGTTGGGCTAGACGAGCTCATTCACAACAACACAGATAGTTCATCGCCGGCGAACGTCTTTTTTGGCGGTGGTGATACTCTCCAAGAGTTCAAATCCTTATCGCCGGGAAGTTATCTCAACGCTCTGGAAAATCCTCAAACGTATTTGTTCACCGGAGGCGGGACGGTGTTGAAAGTCATCGAAGTAGGCGAGGCTGGAAAGTTAGACATTGTTCGAGTCTTGACCGAAGAGGAGGACGACGACGAAAGAATAGAAGACAAAAATAAAACGTCGTGGCTCACCGACGCGGATTTATACGACGACGACGACGAAAAGCGGGAAGATCGAAAGGGAGATAAAGAAAACGCGACGACGACGACGACAAACGTCGTCGTCGCGAAAATAAAACAACCCGAATGCAACGCCGACCGCGTAAACTGCG
>Ga0209091_10003488_pt1 | contig 12642 bp, 14 predicted proteins | sample ArcticOcean_MG_C_6_FD_187438 | JGI IMG/M metagenome (GOLD analysis project Ga0209091, IMG submission 187438) | Marine microbial communities from western Arctic Ocean - ArcticOcean_MG_CB8_128 (SPAdes) (version 2) | ecosystem: Environmental > Aquatic > Marine > Oceanic | place: Arctic Ocean...
TAAAGTTTTACCCATTACACTCCCCAATTTCATCATCTTCTTAGGCCTCAGCATGTAGAAAGATGCGAGGAGTGAAATACTGAATAGGACAACACTGAACGCGGAATACCCCTTCTCAGCCTCTTTGGCCTTAGGGCAATTGAGGGTCCAATTGAGGGCCGCTGCACCACCGATGAGACCCATGAGGGAATAGATTAGAGTGAAAACAGCACCCTCGTTCTTGACAATCTTGGTGATGAAGAGGGTGAATGGAATGGTGAGAGCGATGGTGAGGGTGGCCGCGAGGTACTTATTGAGGTTCTCTTGGACGGGTTTACCCTTCATGGCGTCACATTTGGAGAAGACACTAATACCGATAGAGGCGGTCACCATATATACGAATCCAAGAAGGAGAATACCACCGATGGTACCCCACGATACTTCAAGATCAACCTTACCAGATGCAATCGCCTTGGCATTGTTGTACATCCTGGATGCGCGCATAGTAGCAGTGATGTCTGACATTTATTATACTTATAGAAATTAATATAGGTTGAAGTATATGAAGATACCCGAAGTTGCATTTATTAGACACTGCCCCAACTTGGCTCCTGAGAGAAAGATTTTCCTAGAAGAACATATCAAAGAGAGGGTTCCAATTAAGGATATTCGGTGGATTGAGGACTATAACCATGACCATTTATTTGTTGAATGGATCAATGTAAAATTAAAATTACCATACGGACTAAAACTCACAAGTAATATGGTAAAGAATCTTACAATTTTCAAACAAATGATTGATGAAAATATTGAGGATGCTTTACTATTAGACGATGATGTTACGTTCCATGCAGATTGGGTGAAATACTTTGAAAGTCTCCCAGATGATGTTCGTGATAATCAGTTTATTAATTTGGGTACGTCACCATTTTTTGATTTAAAACCACAAATGGGAGGAGTGTACCAATTACCTAATAATGGTGGTTGTGAAGGTTGGTGGTGTACATTGCGTTTTGCAAATGAGTTTATGTCTAACTTGAATGTTGATGAAGCTCTTGATATTGTATTTCATGGGTTTATGAAATCTAGTAACCGACCACTTTTAAATCTCCCAATCCTACACCAAACATCTGATTTGGAAAAATCTAGTACCCTAGATCACGAAACGAGAAAACCTTCAAATTGGGTGGCGTATGTTCATAATTATCAAAATCTTGAAAAAATTGACTTCAACAAACTTATTGAGGATTTCAAACAGTTTGAAGAAAAAAAGAAAAAAGTTGAAGAAAAGTTTTATGAACTCTACGGGAAAAAGGTGGATATCAAGAATATCAAATATATTCTAAATGACGATCAAGATCACCGTTTAAATATTTTGGATTTCAAATTAATTAATTAAAAACAAAATGAAGATTTGATCTTCCGTATGCACCGGCACTGTAGCCAAATGTAGATAAATCTGTAAGATCTTGATTACCTGCTGTTATATACAATTCTTTACATTTAGACAACAAAAACCAATCAATATAACATGCGAGTCTCTGTTCTCGTGTAACATCATAGTTCTTGAGTGTGTCACACTTATATGTGAGTACAATGTCATGCTCAAGAGTTACAATCTTATCTGGAAAACGCTTCTTAAACATATCCTTAATTTCACGACTATCACTGGCTAAAAATATAGAACCATCACTCTTTTCTACAATCTCTGCAAACTTTTCAAGGGCGCTATCCTTAGCAAAATAAGCTTTTTTTATGTCACCATTCTCATCTCTTCCGTGACAACCAATATCCATAGAATCTTTAGAGCATGCTCCACGACGGATGTGTATACCATACTTCAAACTATGTGGAAACCATTGTATATGTTTATCAATGATACCTTGTAGTTCTTCCGTGGGTTTGATAATTTTATTCAAGTTTGAATGAACATGTTGAAAATACCCTGGATTTATCGCGATGCGTGGTTCAAACTTTGTCTTATGTGGGTCATCCGTAATTTCAAAACCACTAAAATCAACACCTCTATCTACATCTAATAGACTCTTATATACCTGTGGGTTTGATGATCTGTATACTAAATCAGATAAACATAGAGCAACATTACCCCATCCCATTGATTCTGGGAGGTAGAATGTCATTATATGAGTATGATTGATGTTATCTTTAAACACTCAAAAACTTTTCTAAATCTTCTCGTGTTTTAGTTTGTTTCCATCCAAGTGATTTTAATTTTTTGGAACATATGTAATACCTACTGTCATTGAATGGCCTATCTTCTACGTACGTTATCCACTTATCGTAGTTATCTGTACCTTTAAGATTTCTAATAATCATCTGTGTGACATCCATTACGGATAGTTCATCATCAGATGCTATGTTGTAGATTTCTCCTGTGGTACCCTTCTTCCAAACTATATCAACTGCATCTACGACGTCCTCTACATGCATAAATGCTCTCTTGATTTCGGATGATCTTTTACCGTGAATGGTGCACTTTTCACCATTCCTTAGAAGACGTTTAAACTTTGGTATGAGTTTTTCGGGATATTGATTAGGGCCATAGACATTATTACATCTTATCACTTTAATATTCATATTGAACGACTCTATGTAAGACCGAACAATCATTTCCGCTGCAGCTTTTGATGCTGAATATGGATTAGTGGGTTTCAAGACACCACGTTCTTCTGTGAAAGGTTCATCTGTCACGGATTCTCCATACACTTCATCTGTACTAAAATGAATAAACTCTACATCTGGTATATGTTTTCTACACGTCTCAACGAGTACATGTGTCCCATATGCGTTATCCATTGTAAAACTTATTGGGTCAACAAATGAATTATCTACATGACTTTGAGCAGCAAAGTGAAAAACGTAATCAAACTTGTAACGAGTAACAATACGTTCTATAAAATCTGGATCACATAGAGTACCCTCAATAAATATAGACGAACCCTGGTTCACATTTTCAATATTTGAACAATAGTCAAGTTTATCTATATTTACAAATGTAATATCTGGATACCGTGTATGCATACTATTTATGAAATTAGATGCGATGAATCCACATCCACCTGTAACTAATGCATTAGGCATTTACTTTAGTAGCCGCAAATGTTTTAAGCAAATTACACACACGATCAACATCCTCAATGTCTAGACCATGGTGCGCACCTAATAGGAAACCATCCTTCATAATCGTATCTGCATTCTCAAATTCACCTAGGTACTCACGAAACGCTGGGTGTCTCGTGATATTACCCGCAAAGGTCACGCGAGTTTGAACATCATTTGCTTCCAAGTAGTTCACAAGCTCTAGACGGTGGGGGCATTGAAAGGGAATGGCAAGCCAGTTTGGGATCTGAGAATCGTCTGGGAGTGTATAATAAGAACAATCTTTCATATTTTCCAAGTACCTTTTGATATTTTCACGTCTCTTTCCTAGAAACCCCTCAAGTTTATCAAGTTGTACAAGACCAAAAGCTGCATTCATTTCACAAGCCTTTAGATGATACCCAGCTACACCATATAGGAACTTCCAATCGTATGGGATACCATCTACTGAGTGATTGAAACGCTCACTAGGTTCCTCAATATTATCCCCGATGCGCCCCCAGTCCCTAAACATGAGGGCCCTCTTGAGGTGGTTATCGTCGTTAAACATTACCATACCACCACAACCACCAGCGGTAATTACATGACTGGCGTAGAAGCTTGTAGTGCTCACATCTGTACATGGTGTGTGGGTGATAGTATCTGCAGAGTCCTCAAATAAAATCAGATCTGGGAAAGCCTCCTTAATTGCAGGCCAATCTGGAATGTTACCAATGAGATTTGGGATGAGTAAACACTTTGTAGCAGGTGTGACAACCTTTTTCAGATCCTCAACGGTGGGGACATATGAGTTTAGACCTACGTCACAGAAAACAGGTTTGAGACCTAGTTGCATGAGAGGTGCCACAGTTGTTGCAAACCCACATGCAGGTGTCACAACTTCAGAACCTTTTGGGAGGTCAAGGGCACACAATCCGAGAAGGATCGCACTACTCCCAGAGTTTACAAAAAGTCCTAATCTCTTTCCGAAGAGGTCTGCCACCCTTTTCTCAAATTCCACAGAACGATCACCAAAGCCAGCGAGCCAGCCATCGCGAAGGCAATCCTCAACGGCTTTGATTTCTTCCTCCCCATATGACTCAAATTTGTTGGGTGCATACCAAACTTTCTTAGGCATTTGTTTAAAGACTACTGTAGTCTTTAAACTATATGAAAACTGTTTTAGTTACAGGTGCTAGAGGTTTTGTTGGTGCCTCTATGATTGAACATATTCTTGAAAATACTGATTGGGTGGTATACTACACTAAAAGACCACCCAAAAAAGGTGACAGATTGGAAACAATGGACTTGAAAGATCGCGTTTTTGTATGGAATAATGGTATTCATATTGATATCATATTACATATCGCAGGCAATCCAAGTTCTTTATCGTGTATAGATAATCCACGCGACGCTATAAATGATAATATTATAGAGACTGTAAATACCCTTGAACTCGCGAGAACTTTTAAACTGTCACACTTTATTTACTTTAGTTCAGTTGAAGTATATGGTAAAAATGGAATGTGTAAAGAAGATCATATGTGTTCATCTGTAAATATGTATGGGGCTACCAAATACGCCGGAGAGCAAATATGTCAAGCCTATCATTCAAGTTATGATGTTCCATGTTCAATTGTCAGACTTAATAATACATTTGGTAAGTTCTGCCAAGAAGAGAGATTCCCGATGGTCGCGATAAAAAAATTAGCACAAGGAGAAAAATTTAAATTACATACACATAACGGTGAAATTTTAGGGAAACGATGGACATCTATATATGATGTAGCGGAAATGGTTCTATTCATACTTCTTTCTCAACCACCTGGTGGAACTTATAACGCGACACATGATTACATGACCAATTTACAATTTTTGGAGCATATAGCCAATGCGATGAACATAGACAAGTTTGAATATGAATTAGTAGAGGAAAATGTATCTGGTAGAACTGGTATACAAGATGCTCCACCAGATTTAATACGATCCCTCGGATGGAAACCATCTAAAGACTTTAATGAGAGAATAAAAGATTTTATCAACCCACCTAAACGTGTATGTGTTTTGGGATCATCTGGTTTCATTGGTACGAATATACTATCCAAACACAAAGATTGGGTGGGTGTGTGTCGTAAACACTTGGATTTAACAAATCATTCTGAGGTGGAATCATTTTTTAAGAATAATATATTTGATATTGTTATTCATTGTGCAGCTAGTATTGATCAAAAAAATCAAAATACCACATATGAAAATATTATGATGTTTGAAAATGTAGCACGGGTTTTCAAAGGTAAACTTATATACTTTTCAAGTGGTGCAGCTCTGAGAGGAAATCCACCAAGTGATCCATATGGTCTTTCTAAATGGGTCATAGATAAACGTATCCATACAATTCATAACGCACACATTTTAAGAATTTGGGGTTGTTATGGTCCGGGTGAACTCCCTACTAGATTCAGTGCAGTTTGTAAAAATGAGAAGCATGTGAGGATTAAGAAAGATAAATTATTCGCTTATACACATATTGACGAAGTTTGTAGAGTTATAGACGATGTCGTGTATACTAATTGTACTAAAAAGGAGATTAATATTTCGGGTGAATCTAAACTATTATCTGAATGGGCAGTTTTTTTTGGTGCAACATACGAAATTGAAGACGATAACGGTTTGGATGAAGCATATGTATTTAATGGTTAAAGATGTAAATATAAAAAAGAGTAATGGCTACATTAAAACAAATACGTGAAGAAGTTAAAGAAAAATTAGGTGGACAGTGGCTCAATAAATCAAATACGAAAAACTATTCTTTGAGAAAAGATGATATTAATGGGGTTGAATATTATTGGCCAGATGTGGATAGGTTTTCATTCCCACATTTAATAAAAACAGTTAAACCTGTTATATCGGAAGTCAATACGTATGTAAAAAGGAAGGGTACAGTTCTCCAAGCAGGTGGTAATTGTGGTGTATATACATTAGAATATGCCAAGCATTACGAGAATGTGTATACATTTGAACCTGATAATACTAATATGACGTGTTTGGTATTAAACACTGACCAATGCAATAATATTGTAAAGTTTCAAGCGTGTTTGGGTGATACACATGGAATGACAGCTATACAAAATCCATTAGAAATCATGGATACTGGGAGTATTCATGTTAAAACCAAGAAGGAGTTACCCGAAAACCTATTGGTGGTTGAATCAAAGGTAAATATGCCTATATTGAAAATTGATGATATAAAGTTCAACGAAATAGATTTAATTCATTTGGATATAGAGGGGTATGAATTGTATGCACTTAGGGGTGGGATAGAAACTATCAAAAAGCACAGACCTGTCATAGTCTTAGAAGTATGTGAAAACGGTCACAGTGAACGTTTCGGGTATTCTAGAGAGGATCTAGAAGATTTTTTAAAGTCTATTAATTATAAATTTATTAAAACATTGGAATCAAACAATGATAATGTATATATGCATATTGATGCTTAACTCCACCCCAACTTCTTTTTAGGTGGAACGGGTACAATCATATCCTTTTCAAAATCAATATAGGGTGTCATATTTTCAAGTGAGTTTCCAAACTCCAATTTAGGATAAATCTTTTGCGTCTCTGGTATGGGAATATCTTGTAGAGTTTTCACACCATAGGCTTCCGCGATTTTTACAAAATCAACATCATCCCCAAATACGTCACTTTTAGATGTCCCCACATATTTTGAATCAAAGTAACTATCTTGGAACTGTTTGATGATACCGTACCCACTGTTGTTTAGAATGATAATTTCAACGGGGAGATCATACTTCTTGACTGTCAGTAACTCCTGAATGTTCATTTGAAAGCCACCATCCCCATCAATGCAGTATACCTTCTTACCCGAACCAATCGCTGCACCGATAGCAGCTGGGAGTGCGTACCCCATCGAAGAGTTTCCAAAGTTCGTGAAAAGCTTTTGCCCCTCCTTGAGTATAGCAGATTGCATTGTCCATACCAAGTTCCCACCTTGGTCGGGAATGATGATACAGTCATCAGGTAGATCATTAAAAAACGTAGTTAGATAATCATACACAGCTGAGTCACCTTCACGCGATTTCTCTTCACTGTATTTCTGCTTCCATTCATTAATCTTATTGGCCCACAATCTAATACGAATTCCCATAGTGTCATCATCGCGATATCCATCAATGATAACACTATCAAAAAAAGTTTTAGCATCACTCACTATACCGTAGTCAATAGTTACACACTTTTCAGGCATTTTGTTGATTTCCTCAATGTCAATGTCTACCATAATCTTTTTTGAATGTGGAGAAAACATAGGTCCACTTCCACCAATTTGACGACTATCTAGGCGACTTCCTATGGATATGATAAGGTCTGCATTTTGAATAGCGTAATTCGCAACTCTATCTCCATAAACACCCGGAGAACCTACCCGGAGTGGGTGGTCAGTTGCACATAGGTCAAATGCACCCCAAGAAACGAGGAAGGGTATCCCCGTCTTTTCAATAAACATCATAGCCTCTTTCTCCGCACCTGCCAATTTCACACCGTGACCAAATATGACAACAGGTCTCTTACTTTTGTAGAGATACTCCGATAGGTCATATTGTGGGGTCACCCGACGACTATGTGTGATGAGGTTGATATTAACATTTTCAATCGAAGACATTTGGAGGTTTACAGGTAGATCCATAAGAACCGGACCGTACCTAGGCGTTTTGAGTTCCGTTAATAATTCCTTGAGAGCACCCTCAAGTTGAGAAAGTTCTGGAACATGTAGGGACTTCTTCGTAACATCCTCAAACATCTTAGCCACGGGCATCTCCTGAAATCCAGTTTGTCTGGGGTTAGACTTGAAGTTAGAGAGGTCCTCCTTTGTGTTCACCTGCCCACTAATGAAAAAGGCTGGGACGGAATCATACCAACACCCACATACACCATTTAGGATGTTTTGAACACCCGGTCCACTAGTAACAACTACCCCAGCTGTCTTACCTGATGCCCTGTAATATCCCTCTGCAGCCATAGCCGCGGACTGTTCATGCTGAAAACAGTAATACTTAACTTTAGGATTCCTGGCAATCGCGTTTATAAACGGGACGATAGCTCCACCGGTTATTACAAAATACGTATCTATACCATTGAGGTAGAGCGTTTCTATGATGTAATCACAGGTGTTCATTTATTATGTTATGGAGCTAAAACTTTAATCATATTTCCACGAACTTCCTGACATTCCCAATAATTTTTCAAGCTCTTCTTCTTTCATATTATAACTATGCTCGTTATCGGGAAACTTTTGTAAATGAACTTCGTTTGCATATTCATTTATGGCGTTATGAAACATCTGCTCACCATTTATATATTGTTTGATAAACTTTGGTTTAAAATCCCAAAACAAACCAAGAATATCATGGACAATGACCAGTTGTCCATCCATACATGAACCAGCCCCAATACCATAAACGGGTATCTTGAGTTCATTTTTTACAATTTTAGAAACTTCTTTGGGAACAGCTTCGAGAAGTAAAAGTGAAGCACCATTATCTTCAACTTCCCTCGCTTGTGTTACAAGTTTATCAACTTCATCAGCAGTTTTAGCTTGTATCCTATATCCACCCATTCTTGCCTGTGTCTGTGGTGTAAGACCAAGGTGAGACATAACTACAGTACCTGAGTCTACAACTGCTTTGATTCTATCTGGGAAATGACCTTCAATTTTAACTGCATCCATACCTTCTTGTATAAATTTACCAGCATTTTCTATGGCTACTTGATTAGATGGTTGATAAGACATATACGGCATGTCGCCAATTAGGAACTGATTTTGAGAACCCTTTTTAACTGACCGACAATGTGTAAGCATCATATCCATAGTAACTTCATTGAGGTTCTTAATACCATGGACGGTTGAACCAGCTGTATCCCCAACTATAATGAAATCAATATTACAGTTGTTAATTATTCGTGATGTTGGGTAATCGTAAGATGTTATACCAACGCTACGAACGTTATTTAATTTATTTCTGAACAGGTTCAAAATAGTCCTTTTCATGCTAATTCAGATTCCATTATACTCTTTAAGTTAAAGACACACGCGTCATATAATATAGAACATGATAGCTGTTGTATCAGTACATGACGAAAAATATGAACCATTAGCTGAATGGACACTTCACAAAAACAAGAAGCTGTATTGTGAAAAGCATGGGTATCAACTTCACTATGCAAGTGACGGTGGAGCTTCTATAGCTGGAAAGCCTATGATGGCTAAACCTGACCCACCCATTCCAGACACTCACATTCCAATGGGATGGGCTAAAATATTTGTGATTCGGAAAGTCATGCAACAACACCCAGAAGTTGAATGGATTTTTAACACTGATACAGATGTTATGATTACAAATATGGAAACCAAACTTGAAGATATTATTAAAGAACATGCACCACCAAATATTCATATTTTGATTCCAGCTGATTGTAATGGTATCAATTGTGGTAATATGCTTATTAGGAATAATGCTGTCGGTAAAGCGTTTATAAATACGATCATTGCGGGTATGCCTGTCTATAGAAACTGGTACCTCTATGAGAATCAACTTATTCAAGATATGTTTGTGGGAAGTCATTTACGTGAAAATGGTACCTCTATGAGAATCAACTTATTCAAGATATGTTTGTGGGGAGTCATTTACGTGAAAATGGTATTACACCCGGAGGAACCATATGGGCGAGTGTAGGTAAAGTACTTCCACAGAGGGTTATGAATTCCTATGATTATACCAATTTACCGAGACTCAAGAATAGATCAGATTATAAAGATATTCTTGGGACCGATGGACAGTGGAAAGAGGGTGATTTTTTAATTCAATGGCCTTCTACAGACCTTGAGTATAGGGTTAAAGTGGCTAAAGAGACTCATAATAAGCTCTTTGGCGATCTTGACGCTCAACAGTCTTAATATGCCACAACGCGATGAGGGGTTTAGCTTCTAACATAGCCACTTTGTCTGGATTGGGTCCCTCAAGTTTCTCATGAAGGTCATTAGACCATTTAATTTCCCCGTTATTTTTATAATACCTACCTTGATAATCTGGCCAGTTAACCCACCCCATGTTATTGAGGTTGAACTTATAATCCGTAATCCAATCAGCTGTATAACCCGGGCAAATATTAACTCGTGGGACATACATAATATCTCCTTCAAATGTCTTGATATTAGCCATGAGTGCTTCTTGAGGCATCTCATCGGCATCAATTACAAAGATGTAGTCACCCGTACACTTCGTCGCGTGATAGTTTCGGTGATCTGAGAACTTCCCATCAAACTCTCTCTCATTTATCACAATCTTGTCACCATAGGATTCCAAAACTTTACGAACTTCGGGAGTCACATTTGTGGAATCAACGAGGATATTAACCTCATCATCTTCATCTTTGACCTTGAGTAGAAAGTTAATGAGGGAATTCAATTCACGATCCTCATTGCATACACAAATAGCGTAAGAAATCTTCACCATTCTATAAGTTAAAGTATTTATTCTTTTAAATAACAATGAAATATATTACATATTCTTTATGGGGAGACAATAAGGTGTATACATATGGTATTATTGAGAATGTCATAGATGCCAAAAAGTACTATGATGGGTGGATTGTTAGGGTTCACTACAATGACACAGTACCCATTGGTATTATTGATTGGTTGAAGAAACAAGACAATGTTGAAGTTGTACACCACCCGGGTACAAAGAAGAAAGCCTCAAACACTCTATGGAGATTTGAAGATCTTTTCATCAAAGATGCTGTAGTACTGTCTCGTGACGCAGATTCTAGATTTTCCAAAAGAGAAGTAAAACTTGTGAATGAATGGTTGGATTCTAATAAGGATTTTCACATCATACGAGATCACAAACACCATATGGTTCCAATCCTTGCTGGTACTTTTGGGTGTAGAAACAACTGTTTAGAGTATATAGGTATACCTGTCCCACTTCATACTATCAATAGTATACCAACACAATATATAGATGGTAAAAGTTTGATGGATGAGTTTATACAAAAGTATACAGGTGATCGGGATACATACTTGATTGACCAGATATTTTTGGCATACTATGTATACAATCATATAAATAGCAATGCATTGATACATTGTAGCCACAATGCATATGAACCATTTGCACTAAAGATTGATCAGGTTGATGAGGGTTTTGTTGGTGAAGTTGTAACTAATTCTCCGAGGGCTGCACAAATTATGGATGACAACGAAAGTAATTTCGAGCGTGTTGCAGCATATTAAAAAATAAAATACTATAAAAGAGTAAGCATGGAAAATCACGCAGAAATTAAGGATAAATGTGATGGTCTCGAAACTCGGTTAGACGAAATTGCTGCCGATATTCGGGATCTTCCATTTGACTATAAATTGGTTGAAAAATATAAAAGTATAGATGAGGATATACAAAAACTATATGAATGGTATGATGGAATGAAGAAGGTTTTTAAAAGGTACTCCGAAGAGAAGCTCCTAGTTGATAAAAAACTCCAAGAGTTGGGAACAAAAACAAAGTTTCTCAATAATGAAGTTCAAAATCTTAAATCACGAGAGTTTTCTCGTGACCAACACGCATACGACTGTTAACGATTATATCATATCCTGCGTCGGTGATATTTTTACAAAACGCAACATCTTCCGAACACATATCCCTAATCAGTTTCCCATCTTCACCTTCTATCTCTATGAGAGGGTAGTTAAAGTATGGATATTTCATTTTTTCGAGGACTTCTCTACGACACGCAAAAAAACCCATACCGTTATAGGCAACTTTAATGTATTTCTTTCGTCGGTCTAAATCATTTATATCTATAAACTTGAATGTACCATGTTTTTTAAAATAATCAACATCCCATTCTCTAACAGCTGCATAATGTTTGAGATCGGTCATACGATACAGACCAGATATAACTGGGTACTTATCAGTATCTTCTATGAGTTCAATAACTTGATCGGGTGTAAATATAATATCAGAATCTATTGTTAACCAAACATCATACACATAATCACCACCTTCAAATGGTTTTTGTTCAGCACCTCGCATAACATCCAAACCCAAAGTTTTCATTCTAGAAAAAGGGACGTAACTTGAATAATCGTTTATCATTTTAATTGAATACCCCTTTTCTACCAGTGTAGAAATAGTGTGCGTCCAATTTGTAAGAAATGTACCAGAGTATTCACGACCCGGTAATGCAATAATTACCTTTTTCATCTTTATAATTATACATTTAACACTTTAAGCACTTCACTTACAGCTGGATGCCTCACAATATCACTCTCGTCCATCTCAATATGTTTGATATATTCTAGATCTAACCCATGGAGTTTATATGTCAGGAATGCCAGACCATTATCTTTACCTAAATCGGATTGTTGTAAATCACCTGTGACAATCATTTTTGTATTAGTACCTATACGAGTTAAAAGCATTTTCATCTGATTTGGTGTACTGTTTTGCATCTCATCAGCGATAATAACAGTATTATCAAATGTTC
>Ga0209091_10003492_pt1 | contig 12636 bp, 11 predicted proteins | sample ArcticOcean_MG_C_6_FD_187438 | JGI IMG/M metagenome (GOLD analysis project Ga0209091, IMG submission 187438) | Marine microbial communities from western Arctic Ocean - ArcticOcean_MG_CB8_128 (SPAdes) (version 2) | ecosystem: Environmental > Aquatic > Marine > Oceanic | place: Arctic Ocean...
AATCAACGAAATATCTCAGTTGTTATTTTGTTTTGGATCACTATATTTTCGCTCTTTCAAATCGTTTTGATATCTATTTCCAAAGGTATGTCCATGTTCATTAATCCATTCTGAGAACTTATACTGGCCAAGTGGAGTTTCATCAGAAGACATCAACCCTCTTTTCAGGCCACGAATCTCTGCCATTGTTATCACCAAGTCTTGTAAATATAATCCCAATAACTTACCAAATAACCATCCTACTCTTGATGGCATAGGCAAAATAAGTCGTCGAAGACCCATTGATTTTGCCATTAGTCCAATGTATTCTTTGTAGCGGAAAGTCTCGGGACCAGTGACATCAATAGTCACGTTTTCTCTTAGTTCACCTTGCTCTACCGCTACTCTTGCAAGACCTTTTTCTCCAATATGGTTTTGCTTATTATCATCGGTTAGAGTCCCATTGACACAGCCGGCGACAACCTTCGTTCTCCAATCATTTTCAAAGAATCCAGGTTTCAAGGTGTTCCATCCTCTTACCCTTCCTGTCTAGAAGCTTGTATCTCCTCTTCTCTTCTTCGAGTAACAACATCCTCTGCCTTTGGCACATTTTTAGGAACTCATCCAAATCATATCTGCGGCGAATGAATGTATCATTCTCCCACCACCGTCTGGCAGCCCCTCGGAGCAGGTAGAACCCAGCACCCTCGTAGTAACCGGGTGGTTCCCAAAAGATAGATCGTGGCGACAAATACTCCCTTGGTTCAATATCGGAGAAATACTCCACGTCTGCAAGTGTTGACCACAACTCTATCCAAACAGAATCGTCGATGAGAATCTGAGGATCGATGTTCAATATCCTTCTCTCCTTCTCACTGTCCTTTGTCCAATCCTTCTAGCGACTCGATTATGTACCTCAAACATGTAGTCAGCCAATTGGCTGATTTCGGTTTCTCCAGAGGCGACTCTCAGTTCGAGAATTTGGCGTCCATTTCCTTGCCAGAATGCCAAGTACCGAGAGAATAATCTAGGATTTGTATCTGGGGCATTAATATCCATCAAAAATCGGCTTACTGCTTGTTCTATCATCAAATTTGTTAATTGCATACTATCAAATTAAATTAAACCTTCTCCTATATAACTATACCGGCCACTGTTGGTTTCTATAACCTTGGAATATGTCCTCCAAAGATAAGTATCAATGATTAGAAATCAATATTATTGATGGCTGTTTGGAACAATCATGGCAGGCGATAATTTCGACAAAGGTTGGGTATACATCCTTCATTTCCAAATACCTGGTCAAAAGTCAAATTATTTCAAGATCGGATTGACAAAGAATCCAATTCCTGAGAGGATATCTGCTCTTCAAACAGGCAATCCGTTCAAGATAGTGAGGCATCATCATTTTGATTCAGAATGTACGGGGCTATTGGAAGGGCATTTGCATAAGATATTCGCAGATAGACGCTTTCGAAAGGAATGGTTCACTTTCAAACCTGTGATATTGAAGAAGGTCATCAGTGAAGGAACGGATTTTTCTGATAAATATAATCCACTTGCAATAAAACTTCGGAAACTCGACAAGCAGACTTCAATTTACAAGCCGATGACGCCAACAGCAGACCATCTCAAATTGCATAAGAAAGCAATCACTATTTCTAGAAAGATTCAAGAGATAGAATTGCGGAGAGATATTGCAAAGGAAAATCTGCGAAGATTAACCGGTAATTGTATTGGAATAGATGGAATCGCCGGGTTTACAGGGTTGAAAATCCCCGCACCTTCGTTGAAGTCTTCTGAATTGAAAAAACATGATTTGAGTGAATGGGAAAAGTGGCAAATTAAAGGCATTTTCTCAATAAAGGAAGAAATTATTGGCGTAGGCACAAAATTGAAGAATCACCCTAAATTAGATACAGAACACAAGGCTTTGAAAAATAGTGCAAGTTCGTTGTTTGATTTGTCAACATATAATGCTAAAACTAAATCCAGGTCAAAATCAAGTAGAACCTATCATGCGGAATATATTGATTTTACCGGTGAACTAGGCCTATTGAAGGCAAACCGAGACATGATAATCATCCAATTCAAGTTAGATTGTAAGAGGCGACATGAAATTATAGATGTTTTCAAATATCTTAGAACAGATAACGGCACCAAGCTTGACAAAGATGGTTTCAATACAAATAAACGGAAGGCTCACGACCCAAGATGGTTCTATTCCAATGTTCCAACGCCATCATTCGGTGTTTCAAAAGGCATTGGCTATCAGTAGACATTGGGTTCAAGTATGTCGCCATTCTTTCTCGCTCAGGTGAGTAGAAATTAGTTGTCAAAGATGTGGAGGGCCTATAGTCGGTCGTGGTTGTATTATCTGTCACACTCGCCGTCTTCATCAAGTTTGGCAAAGACCGATTATAATTATTATTAATTTTTTATCGACTTGAGAAGAAATTGAATACTAGTCTTCAAATCAGTTTTGTTAGAGCAGTGTATATGGTCGGAGACGATGATGCTGAGGTTTTCCTTTCCATCGAAGACGATGACCAATCATTAGAGGATAAAAAACCAAGGTTTTCCAAAGCTAAAAAAGTCATAACGGAGAAGCCAAAAATCGTTGAAACCGTAGAACAACCTTCAGAAGAGGAAGTTTTTGATGGTGAGGTATTAGATGCTGAAGTCATAACACAATCTGGTGGTGTGTATGAAGTCGCTTGGCCACTACTAGGAATGGATTGCCCTGACTGTGCAACTAAGGCAATGAGGGCAATATCCTATCTGCCACAAGTCCAAAAATCAATCGTTTCGGCAACATCTGGTGAAATAAGGGCAACTGTTGATTTGGCCGATGGTTCAATTTCACAAATATCCTCAATTCTACATTCTCTCGGCCACGCCCCAAATGTTGAGCATCACCAATTAGTTGGAATCAGTGCTGGCGGTGTTGCGAGAAGAAATGGTGTTGAAGTAAGGAAATTGGAGAAGGTTATTCGTTTACAGCCAGGGATAATCGATTGTGAGATTGATTCCGATAATCGTATTTTGGTACAACTGGTTAGTGATGCATCATCGCAATTACTTGAAGCAAGAGATTCTGCATTGGACGTAATATTAGGTGCAGCCCCAAAATATGTTGAAGCAAAAAGTGCAAAAATACGCCCTGATCAATGGAGATTGATTGGTGGAGGTTTGGCACTTCCAATCTTATTGTTAGTTTTAATCGCAGAATTTTATTCGCTTTCGGGAACTGTAATTGCAATAATCGCTCTACCCGGATTAGTATTAGGTGGATTGCAGATGTTTAAAGAAGCGATTGCAAGTATTAAAAATCGCCAACTCGGATTTCAGGTTCTCACTAGTCTAGCAGTTATCGGTGCAGCAAAGTTGGGAATGTGGGAGGAAGCACTTATTGTAGCGATACTAGTTGCCTTTACAGCCCATTTAGAAGGTGATGCACTTATCAAAGCAAGGGAGGCAATGCAAGGAGGCTTGGATAGATTACCGCGCACAGCCAGAAGATTATCTGGAAGTAAGTTGCTCAACCAACAAGGACTCAATCAAGCGATAAAGACAAGTGGATTTTCGTTACAAATGGTTCCTGATACTATCGACATCACTCCTGGGACTGGACCTTTAGCAACCTGCCAAGATGAAGGTGAAGGCGTTGAGGTAGTTCCAATCGATTTGATACGAATAGGTGATCAAATAGAGATTAGAAGCGGTGAATTAATTCCTTGCGACGGAATCATTCTAGATGGAATCGGCGCTTTAGATAAAGCACCTTTAACCGGTGAATCAGTTCCAGTAGAGGTTTCAAAAGGAGAAGAAATTCAAGCAGGTTTGGTTCTTGCAAAGGGACCACTGGTCATCGAGGTAACCGCAGTCGGTGATGATACTAGATTATCGGGATTAATTGAAGCAGTTCATACTTTCAAAGAAGAATCACCGCGTATTCAAAGTGGTATTGAGACATTTACTGCGATTTGGGTACCAACAGTTCTGATTGGTGCCTTTGTGGTTTGGTATGTAATGTTCCCAGATAATTGGAAAATAATTCTTCTATTATGGGTTGTGTCTTGTCCGTGTGCTCTCTTATTGGCAACACCGGTGCCACATGCTGCAGCATTAGCAAATGCAGCTCACATGGGAGTAATCGCTCGTGGGGGAAGTGTATTGGAACGGTTGAGCAAAGTAAACCATGTATTACTGGATAAAACTGGAACATTAACATCAGGCAAACCGAAAATTGGTCAAGTAATTACAGCAAAGGGCAAGCGCAGTGATTCTGCAATAAAAATTGCTGCCGGACTAGAGGCTCGCTCAAACCACCCCTATGCTCTTGCAATCATGGATTTAGCACTGGAAAAAGGATACAAACCAAGCCCTATTCATGGTCATAGCGATGTTGAGGCTGGAGTTGTTGGTATGAGTTCAGGAAAGCAAGTATCGTTAATACGGCCAGATAGGTTAGCCAAATTAGGGATTAAAATCCCAAAGGAAATTCAAACAGCGCTTGACCAAGCCAACCAACAAGGGCATGGCGCTAGTATTCTATGCAAAGAAGAAGTTCCTATTGCATTGTTTACATTTATTCACGATGACACTCGAAAAGGTTCAGATACAATAATTCCTAAATTATATGAGCGAGGAGTAAATGTTGAAATCCTCAGCGGAGATTCCCAAGCAGCAGTATCAAAGTTTGCTAAACGCGTAGGTTTACCAGAAGCCGCTGCACATGGTAACTTGAGCCCTGAAGACAAAGTCAAGTGGGTGAGGGGTAGAAGTAAAACTCACATTACAATGATGGTTGGAGATGGATTCAATGATGCTGCAGCCTTAGCTGTTGCTGATGTTGGAGTTGCGGTTGGTTGTGGGGAAACGGTAAATTTAGAGGCTGCAGATGTATTGATACCTGCAGAAGATCCAAGCATGTTGTGCGACTTGATCGATTTAGCGAGAAAGGCACAACGAATCTTAATTGGAAACCTTGTGTTCTCAGTGGCGATAACAATAACATTAGTTTTCGCGGTAATCAACGGTTGGTATGACCAATTATGGGTTGGAGTCCTGATTCATGAAGCATCTGTAATAGTCGTCATTTTGAATGGTGCAAGGCTTGCAGGGAATTCTGGTGCAGTACAATTACTATCTAAAATCTTCAAATCATTATATTTTGATACTAGGAACTCCTTTGATGCCTTATTTTTGAAGTATCGTTCTAATTAATATCCCGCGATATGTTCATACCTAAAGCGTGTCTCTTCTAACTTGGTGAGACAATGGCACGACTACACGCAGACCCAGTGACTACTGCATTAGTACACCCTACACGGAGAAACCTGTACTCTGCATTAATGGCAGTTGAAGAGATGAGTACTGTTCAACTTCAAGCAGCCGTCAATGTTGATAGATACAATTTATATCACCATCTGAAGAAACTCGCTTCTCTAAATTTGGTTGAAAATCATAGAGATGTGGGAAGGGCTCGTTGGTGGAAAATCACTCAACGTGTCACTATGCCAGGAATCGTTGGTAGCAACGAACCGATTGTAGCACAACCACTAGCAACCGTCTCCGCTAGTGAGATTGATACCACGGGACTTCCAAGTGAATTAGCAACTGCAATTTCCGAAGGAAGAGACATACACATTGTCAATTTAGATGGTTCTCGAGAGCAAATTGGAGCAAAGAAAATGCTTGAGGCATTAGCCAATGATTACGGCATCGAACTCAATCTACCATTTACTTTCGTTCCAGGTGGAATCGCATTAATCGGTAAGAGCCGATGATTAGTTCAACAATAATCAACAACAATATGGAGGTGGCCTAAGCATGGAAGAAGAGGCAGTTGTAGAATCAAGGATTGCACCACCTGCATTATCCTGTCCAAAATGTTCTTCACTACTACCTTCAGATCTAGGTGTGTTAACCTGCTCAATTTGTTCATCAAAAGTCAAAGTCGACCATCCAGTAACCCGGCGTAATTGGAATGATGAAAAGGTAGGGTGTCCTGAATGTTCTAAAGTCCTCATAGTTGGAGTTGACAAGAGACCAGCCCACTTGCAATGCGCTTCCTGCTCAACACATTTCACCGTCGCGAAAAATGTACCTCGTACTGAGGTGGCCTGCCCAGGATGCGATCGCCACCTAAGAATGAAAATAAAACCGGGTGAACGAGAGATCGATTGCCCCGCTTGTTCCACATCATTCAAAGTCAAATTTTGAGGTGAGGAGTTGAAAACAACATATCGAATGATGGGAATCGCCGATTACATCACATTGTGTAATGGATTACTCGGAACTGCTGCAATCTTGTTCATTATTTTAGCAGTTGAAGATTTACATCAGCCATACTACCAAGGTGGCTTAAAAACACATTATATTTGGTTGGCAATGCTCTGCATTCTAGCCTCGGTCATCGGTGATATCATCGATGGGCCAGTCGCTAGACATTATTCAAAAAGAAAACTACTCGGAGGTTCCTTGGACATTATGTCCGATTGCATTTCATTCTGTGTAGCTCCAGCATTATTGATTTTCGTAATGTTTGGCCGGTGGGGGGAAGCATCACCATTTTGGACGGTATCTTTAGGAATTGCAAGTTGTTGGATAATTGCAACTGGAATGTTAAGGTTAGCACGTTTTCAATATGATGACGGTTCAGAAATAAATCATTTTGTAGGCCTATCCAGCCCAGGAAACGCATTATTGTTGCTAAGTGTTGCAGGGCTCATTTGGATTCAACCATCAACAGGCTTTGGCCCAGATTTAACAACTTGGGATTGTTCAGTATGTTTTGGAAAAGGCACTTCGAAACCCTATTTTGATTTTATGATGCTACCATTGATGTTCATCAGCGGTGGATTGATGATATCGGACAGGCCGATGTCAAAATTGAAAGGAGGCCTTCCTATGAAATTGAGTCTCGTACAATTAGTTGCGATGTTAGTTGCGATAATATCTGCATTAGTTCATACCACTAAATCAGAACATGGTCTTGAGATGTCAGGTTTGAATTTATCTTTCTATCTATTTATTATTTCAGCACTATTAGTTCTAGCCTACATCATCTTAGGCGAACGGGTTGTCCAAAATAGCAAACAAATTAACGATTCGATTTCATCAGAAGAATAATTGAATTGACAAACCATGGTTTCAAGAGAGTTTGGCTAGCCGTATAACACTGTGAAAAACGGCATTCTAAGGGCATAGTTAGTCGCGCTCTTTAACTATGATGAGACGAGGATGAGAGATTGGATGGGATACAATGGGAGTCAGCGAAAGCAAGACGATTGATGCATCTGGCGCAAGCCCTCCTGCTCGCAATGGGTCTGACTCAGTATCCTTATCGTCATTGAGATCTCAATTCACTTCTAGTAAATCAATGTCACTTGACCAAGCGACATTAGGTAGCGCACGTTTCCGCCAAGAAGAGAGGCTGCGAGGCGATATTCGTAGAGAAAAGCGAATTCGTCAGCAAGCAATGGATGAAAGAATAGCAGCAATGAAAGATTCAGTTGCTACAGATTTGGCAGTTAGTCACGAACTTACAATGGACGCATTAGAGAAAGAAATGCGAGAAGGTATGGAACAAGAACTTGCTGAAATGGAGCGGGAATCATTATCCAGGGAAGAAGGCAGGATGCGAATGGAATTAGATTTGCGCCTCAATCGGCAACTAGATTCATTACGTGAAGGAATTGAAGTTGAGCAAGACAGAAGGCTCAGTGAACATAAAGATCAGATAAAATCCAATATTGAAGCACAATTGCAACAAGAACATCGTCAGCGCCTCGATATTCAAAAAGAGAGATTATCTCTTGAATACAATCAAGAATTACAAAGAAGGGTTAGAGAGATTGAAGGCAACATAGAAGTTGAAATGGAAACACGATTCAAACAAATGGAAAGTGCTGAAATCAACCGCCTTGAAGAAGGCCACATCGCTCGTTTAGCAGAAAGAGAAGAACAATTACGCAGGGGTATTAGAACTCGCCTGGAACAACAACTTAGAGGCCGGCTAAAGCAAAGAGAAGCTAGGCTAAAAGCAGAATACGAACGCCGTAGTCTACGTTTAGAAGAAGACATTGCTCAACAATTACAAGAGGAATTAGAGGGTCGTTTGCGCCAAGAAACAGATGATCTTGAAGAAAACATGCGAGAAGATGTCGAACTTGCAATAGCGAGGCGCCGTGATGAGTTACGTGTTGAAATTGCTCGTCAATTAGAGGAGCGTCACTCCGAAAGACTTAGCGAAAGGAAATCACGACTTCGCGAAAAGTATGATATCACCTTTTCAAAGGCAGTCGATGATATCTCTCATTCACTGAAGACAGAGGTTGAGTCTGAACTTGACCTCAGAATGGAAGAGGAATTCACTAATTACCGTAGTGCTAGAGAATCAGAAATTCAAAATCGTCTTGCCCGCTTTAGATATGATAGAGAATCTGAATTACGCGACCAATTAGGCGCCCAATACGAAGCCAAGAAGGTTGATTGGTCAGAACGGCTTGAACTCGAATTCCAATCACGTGAATCAGCAGCAAGAAAGGCGATTATGTCTGAAGTTGATGCAGGATTACGCAATGAACGTTTGACCTTTGAAACCGATCTTGATCTATTGAAGGAAGAGACTTCTCTTGAACTTGAAATTGATATGGAAGAAAGGCTCAACGATTTCAAGGTCCGCAAAGAAAACGAAGTCGCTACTCAACTTGAAAGGCAACTTGACAAGCGTGAAGAGATTATGCGAAACAAGGCTCTCATCGATGTCAGGAAGAGAGAAGCTTCAATCAGAGCAGAAATCGAAGCACAACTTGGACTCAAGCGTGCAGAAATTCGTGACCGCTTAAGTGGCCTAAGTGAGAAGATGGATTCATTCAAGGAAATGGCTGAAGAGAAGATGCGCGATGCAGTCACCAATCAAATCCAAGGTGAAATTGATAGTGAACAAGCCGTCCTACAAAGTCGTGAACAAGAATTCAAAGAATTACAAACTCAAGACAATAAGGTTGACAAGCGCCAAACTTGGATGGAAGCAATTTCCGGACAAGGAACTCAGGGAATGCAAGCAACTGGCATGGATCCATTTGCATTGGGGGCACGGCAAGGAGCACAATCAGGTGGAAGGTCATTAGGCGGTACCTTGGGTGCTGCTGCACAGCAACATCAACCAAGAATTGGTTTGGCTGGAATGAGATCGCCAACGACAAGTGCAAAACCACTTTCGTCAGCAATTTCAATGGCTAGACCTGTTAAATCACCCCTAATCAATCAACCAACTAGTGCTGCTGCATTGCCTGAACCTGTTCACCAGAAAGTTGTACGCTCTCCACTAATGCCAATTCAGCCACAAACTCAACCGATTACTCAGATTGAGCAAAAGCCCACTACTGTTCAACCTGTTTCAACTCCGATAGTTCCAATTGAACAAGTGGAAGAGGTTGTTGTTGAAGAAGAAACAATCGCAGATATCGATATTGAGGATGAGATGGCAGAAGCAATCTCAGAAGAATTAGTTGCGGAACTTGAAGAAGAACCAAAAACAGCATTACTTACTCCGATTAAAACTAAACTTTCGGTTGCAGAACCAGAACAGCAAAAAGTCGCATCATTAACTCCGATAAAACAATTACAACCGGTCAAGAAAATGAGAGGAAGTCCTCCAAGTTCCGGAAAGGGAGAAGCACCTCCACTGAAAACACTGACTCCAGTCAAAAAGCTGACACCTCTTAAGATCGAGAGAAGAAAGATGCAACCTTCTAAAGAAAACGAAGAAGATAATTGATTTTGATTGCCTCACAGGGCCGATTAATTACACTTTTATCCGTCTGTTTCATATCTAAATGCGTTTTCGAGTGGGATATGAAGCGCGGCGTTTGTTTAATCCTAGCATTTTTGCTGTTACCCCTCACAGGTTTCCTGCCAAGCATTTCTGCCGATACAAGTAATTTGATTGAAGCAGGGGTTACTGATGAATTCGATGAGCAATTAGTTTTTTGGCAGAGAATGGACGATGGCACAATTTTGATGGTAGATAATACTGGAAACCTCAGTGTTAGCAGTTTTTCTAATGGCCAACATGCACTACAGTGGAACATTGATTTGAATGTTTCAGCAAACTCGGCGAGGCTCGATGACGCACAACAATTAGTAGCAGTTGCACATGATGATGGGATCTCTATCATTCATCTAGATTTCAAAATAGTCAATAGAAATATCTCACTACAATGGCCCGTAGATTCGGTGGATTGGGATAATCAGGGCGATTTATGGCTAGCCCATTTTGCAGGAAGGCGCCGTGCCGAAGAGTATAGTCCAGAAGGTGCTACCGGAGTATACACCACCGTTTTAACTGCCGGTATGAGTGCATTTCAAGTTTTGACTGATGGAAGAATTATCACTGGAAGCTATGATACAAAGATCTACGTTAGTGATGATGGCGGAGGGGCATTGGGGACATTGACAGATTCAAATGCAATAATAAAAGTATTATTTGAAGATTCAGACGGTGATTTAATAGTTGGGACGGCAAATGGAAAATTGCTCAGATATAACACATCTTCTTGGGCTGTTGAATCACTGACCCTTTCACATGGAAAAGCAATATCTTCTATTCAGCAATATGATAACTCAACATATGCAATCGGTTCAAAAAGTGGGCATCTAAGCATAGTGGATTTGACAACATTTAGCGAGCAAAACACACATACTGCAACTGGATATGTAATTGGTTCACTTCAATATTATACAACTGCGATTTATGTAGCAAGCACAACTCCTACGAGTTCAAAAATTTACCTTTTCGACATCGACTCTGATTCAGATGGGGTAACTGACCGGTTGGATAAGTTCCCTAATGAATCAACTCAGTGGGATGATGAAGATGGCGATGGATATGGCGACAACCCTCTAGGATTTGCTCCAGATGCATTCCCACAAGATAGTACACAGTATATCGATACTGATGGTGATGGCCATGGAGATTCACCTATCGGATTTGAAGGCGATTTATTCCCTAATAATGCCGACCAATGGCAAGACCGTGATGGAGATGGTTACGGTGATAATGAAGAAGGCCAAGCGGGTGACAAATACCCAGATGAACCAACTCAATGGGCGGATACCGATATGGATGGATTTGGAGATAACCCAGTCGGACTAAATCCCGATGGATGTCCTCAAATAAACGGGTTTTCAACTATTGATAGATTTGGCTGCTTAGATTCAGATCAAGATGGATATTCTAACCCATCCTCGGATTGGGGTATTTCTAATGGTGCAGATGCTTTACCAAATCAAGGCAGTCAATGGCTTGACGGAGATGGAGATGGATACGGCGATAATGCAGACGGATTACAACCTGATGCTTGTCCATGGCAAGCAGGTACGTCAGTTAAATCTTGGTTGTTAAATGAAAGTTCTGCTGTTGGCTTCACAGAAGTTACTGCGTATGGCTGTGAAGACCTCGATGATGATGGATGGGTTGATTTCTCAGAATCACTAGGTATGGATACAGATCCGAATGAGCACTATGATGCAGACGGTGATGGTGCTGGTGCAAATTCAGATTACGACGATAGTAATCCGCAGATAAAATCGCAACAAGACCATTGTAATATGAATAGGGATGATGCTAGTAGCCAATGCGAAGGTTGGCGTTCAGCCGATTATCAAGAATACTTATCGCGTGATAGAGAAGTCAATGAAACAGATATGTCATTCTATGCATGGAATGCAAGTAATAATGCAGGCCTATTATCCGAGCCAGGTGAAATTGATGAAGGGATTTTGGCTCAAGTGGCAACCGTCGGCGGAATAGCTTTTATCTCACTCACAATAGTAATACTAGTGATTGCAATGATAGTTAGGAAGCGAAAGGTTGCAGCCTTAGTAAAGTTGTATGGAGTTCCATATGTGCCAAAGGAATCATCTGCTAGTTTAGAAGCATTACAAGGTTCAGCCGGTTCTTCAGCAATTGGTGGTGTAGAAGTTGATTCTGGATGGGAAGACAGTATTGATAGCCTCGACTTCTCGGCAGAAAACAAGACAGAGTTAGAGACCGATGGTTTGGAAGCAGAGGTGTCAGAAGTAGATGCAGATTCAATATATGGTGATTCAAGTTCCATTGAGGACATTGCAGGAATGCCACAAACACAAGCGCCTGTTGCGGAAGTAGCCGCAGCAGCACCTGAACCTAACCAACCTCCAGCACAAACTGCACCACTGCCAGAAGGTGGACTACCGGCCGGATGGACGATGGAACAATGGCAATGGTACGGGCATGAATGGCTTGCGAAGAATGCTAAGTGATGTTTAACCTATCCGAATTATTCATCTTTTGATTCGATGTAAATCACAGCCAAACAATTGGTAATGATTGCTTTAGTGCACCGAGTTCTTCACCACTATAGACAGGTTTTCCATCTTGTTTTAGAGTGTTCATTATCAGCCATAGAACACCATTCCAGGCGTTAGGTGCAACAAATATTTCAACATGGCCGCATGCAGCAGCTTCGAGTAATTTTCCTTCATCAGTATTGGTGTCAAATAATGCACGGACTAAATTTGCCGCTTTGAATTCAAATCCTTTTGGTCTCCAATCCATCATGAGTTTCACACCTTGAATGGGGCTAGATTTAGTCGGTCAGCCAA
>Ga0209091_10003494_pt1 | contig 12630 bp, 10 predicted proteins | sample ArcticOcean_MG_C_6_FD_187438 | JGI IMG/M metagenome (GOLD analysis project Ga0209091, IMG submission 187438) | Marine microbial communities from western Arctic Ocean - ArcticOcean_MG_CB8_128 (SPAdes) (version 2) | ecosystem: Environmental > Aquatic > Marine > Oceanic | place: Arctic Ocean...
TTCAGCAGGTGATTCTGCTAATTCCGTTTTAAGTTTTTCATTTTCTGCTTTTAATTCTTCAATAGAAAATTCTTTAACCTCAGTAGTCTTAATAGACTTAGGGTTTACAGAAGGCTCTGTTACTTCTTCAGCCATTTCTTCTACATCATCATCACCACCTTCTTTAGATTCTTTAAGATCAGCGACAGCGTCCTCTAAGTTCTGGATTCTTTTTTCTAAACCGCTCCAGTCCTCAATATCAGCTTCTTTCCCATCATCTTCTGCAGCTTCAACTTCTTCAGTTGTATCTTCTTCTTCCGTTTCAGATTCCATTACTTCAGCAACTACTCCTTCTTCTTCAATTCTGAAAGTCAAGCCATCCTCTGTCTTGTAAGTTCCAATAGGTAAAGGTATAGTCGTTCCGTCCTCTGTAAGAACTGAGATGTCCACCCCTGCTTCTAAAGTTTCTGCTGTAGACGTTATAATAGTGCCATCTTCTAACTTAGTTTGAAATGCCATCATCACTTCTTCTTTGTCAAGACCAAGTGCTACTAATATTTGCTTTTTTAAATCCATAGTTTCTTTTTAAGTGTGTTTGGTATATAATAGAATAGTTATTGTTCTGTTTGATTTTTAAAGTAATCCTTTAAATTTAGCTAAGTCTTTTAACATTTGTTGCCCACTACCTTCTGCTATATCATAAATTTCTTTTCCTGCATTTGTATATTCTTTTGTAGGTTTAACTCCTAACTCTTTAAATTGCTTATCAATAGTAGAAACAAATCCATATCCTTTTTTAGCTGCTTTAACTACACTAGCCATTTCTTTAAAATTCTCATTAACAAGTTTTGCAATAGCCATATTATTTTTTACTGCTTTTTCAAATTTAGAACTTAAAGTTTTAGCATCTTTAACTAAATCATCTACCATTCCCAACTCAATCTTCTCAGCCTTAAGTTCAGTTTTGTTTTCTCTTACTAGCTTGTTTAAAGCACTTAGTATTTGTTCTTGTGTTGGTTTCTTTTTCATATTATTAAAACTTTTTTAATACAGCTAATTGTGCTTTAGCGTGTGCTAAAACTATTTTATCATCTAAGATTTTACTCAAATCATCTAAATATGGTACATCTCTTAAACCTAACTCTTTAACCATTTTATCAGTATCTTTAAATAATTTTTCAGATTTACTTCTTATTTTTTCCATACCCTGAATCCAATTTTTAACATCACCTTCTACTTTAAAAATAGGTGAATAAATCTTATCATACTTTTCGTTTTGTTTTATATAATCTGCATATATTTTTTTAATATCATCCACCAAAGCTAACTCAACTTTCTGAACACTTAACAATTCTTTTAGTGCTGTCTTAACTTCTTCTGTTGTAAATTCTTTCTTTTGCATTTGTTCAAATTTATTAGTAAAGTAGCCTTCTATTGAAAGACCTTTTAATTCTCCTGCTTTTATCTTTTGCCAAAGCTCGTCATTTTCAATCTTCATTTTAACGAACCAAGTGCCGTTAGGTAAGTCGTAGCCGTATAACTTTGACTTATCACTATCTCCTTCCTTAATCCAAGATTCAACTGTTAGGACTCCTGATACTCTTTCATTATGTTCTTCAGTAGCTTTGTGGTGATTGTTATTTTTTAAGTATAATTCAGAAGCCTGTCTTACTGTTTCAGGACTGAAGTAAACATAATAATCTTCTTGGGTGTTGGGATTGTGCCTGAAAATTTGCTTGTTCGGAATAAGAGCTGGAGAAACGAGCATCCGTTTGTCCTCGTCTACTTTAGCAAAAGTTAAGTTGTTTTTTTCCTTTCCGAAAAAGACGAAATCCTGTTCTATTGCAGGAGCTGATACAAGACTTATAGCATCAATAGCAAGCTCTTGAGATTCGTCATCTATTACCAATTCTACAATAGATGTGGTTTTCATTTCTTCATAAGTGCTATTAGCATCTTCACAATCTTGTAAAGTAGCATATTCGCATTCTCCTGTTTCACCCCACTTATAGTTTCCTTCTGAACATTCTTTACACGGCATATTAAAGTCTTTGGTATATAATAGATATTAAGTTTGTTTATTTGATTTTAGATTGTAGCTCTACGTCTTATTATGGCAAGTCCATTCTGACTATCTGTAATGTCATCACTTACCACATAAGCCTGTAATGGCTCAGGCTCTGCACCTCCAGTTAATTCAAAAGCTCCTGACATCATTTCAGGTGCAGGAGTTCCTCCATCACTACCACCACTACCTGATGGTGCGCTTCCACCTGTTGCACCTCCTTTTCCTAAAGCCGAAAGTCCTTGTCCTGCTGCTGCTATTGAAGCTGCAATAGATATTCCTGCTGCTATATTGTTAGATGCTATTACAGGAATAGCTGAAACACCTGAAGTTAAAATAGCTTGTGGTGTAGCAAGAGCGCCTGCGTTTGCACTTTGAGTTGATATAATAGTCTTTGCAATACCCATAGCATTCTCTGCTATAATAGATGCTGCCATTATTTCTTTGTTCTCACCTGCCAAAGACTTAATTAAAGATATTCCTGCACTTATATTATTGAGGTTAGCATCTCTAATTTTTGCCTTTGCATTTGCAACTGCTTGGGCGTTGTCTATTTCTATCTTTTCATCATCTGCTAAATTTTGTTTCAATAATTGAGTCCTTCTGTTATTCTGCAGTTTCCTTAATTCAAACTTATCTTCATCACTAATCTCTAAAGCTGATATGGCATCTGATTCAGTTTGTAGTTGGATTTCTAAGAGTTTGTCTGCTTTAAGTTGTGCGTCAGTTAGTTCTAGTAAGTCAATAGAATCCTGAAGTGATTTTTTTGCATCTTCAAAACTTAATTCTTGTTCAAAACTTGTTTTAAACCTTTCATTTTCTTTATCTCGGATTGCTGCTATTCTTTCTATTTCTGCTTTCTTTTCTTCTTCTATTTGCGCTAACCTTTCATCAGCCCTTTCTTTATTTTTTGCTTTTCTTTCATCTGCTTCTGTTTTCCGTTTAGCTGCTGCTTCTCTTTCAATAGAGTTTATTTTATTGTTAAGCTCTATTTGTTTAGTAGCACTTTCGCCTTTTATATTTGCTAAAGCAATTTCTTTATCTGCCAACGCATCTAAATCCTCTGCCATATTTTCACTCAAACTATTTTGAGTTCTTTGTATTTCTACAGCCGTTTCTGCATTTTCTACTCTTTTATCTAACAAATCTCCCTCTATTTTAAATGCTTTTTTTGAAGCCTCTAGCCTTTCTTCTTCTGTCTTTGTTAAATCTTCAGAAATCATTTTAAGCCCTTCTATTTCTGCTCTTCTTTTAGCAAACTCTACATTCAATTCTCTCTCACTATCATTTAATGACTGTAGCTTTCCCTTTAGCTCAACTGCTAGTCTAATTTCTCTTGACATTTCATTCCCTATTCCTGTAAAGGCACTAGTTATACCTCGCAAAGCTCCTTTAACATCTCCACTAAATAATTTACCAACTGCACTTGCAAATTTTGTAATTCTATCAACTATTACATTTACTGCTGCACCTATTCCTGAAAATGCTTTTTCTAAAACCTCTGCACCTACCTTAGTTTTAGTTAGCCATGTCATTAGAGTTCCAAAAGCTATAAGTAAAACGCCTATTCCAGTAGATATTATACCAGCCTTAATAGTGCCGAACATAGTTTTTGCTATTGGTATTATTTTCCCAAATGCAGCCTTTACACCATTTAAAGAAACACCCATCATTGTAAAATTCCCTATACTATCTTTAGCCTCTTGATTCACATTATCAAGGCTGTCTACCATCTTATCAGTATCTTGTGTGACTGACTTAATATTTGATTTGACTTCTAAATTTAATGTTTCTGTCTTTGCCATTTTAAAATCTTATATTTGTTGCTATTAATTCATGTAAGGTAACTGTAGCACTCCAAATATTAGTAACATTGTTTCTATCTGTTACTTGTATTGATATTGAGTCTATGCCTCCTGTTGTACTGTCTACCATTACTGTTGTGCCATTTGCTCCTATCTTACCAATGTTTCTTGTAAAGCCTACTATAAATGCCATACCACTTGTTTCACCTATTCTCACAACTCCTTTTATATTTCTGTAAGAGTAGTTTCCTAAAGTAGCTGATCCCCCTCCCACCTCTAATCTTGTTATGTATATCTCAAAGCCGACTATTGAGTTTTCATTTACATTTATATAATTTGTACTCCCTAATCCATTTACTGTTAAAAGTGTTGCTGTATTATCTGTAGTTGTACCTGCTAAATTAACTGTAGATACTTTTCTTGAACAGTTCGTTGAAGTGTCAGCAGCATTAATAACTTCAAGTCCTCCACCTATTACAAGCGATCCATCTCTATCAGCATTTCCACCTACACCTAAGACTGTTGCATTATTTACTCCGTTTGCTATTTCATTAGCACTTCCATTTATAAAGCAGTTATTGTTCAATCCTCTGGTGGTATTACTACTTCCATTTATTTGAATAGTATTAGATCCTAATTCAGTTGTATTTCCAGCTCCGTTATTCTTATTGTTTATATTACTTAAAGTCCTTCCTATGTTTGTATTAAACCTATAAGCCCTACACGTTCCTGAGGTATTGTCATAGGTATAGCCATAAGCCTCACATTGTTGTTGGTTTGGTGTTATGTCGGTGTTAGTTCCGTCTGTAAAAAACACTTGACCTACTACTGTAACTCTATGGGGTTTTATTGTATATCCTGTTAAAAAATCCATTATGGTATTAAAATAAATTCAACTGTTGCTAAACTGTTTGGTTTGTACTGTATTTTATTAACTCTAAAAGCCCTGTTCTTAATCATCACTAAGTCATAGAATTTAAAAGCAGCGACATCAGAAGGACTTAGATTTACTTTTAAAGTCATTATCCTAGTGTCAGCACTATAAAGCTCATTAAAATAAGGCGACCAATAAGTGTTGTATAAATTATTTACTGGTGAATCCCCTACTACCGTAGGGAGTTGTGAACTCTCAAACACAAAATCCCTAGCACTTGTTATTGTAGGAATATCTGACAAATGACTAAACTGTAAGAAGAGTGTTCTATTTGCGCTAGTACCTCCATTTTGAGCTGGTATATAATAAGAAGCACCTGTACTTTTTATTCCATTGTTATAAAATATTCTTGGAGAATTATCAAACCCCTCACAAGTTCCGTCATCATTCATAGCGTATAAACTAGGAATAATAAAAGAAGAAAATTGGTCACTTATTGGCTTTGAAACAGTAGCAGCAAATGGTTCTGCTGTTATTTCTTTTGTTCCTTCTAAAATAGTAAAACCTGAAGCACTAAGTACTTTACTTCCGTATAGATGTCCGCTTTGCGCTTGTTTAAACACTTGAAAGGCATAGTCGTCATCATCTTCAACAAATTTAAAAATAGTTTTTATATTAAGATCAGTCAAAGGCTTTAATTCCATTTCTGAAGCATCTACCTTGTCTGTCCAGTCATGCTGAATACCTCTATCTTTTAGTGTTAAGTTTCCTATACCTCCATTTGTATTGTTAATAAATATATCTGAATAAGGTTCTATCAAGATGTTGTCAGGATTTGATTCATCTACCATACTGATTAAATTAAACATAGTCATAATTCCTTTCAAGAAATCCCATTGTCCTAACTCACCTCTTAACGTTTGTAAAAGATCATTAGATGTTACCTGTGGAGCGCCAATAGCTCCTAATATGGCAAGTAACTGATTTGCACCCAACAATCCTTCTCCTGCTGTATTTGTTTTCCATTCATACTGAATATAATCTCCTGCTTGAAGTATCATTGTCGTTAGTGGTGTTGTTAGTGGAGGAGATAAAAAACCAACAGGATATGATTGACTAGCAACATTGTAAGTGTTTAAGAGTACCCCTCCCGAATCATACTGCGCCCATCTTGTGTCTAAAGTTTGAGTAGAATACATAACAGGTTCAAAGTGAGGTATTTCCATAAGGTAAGTCTGGAAATTATAAGTAGCAACAAATCTACTATTTGCAATATCATAACCCATAGCACTATCAAAACCAGCGGAAGAAAGAGGTAAGGCAGCAAAAGAAGTTGTTGAGAAAAAATCAGGCTCACTATGTTGTCCGTATGTACCTGCCGTAGCAGGAGTTCCAACCTCATTAGCACCCCAATTAAAATCCATATACAGTTTTCCAAAGTCTGCACTATCAAAGAAAGTAGAAGTCCAGTTAAACCCTGCCGCTGCAAATATTTTATTTATCAAATACTTTAATTGAATACAAGGTCTAAAGGCATCTTCTAAAGTTGTTAGTTCTGGATTTCCTGCTGTGGCGCTATTTCCTGAGCCACTAGTTTGACCTACTAGAAATTGATGATTCCAATCTATGAAAGGGTATCTTAATGTTGTGTAAGGATCTCTAAATCCTGAAGTATTTGGATTTGTATAAGTTATTCCTGTACCTGAATCATTCCAACTAGCTATAATTTGTAATTGATTATAATCGTGTGCTAATTCTGTAAAATCTAACTCCGAAAAAGTACTCTCTTTTAAAATATCTGCTAAAGCTATCACTTCAGAATAAAGATTGACATTGTAGCTTATTTCACCTTCTTTTTCTTTAGCATCTATAAGCCTTAAATATCCTTCAAATAAGATAAAGCCATCTTGTTTTAAGACGCATTTTGTTCTTACATAAGGATTAAATATCAGTCCGTCATCAGCTCTTGTAACCTCAAACATATTGTTAAAGATTTGATTGTTTCTTTTTGTAGCTGGTAGATTAAAGTCTTTAGAATATGACTGCACTTTCTCAGCTACATTTTTGAAGTCATCAATACTTAAAGTCAATGGTATATCTTCTTCTGCATATAAATCACAAATGACTTGTCCATCCCCTGATACTGTTGAAGTCGGCTGGGATTGTTTTGTAATACTAATAGAATTAATAATTGATTTGCCTGTACTTAAACTTGGTCTATGTTTGTTTATAACAATGAATTGTGAAGTGGTAACAGCTGTAAAATTAAAGGTCGTATCAAATACTATTAAGTCGGGCAAATTATGTGTACTTTGTAGAACTGTACCTGAATACATATATGCCTTAGCTGATTCTCCAAATTGTGATGAAAAATTAACACTCGCTACATATACTGCACCAACTGTTAAATTAGATAGCTTCTGAATTATGCCTGTATCACCAGGACCGAGATTAGGAACTTCAAGAGTTAATTTATTACTAGATTGTGAAACACCTACACTAGCTCCTGTATAATACCTGTACCAAGTATTTGTAACCATTGATGGAGCTATGGAATTTATTGCATTTTGAACTGCACTAGGTTGCGTAACTAGTGTAGTAGAAGAAGCATTTACATCACTAAAATTCTGTCCGTCTACAAAATATTCAATTAAAGCAACAGGGCTACCTGTGTAGCCTAAATAGTTCTGTGGGTATAATATTAGTTGTGTACTCATTATACAGCTTGTGTTCTTTTCATTTTACTTTTTTCTATTTCAATAGAATATTGCATTAGCTTGTCGTTTGCTATTGTCTTTTTAACATAACTAGAAGTAGTTACGGTAACTGGATCTATATATTTATTAGTAATTGTATTTACTGCATCGGCTGAGAATCCATTAACTATATACACTTCAGGGCTGTTGATTAATTCTTCAAACCAAACACCTTCTGCTTCAGAAACAAAGTCTGTATTTAGTTTAATCTTTTCAGTTGAATTTACTCTAAAGTTTTTCTTGCCACCTTTATAACCTGAAATCTTAAAAGTGCTATCATTCCAAGTGCCACCTAATTGAGTGTAAGGTATTCTCTTTGTTGCAATAGACCTTGTGGACTTCATATTGAAAGTATAGTAATCCCAAACACCCCATTGATTAAGCCAAGTAAGTCTTATGCCTTCATAACCCCTTTCATTAGGGCAAATTATATTTATAGTATAGGCTGCTAAAGAACCTGCTGTACTTCCCATAATAACTTGATAAGATGCTAAAGTTCCTGCTGTTACTAGGGATTGAAATGTGCTACTCCAATTTCTTAGGTTAGCAGGAAATGCTCCAACATACATAAGCCGAGAATTAACTCTAGTCAAATCTCCATTAGTAGAACCACCTAAAGTCCATGACTGCGTTATAGTTTGGCTACCAATAGGAACTCCATCAATATCCAAAAATATAAATGCAATTTCTGTAACTTTGTCAGATGATGAAGGTAAGAAATTAAAAAAAGGCAAAGTTCCATAATCTGTTAATCTTGCGTTTTGGGTTCTAGGTGCATTGCTTAAAAATGTATTAGTGCCAACATTCGGAAAAAAGTATTGTACTGGATCAGGAGCAGAACCTAAGTTGTAGCCATATTCACCCTTGTCTAAAGTCAGTACGTCATCATATTGAAGTACACCATTAAACATTATATATTGTTCTGTTGGCTCAGGGTCTAGGGTAGTAAAATCTATGACATCTCCTGTTTCACTATCTGAATATTCTACAAAAAAATTAATGGCAAAAAATCTAATAGCATTTTCGCTAACTGCAAATTTATCAATTAAGTGCATGGGGTGGGTAACAGCCTGAGCAACAGGAATTGTGTGTGATTGTTTATACCTACTACCATTTCCAAAGGTAGAACCTTCATTATCAGGCTTTACAAAAGTTTCTAATATAGGTCGTAAATCAAATATTCCTACCCCTTTATTATTTGGAGTGGTCTTAAAAGTGCCAATCGGAGTGTCCGAAGTCAAACTAATTGCTAAACCACTAACAAAAACCTGTGCAATAAACTTTACCTTAAATTTATTAGCTACGATTGTGTCATCAGATACTGCAAAAATTACCTGCTGCCCTATTGGAAGAATGTTATATAATGGTTTTTGTTCTATTATTATTGCCATGATTTTTTAAGTTACTTTGGTCTGTAAAATGTTGTGAGATATGTTTCAATATCTAATTTTAATTCTTTTAAGAGATTATCTTTAAGGTCGTCATAATATACACCTAAAGGCTTTTGAAAGAAGCTAAGACTTTTGATTCCATCTCTTTTAATTTTTTTACTTATTAAGTAAGCGAAGCCTGATACAAATTGTCCTGTATTTTTAGACCGACCTCTACCTAATCCTTTTGGCTTTATTCCTTTCTTCTTAATCCACTTAGATAATATGTCAATAGGCGGTCCTTTTGTTGTGTAACTGTAAGGGCTTGATTCTGTTCCCCCTTTATAATCTTTATAAGATTGCTTCTTCTTATTCCCTGAAACACCTTTGTCTAAAAATTCACCATAGTCTAACATATAGAATTTAGTACTAAAACCTGTTGCAGTAGGTACTACTTCAAATCTAATTGAATTACCTATTGCTGTGCTTCCTTTTGCTTTAGTTATGTTTTTCTTAGCGTCAGCTACAACATTCTTACCAAATTGATTCAAGTAGTTTTCTATATTCTTAGTGTCCATTATATTGAACCAACAAAGACTGCTACTTGTGGGTTGTAAACTACCCCTTCAGGTCTTACCTGCAAAGAAGTGATATTTTCAAGAGTACTAAATGCAGGAGTTGTATCTTCTTCACCTATTATTTCAGCTTCACCTCTTGGTATGATGTGAGATGTTCCTGGAGTAAGTCTTACTTGATAGTTGGTGTTCGTAGTTACTACTGCTAAAACTAAAGCACCATCTGTATCTAAATTGGTTACTCTAATATAGCGCACATTCTCTACATCTATTGCTCCTGCTGAAGTGTAAGGTGCTGTATCAAATACTGCTACTGTTGTAGTCTGAGAATGAATACAAGTTACTATCCTTTCAAATACATTGTTAATCCCTGTTGTTGTTACTGAGTTTGTGTTTCCTCTCAAAGCGCCATTCAAGACGACTGATTCGGTTACTGTTGTGGTTAGATCTGCCATAATTTTATTTATATGTTTATTGTTATTTTAAATTTTTTCCATCCTATTTGTATTGTCCACTTTCCTATCTTAAACTTCAGCATTACTTGCCTATTGGATTATTCTCAACAGGTATCGTACAAGTCTGAAAGTCATTCTCTACTACTATTCCTATTGAAAACACCCATCCTGTAAGTAAATTATCAAACCTTTCTTGGAACGGCTCTAAAGTATATTCACCTTCTGTAAAGTAAACAGGTGCATCAATATCTAAAGTTCCTTCTGCTTGCCATTTACTATGCCTAAACATTCCTATAATATCTGTGCAAATCTGTAAGCAACTTGAAGCTACTTCTTGCTCATTACTTAAGTCATTTGCTGATAGTAGGTTAGCTTCTGTCCAATTCTCTTTCTCAGTTACAGCGTCCATCACAAACAGCTGGAAGTTATATGTCAAGGAAGATAGTCCTGTTTCTACATTAACTGGGTTAATATGGAATAATGGGAACAGAGTATTATTCATGTCAATTCGCCAAATATCTCCAGTAGTAGTAGTGTTGATCTGTTCGTGCTGTTCGCCTAAACTCTTTAAAGTGTCTATGGCATTATTGTACGTCTTATTTGCTATCATCTCTGTTTACTTGTTTACTTTCATTTAAATCTGTTTCATAACTTAACCAAGTTAAGCACTCTAATAAGTTTAATCTTGTTATTGCATCTAACTTACTTATGTCTTGATTGCACAATCGGTGCATCACTCCGAACCATCCCCATCTTTCTGCAAAATCTCCGTCTGCAATTCCTCCACTATCTCCTGAGTCCGTTCCATCAAATACGATGGCAAAATCTCCGATAATTCCTTCGCGAAATGCCAAAAAAAAACCAGTGCACTTTGCACTTGCTCTGCTGACATCTTCTTCATTTCTTCTGCTCTTATGGCTATATTACCATCATAAGCCTCTATTGTGTATGCCTCTCCATTCCTTTCTGTAACTTTCCGAAAGAGTACCGACATTAATTCAGGTAGATTTTTTTCGAGTCCTTGTTTTATAAACGTTTCAATGTCTGCATACTCACCAAGTGTCATCTCTGAAAGGTCAGGGTGCATAGCATATTGAACTCCATCTATTTCAAAGACCTTTTTTAATACCGTGTCTTGTTTACTTTGTAGATCAGCTACCTTGCCCATTATAATAGCTACATCTCTTAATGCTAATTCCTTTACTAACTTCTTAGGCATATCTGACAAAGCTGCTATTGTTTCTTCCGCTTGTTCTGTCTTACTTCCAGTTTCAACATCAATTACTTGCATCCATTTTTCCAGCGTTACATCTGACCATGAGTCAATCAAGTTGTAAGTTTCCTTCTTGCCTTCTTTTTTAATTTTTACTTTCATAGTAGTTTATAATATATAATAGAAATAGTTGTTATTTAGTTTATTCGTGTATCTTTGCCTTAGTTCTTCATATTCTTTCTTGTTCTGAAATAGGGTTGCTTATAATTAGGCAGCCCTTTTTCTATTGCACAAAATACTTCCCAAAGTTTGCATCTATCTCATAGTAGCATCTCATAGCCATAGCATCTGAATAGTCAGGACTTCTTCCTATGATAGCCTTAATAGTATCTTTAGTAAGTATCTGTAGCTTATTATCTTTGTCTGCATCTTTCATTCTTACCTGTTCACATTCTTCAATGATTTGATTCTTAATAGTAACATCAGGACAAGTAATTCCTAGCTGACCTTTATTTATTAAGTCTGCTAATTTGTAATAGCATTGTGTCTTTAGGTTCTGATAGTTCTCGTTCTTTAAAGCTCTTGCATTATTTGTAAATCCAATACATCTTAGGTAGTCTTTCACACCACCACCGACTCCATCCTCATCTACTATTATGTTCCTTAATGGTACAGAGTGTTCCTGTTGTAAAGCTCTCACTTCATCCACAACCTCATTTACAGCCGTTTTAAGGATGCTTCTAATCTTTTTAAGGTATAACCCTTCCCAATACATTATGACTGTCTTATCGCTTCCAAATCGTGCTACATCACAACTTATGTATTTATCACCATTAACTCCTTTTTGAGTAAACATATTTAGAATAGCATCATAATCTATTAGACTATCATTGGTTGCATCATACTCCCAGTTACCATATAGAAGCCTTTGCCTACTTAATTCATCCAGCTCTGATAGTTGTTTCTCGTAATGCTTGCTTATGTATTCATTATCACCTACTAGACTTTGTATAAATTTTCTGTAAGGTCTTATATTTCCTTCCTTTGCTGGTTTATAGTATTGAGTGTAAGTCCAATTCTTAGCAGGGTTGCAAGTCATTAGCATTTTAGGTATTAAACCGTTCTCATCTAGCTTGTATCTAAGCCTTGAACCTACTACATTCTTTGCCTTTTCAGTTACTTGGTTTGCCTCATCTATGAAAGCTCCTGTTATTTCTAAAGAACCTAAGCTATCAAAGTTCCTGTCTGAAGGATATAAGAATAAGTCTTTAAGTATTATCTCAGAGCCATTGTAAAAGGTTATCACATTACTTGAGCCATTGAAGGTGTAGTCTTTGCCACTCTTTAAGTTCCAAGCCTGACATACCTCGAAGAATGTATTTAGTGTAGTCTTTTTTAAAGCATCTAGCTTTGACCTTCCCATTAAGTACCTAGTCTTTGGGTATTGAAGGCACATAGTTATTAGGTAGCTTACACCAACCCAAGATTTACCACCACCTGCTGCACCTCCAAATAAGACTTCTTTAGTTGTATTGTCA
>Ga0209091_10003499_pt1 | contig 12623 bp, 18 predicted proteins | sample ArcticOcean_MG_C_6_FD_187438 | JGI IMG/M metagenome (GOLD analysis project Ga0209091, IMG submission 187438) | Marine microbial communities from western Arctic Ocean - ArcticOcean_MG_CB8_128 (SPAdes) (version 2) | ecosystem: Environmental > Aquatic > Marine > Oceanic | place: Arctic Ocean...
GATCTTATCCTAACCTCCACGCTTCCTTCTCCTACTAACAATAGAAGCTATAGTAGTGGTGGAGAAGCACGGTCTAAACTCTGCATGTGGAAGGATCGTCGATGGCAAGATGTTGACGTAGACATGAGTGCTGGTGGATACTTCGTAGAGATTAACCGATATGAAATCGTTGACCTTGAAGGTGAACGTAATGCTTTTATTGGTGCAAACAGTCTAATAGAAGCAATCAAAGATATAACAGGCGAGCCTGAAAAAGAGATTGTCCTTTACGGCATTAAGTCTCAAGAGTTGAAGAAGAAGAAGTTTAACTCTGAAGGTCAGTGGACAAACCTACTTGAATTGCTATCAGAAGTACTCAATGAGAAATTAGAAGAGGTCAAAGAGTCTATCGTGTCCTATTGTGAATTTGAAAACTTTAACAATGACAGCGGTTCATCGCATCTAGAAAAGGCTTCAGAATTTTTGGAGGTTGTTCCTAATGATATTAAAGAATATCTTGAAGGACTGAGCAACATGAAGTCTTTTAAAACTGTTTATAGTGCGATAAAGCGTTCGTGTCATTGGGTTGGTAAGAGCTTCAAGGAAGAGGTGGGTGAAGAGTTTAACAGCTTGAGTCAAATAAATACTTGGGATGTAAAATGGGACAATCTCATTGAAACATACCCAATGCTTATATTTGTTGGTGATTCACGTTATTGGCACGACGATCTGCCAGTTGTAGAAGCAAAGTACAAGTCGGTAGCCGACTACGTAGTTTTAATAAACAAAAGTTTGTAATTAGTTTTTAATTAGTTTTTAAGGAGTTTTGATATGAAGTACGTTATAAGTAACAAGGGTGTTGTAAATAGTGTTGTCGCCGGTAAGACCTACACCTTCGACAAGAACCATCCTAACTATACCAAATTGGTAGGATATTTGATTGATGGTAATGTTGAATACTTTGAAGCAGATTATGATATTGCGTCAGCAATTGATAACTTCTGTGAGGGTTACATTGACGTTAAGAATGGAACTCTTCAGTGGGACGGTATTGAAATGCCAGAACTCTTTACTGAACGCATTGTTCAGATGAAAAGTGAAGGGTTTAACTTCCTACCGATGTTGGAGTTCTTAAACAACATGAATGAGAACCCATCAGACCACGCTATTACTGAACTGTTTGACTTCATGCAACATGAACATCTACCTATCACAGATGATGGACACTTCCTTGCTTATAAAGCTGTGGACAAAGACTTCAAAGATAAGTGGAGTCACACGTTTGACAACTCTGTTGGGAGCAAAGTGTCAGTTGATCGTGCCAGCGTGGATAGTAATCGGGATCATGGATGTAGCAATGGGTTACATGTAGGTTCGCTAGATTACGTTAAGGGCTATGGCAATGAAGATAGTGGTGATCAGTTCTTAGTTGTTAAGGTTAACCCTATGGACGTAGTGAGTGTTCCAACATGCTCACGGTTTCAGAAATTGCGATGCTCCCAGTATGAAGTTGTGTCTTTGTTTACTGACCCAATTAAGGATTCAGTACATATAACAGACAAAGCTCCAGTCGAAATGAAGGTTGTTCATTACGACAAAGCGTGGAAAGATAATATCCGAGAACGGATTGAGTCTCTTGCGGCTTTGATGACCGTGTAGTATTGGTGCAATTTATTGTAGCGTTTTGGTGTCTGGCACTCGTGGTCGTTTTCACCAATGAACTGGTTAGGGAATCGTCTAACCATTTTTTATATTTAGCGTACAAAAGATATAAAGGTAGGAACAAAAGATGGGTAATTTGTTATTGATAGGTTTTGAACCATTACCATCTTGGTTGATTGGGATATTTGTGTTTTGTGTGTTATATCCTTTTTGTGCAGTCATTCTGAGTTGGGATTGGCCGTTTGAAAGAACTCTAAGCTGGAAAGAATGTTTAATCGTAGCACAAGAAGAAGCAAGGCTGAAATCAAAAGCAAAAGAACAAGCAAGGCAACAATTGCAAGCAGAAGAACAGGCAGTGTTACAACTGCAAGCAGAAGAAGGCGAAGTGTTACAAGAGATATTTTTTCCGACAGAATCTCGCACACAAGAACAAGCAGAACCAGAGTTAAAACCAGAACCTCAAACAGATCCGCAGTTAATAGAACAAGCCATTGATGGAGTTTGTTACTTAGGGTTCAAGAAAACAGAATCTAAAAAGGTTGTTAATAGAGTTTGCAATAACCGTGTATTTACAAATGTCGAAGAACTTATAAGAGCCGCGCTGGACAGAAGTAATGTTTAATTGTGTATAATAAGGTGGAACTATGAATAGATTAAAAGGAATGACCGCATATTTATGTGGGGCTATGGACAGGGTTGAAGACGGTGGGGTTAAATGGCGAAAGTACATGACTCCTAAACTTCAAGAGCTTGGCGTGGGAGTCTTAGACCCTTGCGATAAACCAAGTGATTATGGAACTGAAGACCAAGACACTAGAGGTTTGATTAATAGACTAAAGAAGTCTAATAATTATGATGAAGTGTCTGAAGTAATGAAACCCATTTGTGCTATTGATCTTAGAATGGTTGATATAGCGCATTTTATAGTAATGAGTTTAGACGTTGATTCCCACCTATGTGGCTCCTATCACGAAGCCTCAGTTGCAATAGCGCAGAAGAAGCCTGTTGTAATAATGTGCAAACAGGGTAAAAATAGTTTACCTAACTGGATGTTTGGCGTTGTGCCACACGAAATGGTTTTCTCTAATTGGAGTGAAACCCTTGAGTACCTACACCATATAGATGAAGATGAATACGTTGAACACTTAAATCGCTGGAGATTTTTCAACTTTAATAAGGTATATGGCAATGATACAACTAGAATTCGGTAGAAGAAATTTCATGAAAGTAGGAGGCATTAGCGCAGCCCTAAGTGCTATTGGCTTAACAGACATTCAAGCGGAAAACTCCCCAACATGCTTACTACCAAACGACAAATCTGTAATATGGGTTTGGCTTGGTGGTGGAGCAACACAAGTAGAAACATTTGACCCTAAGCCAGATGCTCCAGATAATGTAAGAGCAATTAATGGTTGGGTAAAGACAACTGGTGGATACCACATCGGTGCTGACTGGTCTGACTTGGCTACGGTTGGTGACAAGATGACAGTCGTTCGTTCTTTTGCTCACGGCAATGCCAGTCACAGAACTGGCACTCACTGGGTGATGACTGGGCATAACAGTACAGACAATACGCCTCAGTCGCCAGCCTACGATCCTTCTTACGGTTCTATGGCCGCCAGTGCCTACGGAACCAACAACCCCATAACGGGGATGCCAGCTTACGTGCGAGTCAATAACATTACTTACGATGGTGGTGCTTGGCTTGGTTCTGACTATAAGCCCTACGATGCCACTGGCGAAGGCGTTAAGAATCTACAACTAAAGATAAACAAAGATCAATTTCTTGGTCGTCAAGATTTGTTAAGTAGTCTTGATAATCTACAAGACGGTGCTGGTCTTCGTGATCAGTCTTACAACATGCTTCTTGGAAACATCGCTAGTGCTTTTGATGTAAAGAAAGAAGACCCTAAAACTATGGAAACATACGGCAAGGGTATTGGAGAGCAATTACTATTAGCTCGCCGTCTAGCAGAAAGAGGAACCAAGTTCATCACTGTCCAATACGGTGGATGGGACATGCACAGTAATATATCCGCAGCGTTAAAGGGAAGAGTTCCAGCCATTGACAAAGCTCTTACTGCTCTTATAAACGACATACATAACAAAGGTCTTAATAAAGACATTATGATTGTTGTGACTGGAGAATTTGGTCGTACCTATAAAATTAACGCAAATGCTGGTAGAGATCACTGGCCTAAGCTTTCTCCTTTAATGATTTCTGGTGGGGATTTTGATATGGGTTATGCGGTTGGTTCATCCACTTCTAAAGCAGAAGAACCAAAGACTGACCCAGTTAACCCACAGAACCTTACTGCAACTTTACTGAAACATTTTGGAGTAGATCAAGATACTCAAAGACTTGATATGGGTGGAAGACCAAGATACTTTGTAGATGTTGGTACTAAGTCTATATTATAATAAGACGTAAACTTACGCCCCTATTGGGTGGTTAGACACAGTGTGTGTTTCCCCCCAGTAGAGGCATAGATGATATTAACAAGATTAAGATAGGAAGTATTTATGGCGATTAAATTAACGGAAGCCGCAGCAGAAGAAATTAAAAAGTCTAAGGAAGATGATAGCTACCTAAGAGTCGCCGTTAAAGGTGGAGGATGTTCTGGGTTTGAGTACAAACTTACGTTTGACTTGGAGTATGATGAAGAAAAGGACACGCTATCTAATCAACATGGAGTGGATGTTATTGTAGATAGAAAAAGCGATCTCTATTTAGACGGAACTGTTTTAGATTATTATTCTGATATTTCTAAACGTGGCTTTACATTTAAGAATCCAAACGCAGTTAAATCCTGCGGCTGTGGAAGTAGTTTTCAAGCATAAGAAAGGCAATAATGCCATCACCAAAGAAGAACGAAAAACAAAAAGACTTTGTTTCAACTGGCGGGGTTTATGTATACGAAGACCCGATAACTAGAGAACTTTTTTATTACTCTAGAAGAGGTTTACATAGAAAAAATGGGAGATTGCTTATATTTAAAGGCAAAGCTCATATATTAGACAGGGCTGAACAGTCATACAGCGATGATAAGGCTGGATATCCACCTAACTGCAATGAAGGACACCACGAAGAAGATGGAAAATGCGTTCCTACTTTGGACAAAAAGGAAGACAAATGAAAAGACTAATTATATTACTGATTATTTTAATGGCTACTGGAACAAGCCAAGCCGAATCTCTTAGGGAGAAATTAAATAGCCTTACGGACACGCCTGCGGCTAGAGAATTAGGAAGAGACAGAAGAAGGGCAGCTTTGGGAGGTATGTTTTTGGGGCAAAAGAATGGGACTGTTGGCTATCGTCCAATGATCTCTATTCTTCCTCAAGGAAACTCAATGACAACCGGAATAGTTGTTTCGCCAGACCGTAGGTATGTACGGATTGGCATCTTGTTTATTGATACAAGCATTGGGTCAGTTCACACCTTTAATTTCTCCACGGGAGAAGCTCAATCTTTTAATAAAAGGTAAACTAATGAAGAAACTAAATACTATCTACCATGTCGTAATAATAGTGATGATAGGATATTTAGGAATTGCAAACCACTTATTGGTAAACAAGGTAAAAGAAGTTCAAGAAGAAGCCAGAATAGGTATGATGATAAGTAATGACGCAAACTTCAAAGTAGAAATGTTTATGCAGATGATGGCTAATAATCATAAAGATGAAATAAGAATCGTTCTTGAAGAAATTCTTAAGGAAAAGATGGACTAATACTGACCAGTCTATTACAATGATAGTATGTTTAAATCAGAAGAAATTATCAATGTAAAATCTTGGATGTCCCTTGGGGACTGCAACTACGAAATAGACCACGACGATGATTCTATACCTGAATCTGGCGTGGTCTATTGCAATATAGAACACATACATAAATTTTTTGCAAAGTGTGAACAAACTAATAATAAATACGTAGTCATAAGTGCTTTTAGTGATTACGGTGTAGCCATTCAAGAAGAACATCCAGTTTCTATGGATATGAAAAAATGGCTTCCATTTGTAGATCAAATGATCACGCCCGAAATGGGCTATTCTCCAATACAAATAGCTCCCAGATGCGAAGAAGAGCGATGTACCCTAAGCGATAAGTATTCTGTCAAATGCTATGCTCATACATACTCTACAATACCAAACATACCAAGTAATGTTGTTAGTTGGTTTTTATGTAACTCTATGATTGAAGACGATAGAATAATCAACATACCGTTAGGGGTTGGCAAAGATGCCGCCGACGACATATGTTCTACCGTATCCGACCCGCTGATAGCCAAAGGCTCTGACCGAGTGAATAAGGTGTATCTGAATTGGCAAGATAACACTCTTGAAAGAGCAAACCTTAAGAATGCATATGTTAATCTAAATGCAGACTGGATTACAATAGTTCCTTCTGCAAAGCCATACAAAGATTATCTTAAAGACTTGTCACTACATTCTTTTGCTTTATCACCACAGGGTAACGGTATTGATTGCTATAGAATTCTTGAATGTCTATACTGTGGATGTATACCAATAATCAAAGAAGAGGTGGCCTATGGATACCTAAAAGACCTCCCACACGTCAAGGTAAACTCTTGGTCTGATATTACCCCAGATTTTTTAAAGGAAGAGATGAAAAGATTGGGCAAAATTCACTTTGATATGGATAAAATAAGTATTAGTTACTGGAAAAACAAAATAGATAGCCTTAGAAGCTCGCTATAAAACAAGGAAAAAGAAAACAATGGCATTCTTAAACTCTACCTACAACATTAATCTATCTTGTCCACTCAACCAACTGGGCTATGGTGTTGCTGGAATAAACATATCAAAAGCTCTGCATGACTTGAAACAAAGTGTTGCTTTGTTTGTGATTGGAAACATAGAAGCTCCAGAAAAATATCACGAAGATCTAAAGCAAATGATTTCCAACTCAAGAATGCCCGACTGGAACGCTCCTTCAATTAGAATGTGGCATCAGCATGACATGAGCCAATTTGTGGGAACTGGTGATAAGTATGGATTTCCAATTTTTGAGCTTAATAGGTTTACAGACCTTGAACTGCACCACCTCGCCTATCTTGATTACTGGTTGGCTACATCGGAATGGTCTAAAAGTATTCTGGTTGACCAGTTAAAGAAGTTTAAGCCAGAAGAAGAACTAAAGGAAAAAATTTCTGTTGTACCTCTTGGTGTAGATAGGGGTGTTTTCAAAGAGTCTGTTTCTCATAGAGAAGAAACAATATTTTATAATTGCGGAAAGTGGGAAATAAGAAAAGGTCATGACATTCTAGTAAAAGCATTTGAAGAAGCATTTAACGAAGACGACAATGTAGAATTATGGATGATGTGTGACAATCCTTTTTATTCCGAAGAAGAAAACTTCAAATGGGAGCGATTGTATAGAACTTCCAAACTTGGCGAGAAGGTAAGGGTTATACCAAGACAAGAAACACAAGAAGAAGTATACAGCATCATGTCACAAACGGACTGTGGTGTTTTTCCAGCAAGAGCAGAAGGTTGGAATCTTGAGCTATTGGAGATGATGAGTTGTGGAAAATCTGTTATCGCAACTAATTATTCTTCACACACAGAATTTTGCAACGAAGAAAACTGCATGCTGATTGAAACAACAGAACTAGAAGACGCTCATGATGCAAAATGGTTTAGAGGTCAAGGACAGTGGGCAAAAATAGATGAGGCTCAGATTAGTCAGATCGCTCAATACATGAGAGATGTTCATGAGAAGAAAAAGAAAGACGAGCTTAACATAAATCAAGCTGGTGTTGACACTGCTAAAAAGTTTAGCTGGGAAAATTCAGCAAATAAAATACTAGAGGCAATTGAAAAAAATGGATCACATTAGATGATAAATGGACTGATCTTATCAAAGAATAGAGCATCTCAATTAAGACTCTTGCTTGAGAGTATATCAGTAAATGCTTCAAACTTTTTCGGTGAAATTAAAATAATTTACACCTCGACCAATGACGAGTTCGCAAAAGGTTACGAAAAACTACAGTCAGAAAGCATCCTTCCTAACATTGTTTGGGAAAAAGAAAAAGAGTTTGTTCCAGACTTTCTAAACGCTCTTAAGACATGCGAGTCAGAATTTATATGTGGCATTGTTGATGACTGCATTTTCTATAAATCAATAGCTTCTACAGCAAGCCAAATAGAATCTGTAATGACCGATGATGTCTTCTGCTTTTCTTTTAGGTTGGGTTTAAATACAACCATGCAGAACTATCTCAACCCCACAGAGTTTGTTGAGCTTGGAAAATATGAATCAAACCCATTCTGCGTAAGGTGGAACTGGAAAGAATGGAGTTCCAAACTTAATTATGGGTATCCGATATCTCTCGATGGACACATTTTCAGAACTAAAGAAATATCAGACCTGTCCCACAAATTTGAATTTGAATACTTAAGATATTGGGAAGGAATAATAGCTGGTAAATGTAGAAACGAAACAGATAGACACATGATGGTGTCCTATAGACAAAGTGTCTTATTTAGCATACCATGTAACTGCGTGCAAGACCCACCACTTATCGCTGGTGGAATACACCCTTTCTCTGAAGAAGAGTTAAATGAAAAATATCTTAATAATGAAGTGATAGACTTTAAAGCTATGCAGTATGCGTTTCAAAACGTTACATGGTCGCATAACGAATTCCAGCTCATGTTTAATAAATTGTAAGGAAATAAAAATGCAAATACAAAATGCAAGTTCAAAAGATTATAAAACTAACGCAATAGATTATCTTTATAATAAAGCAAAAACCGACCTGTCCAAGTCAGAACTGTCTCTTAATCTTTTGCTTAATAATGGTGTAGGAATTGGAGATCACTCAACTGGTGATTTTTATACAAACCTAGACGAAGCTATTGATATGCTTATTGACTCAACAGACAGGTTAGATATCTTGGCAAAATATTATCCCAGAGGTAAAGATGTTCAAGTGGATTAAAAAAGCTTTATTTAGAAGAAGAGTCAAAAAAGAAACTGTTGCTCACATAAAGTATATCTTTGGTGTTGATGGTTTTGTCTATATTGATTTCGGATGGAGTAACAGTAAAGACAGGCTGGCCAACGAGGCTTTCTCTGAATTGTTTTTTAAGGTACATAATGGTTACCTATTAGAAAACTCAATAGATTTTATCAAGGAGGAATGTCTTGGACGTGGTGACGAAAAAGAGTTTGCCACCTTTGTTAAAAACCTTATTCAACTTCAGGAAGAGAGTTTAGATTCCACAACAGAGATTAATCCAAAAAAAGAAGATAAAGTCGTAGTTAAACCAACAGACATAGGAGAGAGTGTGTTAAGAGGGAATGAATGAAAAATGTGTATAATTAATAAGATCATTCTCTTGGAGTTTATACCATGCTACATAAAAAAATCGCTTGGGAGCGTTGGGACGAGGACGTAATAGAACAAGAAATAGCTGAGGATTTTTATTCAGGCCAGACAGACGAAGATGACGAAGATGGCGTAATGCAAGACGCCATAATGTTCTTAGATAAAATACCATCTCTTGTTACTACCCCAATGGGTATGTATCAGCTTCATGATAAAATGAACATCATGAATCAATTCGATTGCTGGATGGGTTATACCAATTTTGATATTACAGAATCCGTAAAAGATATCATAGAAAATACAGAAGGTGTTGAACTTCTCAACATCATGACTCGTTATAGATTTTTTATTGGTGTAGGTAAACTTTTTGATTTTTCTGACGTAAGAGTAGAAATTGAAAGATCTATAAGTGGCGATTCTTATTCAGACGACGATGATATTGATGATATTGATGATGTTTACGACCTGATAAGCATTGAGGAAACCGAAGAAACAGTAGACATGATACGTGATAGTATTTCTACTGATAGGTACTGGGCGATTTTTGTATGCAAAAGTGGAGAGATACTTTACACCAGTACAAACAAAGACAATGACGAAACTTACATAGAGACTTTAGAACGTTATAAGAAAAGAAAGAATAATAACGGCGGCCTAATTTACCAAAACGAATAGATATAGGATGGATCATATACGGAATGGGGAAAATGGGAAAAGCGACAGACGAAGAGTTAAAAAAGGCTTTAGAAAACAGAGATAACATCAACGTAATGAATAAGATCTGTATGAGATACAGAGACACAATTCCTTACGAAGAGTTAGAAAGATGTAAATTGATATCTGTTTGGCAAGCTATGGAACATTATGATCCCAGCAAGGGTAATTGTAAGTTCACTTCTTTTTTATGTAATAGATTGTTTTGGGAATGTCAAAAACAGCTATACGAAATAAACAAGATTAGAAAAATCCCCAAAAGTGATAGAGCCTCTGCTCTCATGGCTGAAATATGTGGGTATGAAACAAAGTCAGATCCTGTTGAAATATCAGACTTGTTAGAAAAACTAGATGAAGAATCTAGAGATGTAATCTTTAAAAGATTTTACGAATCAAAAACAGCAAAAGAAATAGGGCAAGAAAACGGATACGGAAGAGAAACTGCAAGACGAAGAATAATCTCAGCCCTAGAAAAGCTAAAACAATGCTTACAGAAATAGCTTGCTACAATCAAGATTCAACATACGCCGACATTCTGGAAACTATCTTTATAGCATCAGAAAAAAACGTGGATTCTATTGCTATTCCGTCTGGTTTTATGGGTCGTGTTAGCGAATTTCTAGAACATCAGAAGTTCTCTGTTGCTATTGATTTTCCCTATGGTCTAGCCAGCACTCAAGTAAGGCTTCATGAGATAATTCTAGCTATCAGACAGGGCGCTTCTTTTATAGATCTTGTTATTAACAACAGTTATGTTAAAGAAGAAAACTGGAGAAAAATTAGGGAAGATTTAAAATCCTGTATAACTGCATGTAAACAAAACAATGTAGAGCTTAGAGCCATAATTGAATACAGGTTATTTCCCGTTAAAACCGTGTTGTTAATGTGTGAATTGTTAAGTATTAATGGTATTTCTAATATAGTTAATGCAACTGGTTCTGTAGCCGACGACTTGTCTGAAAATGCTTTAATTTCTTATGAAATGCAAACAAAAACAGGAGTGTTTGTAACTTCATGCGTGCGTGGATTTGACAAAAAATACCACGACATATTTAAAGAATTAGATATATATTGTTTAAGACTAATGTCCAGTAAAAACGCAAAACATCTTCTTTAATGGTGTATAATATATATGGATTGGACTCTTATATAGGAATCTTGGGAAACTGTGCAAGATAGTCATTTGAAAGGTAAATATCATGACTGTAAGCGCACACACAGCTACTGCAAAAGGTAGTGGGGGAGTAGACGATGGAAAAAATTCTGGAACTATCCTGAATGGTGGAACAGCAGATGCTAATCAAACGCATATGAGTTCCCCAACTTCATCTAAATCTCTCAAAGAAATTGTTCAGGGTAAAAAAGTTTCTGGTTCACAGATTATTGCCACTACCGGTACTGCTTATGCAGCTGGTATTGAAAAGGCAAATTCTAGTGGAAAGCTTGCTTATAACCCTAGTTCTCCAGAGATAACACGATCACAATCTGACACGGGCTTCGTAATTAGAAGCGGTGTTGCGAATAAGATCAGTAGTGTCGCTGACTTGAACCCTATCTTTAGTGGTGGTTCTGATACCACTAGTAGACCTAATGGCAATATCCATGTTCCAAACGGTATACACAAGTATAACCAATCAGGTACGTGGGCAACGTCGATATTCAACGCTTATCGTAATCCAACGTCTGCATCAACTAGCAACGGTGGTTTGTTACAAAGCGATGGTACAGAGAAGGCCGGTATTACCCAACGTGGTACTAGCGTGTCTCTGGCTACTGACAACGCTGCTACTCCAACTAGGGCTATTCCGGGTGAAATGACATTGTTATTCAACTTTGTTACGTTTACTACTAACAATCTAGATTACAGTGCCATCACTGGCTAACATGAAAGGTAAATAATTATGACTTTAAGTTCACATACTCAGCCACTTGATGATGGCACTACCGTAACAGGTACTATTACTTTTAGCGGAGCCGCTTCTGTTGACGAAACTGTTATTATCGTCGATGCTTCTGGAACCTCTAAAACTTACACGGCAAAGGGATCAACGACTGCTGGAAGTCTTCAGTTTATTAACACTAATAATGTTGCTGCTGCCAGTGCTTTGAAACTTTGTATTGACAATGCCGCTGGTCACAACGGTTCTATTACTGTTGTTGACGATGGAGCTGGCGTTTTAACACTTACGCTTCTTGTTAATGCGACCCATAGATTTCAGGATAAGGCTTCTATTACTGAAGCTCTTACTAATGCTACTGCTACACAATTTGGTGCTGGTGGTGGAGCAGAAGATATTGATGGACACACTATTGCTGGAGGCGGTACTGTTGGTGGATACAACAGTAAAGGTAACACCAAAAGTAATATTGACTTGGTTAAAGGTATTAAGTCTTCTGGATCAAAGGTTATTGCTAAGACTGGAACTGCCACTAAACCGGGAGTTGCACTAGCACGATCTGGCGGTACTTTGGCTTATAACCCTCAAGGCAGAAGTGTTACTCTCTCTACATCTAACATTGGTTGGTTGATGAGGGGTGGTACTTCAACATTGATTAGTGGAATTGCTTCTACTGACAACATTCTTTCAATTCCGGGTTCAGATTCTACCAGTCGAAATGCTGGTAGTGTTCATGAGTCTAGATCTTACCGTAGTAAAGGTTTGTGGAGTGATACCATTCTCGACCTATTCAATGGTAAGGTTTATGCTGCTGATGGTGCTGCTAAGTCCACAATCTCAGGTTGGGGTACTAAGCGTTTGCTAGAGGGTATTGATGGTGCGTCGTATGATAACCAACCTACTAGAGCTATTCCGGGTGAACTTGTGATTCTGTTCAACTTTGCTAGTTACACAACTAACATGATTGATTACAGCGCACTTAATGGTTAATCCAGTTTAGTCTTTTTTTTGGA
>Ga0209091_10003501_pt1 | contig 12620 bp, 11 predicted proteins | sample ArcticOcean_MG_C_6_FD_187438 | JGI IMG/M metagenome (GOLD analysis project Ga0209091, IMG submission 187438) | Marine microbial communities from western Arctic Ocean - ArcticOcean_MG_CB8_128 (SPAdes) (version 2) | ecosystem: Environmental > Aquatic > Marine > Oceanic | place: Arctic Ocean...
GATTGGTATGTTTTTAGTGGAATTACATTAACTTATCTTTTTGGTAATAAAAAATGCTACTGCCCTAATTAAAATATTATGAACAAAAAAGATTTCACTTATTTACCAAATCATGTTGCCATAATAATGGATGGTAACGGAAGATGGGCAAAAAAAATAGGAAAAAAAAGAGCTTTTGGTCATGAAAGCGGAACTAAATCTGTTAAAGAATGTATAAATCAATCAATTAAACTTGGTATTAAAAATCTAACCCTTTTTGTCTTTTCTACAGAAAACTGGAATAGACCAAAATTTGAAGTTAATGCGCTAATGGATTTGTTAGTTTATTCAATAGACAAGGAAAGAGTTTCACTTATTGAAAATAATATTAAATTAAATGTTGTAGGAGATTTAGATTCCCTTAAAAATAAACCAAAATTAAAATTAGAAAGCATAATTTCAGAGACAAAAAACAACAAAAAACTAAATTTGAATTTAGCAATTAGCTACGGATCTAAACAAGAAATTGTAAATGCTATCAGAGAAGTTTCCAATAAAGTTAAAAATAACATAATTTCTGTAAAAAATATTGATGAAAACATAATAAATGAGCATCTTTACACCCGAAATTTACCTAATGTAGATCTTTTAATTAGAACAGGTGGTGAAAAAAGAGTTAGTAACTTCTTGCTATGGCAAATAGCATATGCAGAAATGTATTTTACTGACATACTTTGGCCTGATTTTAAAAAAGAAGATTTTTTAGATGCTTTAGAAGATTATCAAAAAAGAGAAAGAAGATTTGGAAAAATTAATTAATAAAAAAAACAACACGTTTGCTTTTAGTAAGTATTTAACAATACTACTAGTTGCATTATTAAGTTTTAATTCTGTTGCTCAAGAAACATCTTATGTTAAAGGCAACGAGTATGTTTTAAAAGAGGTTTCAGTTTCTGGTCTAAAAAACTTTAATGAACAAACTGTAATAACTTATACTGGACTTAAAGAAGGTCAAAAAATCAGAATTCCTGGTGAAGAAATTAGTGCTATTATTAGTAAACTTTGGAAATTAGACTTATTCAGTGATATTAATTTTTACTTAACAAATATCGAAAATGGTGAAGCAAGTATACAAATTGACATATTAGAATTGCCAACTTTATCTGAATTCAAAATTACTGGTTTAAAAAAATCTAAGACTGAAACAATAGTCGCTGAAACAGAACTTAAAAAAGGAAAAAAAATTACTGAAAATTTTATCAAAACCACTAAAAACTTTATTATCAACAAGTACAAAAAAGATGGTTTTTTAAATACAAAAGTTTCAATAAATATATTACCTGATTCAACTGAAGTTAATTTTAGTAAAATGTTAATTAATGTTGATCTTGGAGATAGAGTCAAAATTGATCAAATTAATTTTACAGGAAATGAACTTACAAAGTCTTCTAAATTAAAAAAGAAGATGAAAAAGACCAAAACAAAATTATTAGGAAGATTTTGGAAAAAATCAAAATTCATTGAAAAAGAATACAAAGAAGATTTAAATTCAATTTTAGACTTTTATAAAGAAAAAGGTTACCGTGATGCTAGGATAATTAGTGATTCTGTTATTACAGATAAAAATAGAATAACTATTAATATTGACCTTCAGGAAGGTAATAAATATTACTTTGGAGATATAGCATTTCTTGGGAATTCTGTTTATTCAGATGCACAGCTTGCAAGAGCTTTAGGACTTTTTAAAGGAGATACATATAATGGTGTTTTATTAAAGAAAAGAATTTCTGATAATACTAAACCTGATGGAGAAGACCTTTCAAATTTATATCAAAACAACGGTTACTTATTTTCAAATATAAATCCAGTTGAAGTTTCTGTTTTAAACGATACAATAAACTTTGAAATTAGAGTCGTCGAAGGAAAACCAGCCTATTTTAATAAAATAACTGTGGTTGGAAATACAAGAACTAATGATCATGTTATACATCGTGAATTAAGAACTAAACCTGGTAATATTTATAGTAAATCTCAAATTGTTAGAACTGTTAGAGAACTTGGTCAAATGGGATTCTTTGATCCTGAACAAATTAGTCCTGATTTTAAAAATGTTGATCCGAATTCTGGAACTGTTGATATTGAATATGGTCTAGTGGAAAAAGGTGCTAGTCAAGTAGAACTTCAAGGCGGTTATGGAGGTGGTGGCTTTATTGGAACATTAGGGTTATCATTTAACAACTTTTCAGTAAGAGGTCTAAAAGACAAAGCTGCATACAAACCTCTTCCGATGGGAGATGGGCAAGCCCTTTCAGTAAGGCTTCAAGCCAACAGGTTTTATAATACTGCTAGTTTTTCCTTTTCAGAACCATGGCTTGGAGGTAGACAACCTGTTTCTTTTTCAACCTCTGTTTCGAGAACGAAACAATATAGATACGACTACTTTACTGGTCAAGCCAATAAAGATCAGTTTTTTGAAATAACAGGAGCTCAAATAGGATTAGCGAAAAAATTAAGAGTCCCAGACGATTATTTTCAACTTAGTCAATCTTTAGGATATCAATATTATAATTTAAATAATTACTATACTGGTCTATTTACTTTTGGAGACGGTAAATCAAATAATATTTTTTATAATGTTATTCTTTCAAGAGACAATACTTTTGTAAATCCAGTATTTCCTTTGGGAGGATCTCAATTTGCGTTAAGTGCCAAATTATCATTACCCTACTCTTTGTTTAACAACATTGATTACGATGATTTAGAAAATCAGGCGGAATATCAGAACGAAGATGGTGAGCCTGACCAAGCTTTAATTGATCAAGAAAGATTTAAATGGTTAGAATTTTATAAAATTAAGTTCAATGGAACTTGGTACACAAGACTAGTAGATAAGTTTGTTTTAAAAACTCATGCAGAATTTGGATTTTTAGGAGCATATAATAACAAAAGAGGGATTATTCCTTTTGACAGATTTTACCTTGGTGGGGATGGAATGTCCCAATATGCCATGGACGGTAGAGAAACCGTAGCTTTAAGAGGTTATACTAATCAATCACTATCTAGTCAGGATGGATCTACTATTTACAATAAATTTTCATTGGAATTAAGATATCCTATAACCTTGAAACCAAGTGCATCTATTTTTGCTTTAACATTTTTAGAATCTGGGAATGGTTACGATAGTTTTAGAGAATTCAATCCTTTCAACGCAAAGAGATCTGCAGGATTAGGTATACGTATTTTTATGCCAGCATTCGGATTACTAGGAATTGACTTTGGATACGGTTTTGACAGTCAATTTGCAGGAGATCTTAATGCTCACGGCTGGGAAACACATTTTGTGATCGGCCAAAACTTTTAGAAATCATATCTTTAATGCATAGATTAGTCTAATGAAAACTAAATTTTTAATATTTTCCTTAATTATCTCTGTTTCAATACAATACTCTTTTTCGCAAAAAAGCGAAAGAATAGGTATTATTGATATGGAGTATATATTATCTAAAATGGAAGATTATACAATTGCTAGTCAACAATTAGAAGAAAAAATTGGAGAGTGGAAAAAAGAAATAGATTTAAAATCAAAGTTTATAGATAACCTTAAAGATAGTCTAGAAATAGAAAGACCTTTACTTACTAAAGATTTAGTTGATGACAGAGAATCAGAAATTGAATTTGAAGTAAAACAAATGAACGATTACAAGGAAAAACGATTTGGAGTCAATGGAGATTGGGTTGTACAAGAACTGTTATTAATCAAACCTATTCAAGACCAAGTTTTAAATGTTGTTCAATCAATCGCAAAACAAAAGAAATTTGATAAAATATTTGATCAATCTGCTGATGCAATTGTTCTATATTCCGAAAAAAAATACGATATTAGCGACCTGGTTTTGAAAAGTATTTTAAGATCCGAGAAATTAGAAAAGTTAAATCTCGAATTCAGCGAAGAAAGTTTTAATCCAGAATTAGAAGCAAAAAAGAAAGAAATAGAAGAAAAAAAGTTAAAAAAATCTCAAGAAATTAAATCAAGAAGAGAATTAATTTTAAAACAAAAAGAAGAAAAAAGAAAAGCCTTTAAAAGAAAAAGAGATAGTCTTTTAGAATTAAGAAAAAAAAAATAACCCTAAATTAAAGTTCAAAAAAATGAAAACTTTTAAAAAATTAACAGCAGTATTTTTATTATTATTAGTTACAGTTTCTGTAACAGCTCAAAGTAAAATTGCACACATTGACAGTCAATCACTTATTAGCGAAATGCCAGAAGTAAAAGAAGCTCAAGCACAACTTGAAAAACTTCAAAAAACTTATGCTACTGAAATTGACGCATCTATGAAGGAATATCAAACCAAATTACAAACGTATTCAGCTGATGCACAAAATCAAACTGATGTTACAAACCAAGCTCGTCAAAAAGAGCTAGCTGGAATGGAACAAAATATCCAACAATATCAACAAACTGCATCACAAGATGTCCAAAAGAAACAAGCGGACTTGTTAAAACCTTTGATTGAAAAAGCTAGAGCTGCAATACAAAAGGTTGCAAGAGCTCAAGGTTACGATTATGTAATTGACGGAACTCAAGGTGGAAGTTTGATACTATCTGACGGAAAAGATTTAATTGAAGAAGTAAAAAAAGAATTAGGGTTTTAATAAATTTTAATCATTTATTACCATATAAAAACTACCTAATTTTGTTAGGTAGTTTTTTTTTATTTTTATATCATGAACAATTCACCCATTGGAATTTTCGATTCAGGTATTGGTGGAGTGACAGTTTTTAAATCAATTCAAAAACTATTACCTAAAGAAAATATTTTATACTTATCCGATAATCTTAATTCTCCTTATGGAAATAAGTCTAAAAAAGAAATTCAAGAATTAAGCTTAATAAATAGTGAATGGTTAGCAAACAAAGGTTGTAAAGTAATCGTAGTAGCTTGTAATACTGCTACAACAAATAGCATATCTTTACTGAGAAAGACCTTTAAATTGCCTTTTATAGGGGTGGAACCAGCCATAAAGCCAGCAGCCATTAATACTAAAACCGGAAACATAGGTGTTTTAGCGACAAAAGGAACCCTGTCAAGCAATTTATTTAATATTACTTCTAATGATTATTGTTCTAAAATCAATATAATTGAAAAGAACGGAGACGGATTGGTAGAGATGATTGAAAACGGAATTTTAAATGGCACAGAAATTGAAGATTTACTTATAAAGTTTTTGAATCCAATGATAAAGGCAAATATTGATCATTTAGTTTTAGGGTGTACCCATTATCCATTAATCAAGGATAGCATTATAAAAATTTTACCAAATAATGTTAAAGTTCTTGAAAGTGGAGAAGCCGTTGCCAAACAGACTAAAAAAATAATTACTACTAACAACATAACTGCAAGCAATATTAATCCTAATTACGATTTTTATTGTAATGGTAGCGACAGAACACTAAAAAAAATATTACCCAATAATTTTAAAATTAAAACTATCCAAAATGGAAAAACATATAATTAAATTTAAAGAGACAAGTAGAGAGGAAGAGCTTGAATTTTATTCAAATATTTTTTTATCTGAAAAAAGAATTGAATTTGAAAAAATTGAAGAAACAAATGAATTTCCATTAATACAGCAAATATTTTATTTGCCATTTATAAAAAAAGTTATTTTAAATAAGCATTCGGTTTATATTGAAAAGCTAAATATTTTAAAATGGGAAGATGTTCAAGAAGAACTTTGCTCACAATTAGAAGAGTTTTTGAATAAAGGCGGATTGGTAAGTAAGGCCGAAATTAAAAAAGTTTCACCAGTTACTGTTTATGCCGAAAGCACTCCAAATCCAAATGCAATGAAATTTGTTGTAAATAAAAAGATTGTTGATGATGTATATGAATTTAAATCAGTAGATGATACTAAAGATTCTCCATTAGCTAAATCATTATTTGGATTTGAATTTATTAAAGAAGTCTTCTTTGATTTTAATTTTGTTTCACTGATTCAAAGACAAGGAAACAATTGGGATGAAAACGTGATGGATGTTAGAGAATTTATTCGATCATTTATCCAAGATAATAATACAATTGTTTTTGAAGATAGAATTAAAAGTCAAATCAAAACAAAATCAAATGTTGAATTTGATGACATTTCAAAAGAAATTATTAAAATTATAGATGAAAACATTAAACCTGCAGTAGCATCTGATGGAGGTAATATTATGTTTGAATCTTACGATGTAACTACTCAAAAAGTAAATGTCATTCTTCAAGGTGCATGTAGCGGATGTCCCTCGTCAACTATTACTTTAAAAAGTGGGATTGAGAACATGTTAAAAGATATGTTGCCAGGGAAAATTTCTGAAGTTAACGCAGTTAACGGCTAACGCTATCTAAAATAAAATTCTTTAAATAAGCAGGCTCAAAATAAGCAAGGTCTTCAAAATCAGAATTTAAAAACTTTTGATAAGAGATATCAGCCATTTCTTTAGAAGAAGGGAAGGTTTCTTTATTATAGAAAATCAAATTATCATTAGAGTTAATCAACTTATTACATTTTTTTTGGCCACTTCCAATAAAATATATTTCATTGTCCTTTGAATAATTCTCAAATGATTTTTTATTAATTATTTCTGGAGCTTCTTCTCTGACTAAATTATAATTAGCATCATATATAGCAGAATAAACTTCATCTCGTCTTGCATCCAAAACTGGTAATATTATACCTGAACTAATTTTAATTTGTTTAGATAAAATAAGAAGAGTAGATATCGATATTAATGGAATGTCTAGTGAAAAACACAACCCTTTAGCAGCGGCTACTCCAATTCTTAGTCCTGTGTATGATCCAGGGCCTTTACTAACTGCTATCGCTGACAATTGTTTGATCTTAATTTTTGAGTCGCTAAGAACTTCATTGATATAAGAATGAAGTTTAGTTGAGTGAGAATATTTTTCATCATTTTTCTCCTTTAACGAAAGTAACTCACCATCTTTTGTTAAAGAAATAGAACAATTAGTAGAAGAGGATTCTATATTTAGAATATATGACATTTAATTTACCGATATTGGAACTCCAAAATAAAATTCTAATACTTTAAGCTTAAAAATATAATCATATTTGGTTCTAATCAATTCGGATTGCGCTAATTCAAAACGTTGTTTTGCCTGAGTGAAATCAAAAGAATTCATAGCTCCAACTTCAAATTTACTTTGAGCATATTCAAAAGCTGAATTTCTAGCTTTAACTAATTTCTGAGAAGCCACATAAGCTTTGTAAGCGCCTTTAGCATCATTATAAGATTGATTTACTGTGTTTTCTAAATCTAATTTTTTCTGCTCTAAAGAATTAATACTTCTTAAAATATTTACTTTAGTTCTATCAACATTAGTTCGATTAGATAGATTATTTAAAATTGGAATAGAAAGACTAAGTCCAAAATTTTGTCCAGCATTCAAGTCAAATTGTTCAGAAAAAGACAAAGGCTTTTCACTTTTATAAATTGGAAAAGGTGCTATAACTTTTTCGTTTGTACTCTCCACAACACCAATAGTATTTGATCCAAATTCACCTGTCGGCACAAATCGGTCACTATAACCAATTCTTGTACTGTAAGAATAAAATGCGGATAACCTGGGTTGTAATAACGATTTTGAAAGCTCTAAATCCTTTTTTGCTATCTCAACATTAGTCTCGCTAATCTTTATATCTTTTTTATTTCCAACTGCATAATTAAATATTTCTGTTGGGGTTTTTTCTAAAATATTGGCAATAGGAATATCATAAGTCTCATTAGCAATCTCAAAACTTTCGTAATCATCTATTAAAATAAGTTGAGCAAGAGCAATTTTTGATAAAAAATATGCATTTTGAGCATCCACTACGTTTTTTTCTTGGGATGCTAAATTTGCTTCAATTTCATAAACGTCTCCTTTTGGAACAACTCCGCCATCCACTAATTCTTTAACACGCTTTAGCTCTTTTTTAGTTATTTCTAGTTGAAGATTTTGAACAGCTAAAGATTCTTTACTAAATAGTATTTGCAAATATGAGTTAGCCACTCTTAGAGCAACATTCTCTGTCATGTCCTCTAATTGATACTGACTTGCCAAAATAGCTAAATTTGCTCTGTGTAACCTTTTTACATTTTGTAATCCATTATATAAATTGACATTTAGATTTAGATTCATTGAAGAAAATTGAGTAGTAAAATTTTCTAAAAGACCAGTTGTAATATTTTGATTTAACCCTACATTCCAAGAGTGACTGCTTCCAATATTAATATTTGGAAGAAAATTTCCAATTGCCCCTTTTCTATCTATTTCTGAACCTGCATATTCTAACTGAGATTGTTTGATAGAAATATTCATCTCTAATGCTCTATTCACGCAAGCTTCTAAAGTCCATGGCTCTTGCGAATATTGATTCCCAGAACACAATACAGCCAAAAATATTATTACAAATTTTTTCATAATTATTTTAGATTTTAATTGTCTAATTCCATCCATTATCTTCTTCCTCTCCTCTTTTATCTGGCTCAGTTTTGTTCCAAACTTTAATTTTATCAGTTTTTGAAACACCAGATATCAGCTCTGCATTTACTCCATCCGAAATACCTAGCTTAACATCTTGTCTTTTAAATTTTTGATTAGAAATTTCAATTTCAACATATGGTTTTTTAGTTTTTGAATCGTATTGTAACAAGGCTTCACTAATTGCCGTTACGTTGACTTTTCTTTCTGAAACTATAGATGCATTTGCACTGTAACCTGCTCTTATTACATACTCATCATCTAAGTAAACTTCTCCCTCTATTTTAAACTGTATAGCTCCTCCAACTTCTGTTCCTTTAGGAGCAATTAATCTTAGCTTAGCTTTATATTCCTTACCCTCAATCGCTCCTAAAGTTATTACTAATGGCATATCAACTGAAAGTTTTCCAACTTCACCCTCATCAACTTGACCTTCAAAAATCATTTTATCTAAATCAGCTATTGTAGCTATTGTAGTACCCGCATTGAAGGTGTTAGCCTGAATTACTTGATCTCCTTCTTTTACAGGAATTTCTAAAATTGTTCCAGAAACTGTAGCTCTCACATTTGTATTTGTAATTGTTGAACCTCCAGAAGATCCTAATTTAATTATTTGTAAATCACTTTTTGCGTTCGATAAGTTTTGCATGTCTTGATTGTATCTAAGTGTTACTGAATTAAAATCTTGCTCAGAAATAATTTCTTTTGAAAAAAGAGCTTTGTTTCTTCCAAACTCAATTTCAGAATTCTTTAAAACTATTTGCGCACTCTTCACTCTACCTTCTGCACTATTAAGAGTCTGTTCGTTTGGAACTACCTTAATTCTAGCTATTAAATCTCCAGCTGATACTTCATCACCTTCCTCAACTAAAATTTCTTGAATAATTCCCGCTATTTGAGGAACAACGTTTACCTCATCTTCAGGTAAAACTTTTCCGGTTGCAACAATTTTATCTTCAATAGTAGCCGTAATTAAAGTCTGAGTATCATAGACTATTGATGACGTGCTATTGGATTTAATAAAAAAAGCAGTTGCAAATAAAACTCCCCCAATTAGGGCAGCAATTCCTATGTATTTTAAATATTTCATGTTATATAATTAATTGTTACTCTATTATTCTTCTCTTAATGCGTCTATTGGTTTAATACTAACAGCTCTTTGAGCAGGTATAATTCCTATTAGTGTTCCTAGTAATATCATTAATCCTAAAGCCCCAAGAACATACGGAATTGGAACAGTAGGATTAGTATATGGAAAATCCGTTTGATCCATTGTAGCTGCATTGATTCCATATAGAACTAATGCTCCTAAAATGATTCCAATCACTCCAGCAAGTATTGTTAAAAACACAGATTCTAAAATGATTTGAGATCTTACTTCAGCAGGTGTTGCTCCCAATGCTCTTCTAATTCCAATTTCTTTAGTTCTTTCTTTTACTGAAATAAGTAATATATTTCCAATCCCTATAATTCCAGCTAAAATAGTAGCTATTCCAACTACTAATGATAAAAATGTTAGACCGTTAGCAAAGTTCATTGTTTTTCTAAAAATCTCTCCTAAGTTAAATCCTCCAATAGCTCTTTCATCGTTAGGATCAATTTTATGAATTTGTTTTAATGTTGCTTTAATGTCTTTTTCAACTTTAACTCCATCAGCATTTTCATCTGCAGCGATCATAAAAAACCCAACATCATCTCCAGTATTAAATATTTTTTTAAAAGTAGTAAATGGTATGTAAATATCTCCATCATCACCAAAACCGCCACCTTGAACAAATTTATGAACCCCAACAACTTTAAAATTAATTTTATTAATACTTACATATTTCCCAATAGGATCTTCATCATCTTCAAAAAGTTCTAATTGAGTTCTTTCACCAATAACACAAACTTTTCTTTGATTTTTGATATCCGAGTGGTTAATAAATCTTCCTCCGTCGTAAATTTTGGAAGTAGCTATTTTTATATACTCTGGATATTCCCCATAAACAGAATAAGTACCCGTTTTTGTTCCCCTTACAATATTACCACCCGCTGAACCAAAAATACCAGCTACAATTCTTGGAGCTATAAATTTGATGTTCTTAACTTGCTTTTTTAAGATGTCTGCATCTTGTATTTTTAAAGTAATATTTCTTTCAGATTTGTAGCCTGCGTAAGGAAGGCTTGTAGACTGAGCCCAAACAAAAATACTATTTGAAGCTATTGATTGAAACTGCCTTTCAAAACCATTATCAAGTCCTTTAGAAGATCCTGAAAGAGCAATATATATAAATATCCCCCACAAAACTCCAATCATAGTGATTATAGTTCTAATCTTATTTTTTTGGATTGAACCAAAAATTTCTTGCCAAGTGTCTTTGTCAAATAATCTTTTCATATCAATCGTCTCTTAAAGCTTCTATTGGTTTTATACTAGCTGCTCGCTTGGCAGGTAAATAGCCTGCAAAAGCTCCAAAGGCTATTAATAATATTGTAGCGGATAATCCTGTTGAAAAATCTACATAAGGATCAGTAATAAAATAATCTTCTTCTAATTTATCTCCTACAAAGCTTAAAAAAGCAATCCCTACAAATAATCCAAAATATCCAGAGATCGTAGTGATAAAGATAGCCTCATGTAGTATCATTCCTATAATAGATTTTGGAGTAGCTCCAATAGCTTTTCTAATCCCAAGTTCTTTTGTTCTTTCCTTAACAACAAAAACCATAATATTTGAAATTCCAATAATTCCGGCTAAAAGGGTTCCAATACCCACAAATGATATTATATATTGTAAAACGGATGTAAATTGATCATTTTCTTTAAGATCAGAAGCTGCGCTTCTAATAAAGAGACCTCTTGGATCAGTTGGATCAATAAACTTCTTTTGTTTTAAATATTTTTTTAATTGTTTTTCAAAAGCAACAGCTCCAACATAGCCAATTTCAGGTTTGTATGATATTATCATTTGGCCAATATCATCAGTACCTTTTTGTATCATTTGTATTGTTGTATATGGAGCATAAATTATTCTTTCTTCATTGTCTCCTCCATCGTCTTGAAAAACACCAACTACTTTCCAAGATCTACCTCCTCCTGATATGAATTTACCGATACCATCTTCGTCTTTAAACAGATCCTGTTCAACTAGTCTTCCTATTACAATATTTCTTTCTTTATTATCTATATCTAAACCATTGAGAAATCTTCCTTTCATCATTATAGTCATCTCGTTATTTTGATGAGATGGGCCAACTCCTCTTATGGGATAATTATTAGATTCTAATTTATATCCTACTGTTCCGCTAAATGAAATTCTAGGAGTTATTCCTTGTATATAAAATTCAAACCTTTTAGATATATCTTCAAGATCAGCGTTATCTAATTCTATTCGTCTGTTAGCTTCATAACCCATATATGGTTTTGAAGTTCTGCTTGGTCTAACCCACATAGTGTTTAAAGCATCATCCTTAAAAAATTTATCGAACGTATTTTTAAGACCATTTCCAAACCCAAAAAGAACTACAAATATTAGTATGCCTAAAGCTACAGTGAAACCAGAAAGAAAAGTTCTAAGCTTATTCTTTCTAATTGTTTCAAATATTTCTTGCCAGCGGTCTCTACTAAACATTTAAATAGCTTTTATCATTTTATTCTTTTTGTCTTCTACAATTACTCCATCTTTTAATCTTACAATTCTAGAACACATTTTAGCAATATCCTCCTCGTGTGTAACAATTAAAATTGTTTTACCACTCTTATTTATATCCTGAATTAAAGCCATTACTTCTTTTGAAGTTTTAGAGTCTAACGCCCCAGTAGGCTCATCGGCTAGAAGTACCTTTGGCTTAGAGACAAGAGCCCTAGCAATAGCTACTCTTTGTTTTTGACCTCCTGACAGTTCACTAGGCAAGTGAGTTGCCCATTCTTTTAATCCAACATCATCTAAATATTTTAAAGCCTCAGCATCTCTTTCTTTTCTTTTAACTCCTTGATAATATAACGGAAGGGTAACGTTTTCAAGTGCTGTTTTGTAATTAATCAAATTAAAAGATTGAAATACAAAACCTAAAAACTTATTTCTATAATTAGCAGCTTTAGTTTCATCTAAATCCTTAATAGGAACTCCATCT
>Ga0209091_10003504_pt1 | contig 12617 bp, 14 predicted proteins | sample ArcticOcean_MG_C_6_FD_187438 | JGI IMG/M metagenome (GOLD analysis project Ga0209091, IMG submission 187438) | Marine microbial communities from western Arctic Ocean - ArcticOcean_MG_CB8_128 (SPAdes) (version 2) | ecosystem: Environmental > Aquatic > Marine > Oceanic | place: Arctic Ocean...
GTTGTTGTTGCCATGCGGGTTGCTGTTGTTGTTGCCATGCGGGTTGCTGTTGTTGTTGCCATGCGGGTTGCTGTTGTTGTTGCCATGCGGGTTGCTGTTGTTGTTGCCATGCGGGTTGCTGCAAAGTTGTTTCTTTTGAGGGTTCTTCTTTTGCGTATGTTGTATGGGTTTCCCATTGGGATTCTGTGGGTTGTGACATACCTGTACCTGTCCAATCATCAAATAAATGTTCTTCTTCTTCCATTGGGTCATCAGGCTTCCAATCGTCGTCGTCCCATAGTTTCTGGTACAATTTATCTGTAACTACACCGTTGAAATGCGACCCACAACGAGGTTCTTTACCGACAAGAAGTTGTTCTGATACACCGTTCAATTCGTCGTAAAGATTATTGACGGCTGCATGGTGCAGTATCTCAACTGGTTGTTCAAATGTTGCGCGCTTCAACGGTGTGGAACCATCCATCATTCTTTTGACACCGTGTCTGTTTAAAGCGTTAATACCACCGCTCCACGTCATCCAATCGATCATGATCATCATGTGACGTAAGTTGACGTATCCACCGTCAAACGACATGATTGCGTGTATTTCTTTTAATAACTGTGCTCTTGCAGCTTCAATTCCGTATGTATCACGAATAGCAAATATGTCGTTACACTGGATGCATTCTTGTATGACGGATTCGATTCCGTGTATGTGATACAGGTCGATTCCTTCTGTATCAATAATGAATTTCGAATTTTCTGTGCGGATGTTTACGGATGGTATTTTTGAGGAACCTTTGATGGTAGAGTCCATCAACGTTTTTGCGTGAATGTAAAAAGTGTCGTCTTTTCTGGGTCGTGCTAATAGTGTAATATTTCCTGTAACGTTATCAGAATATGCCAAAACCATTTGGCGTGATATACTGAGTGTGCGTATTTTGTTGACGATGGAATAAATATTGAGGCCACGTTGGATCATTTTTTTCCTATCGATGATGCATCTTAATATTTTGTTAGGTTTCTTTGCGACATTCCACCGCTTATTATCAGGCATCAATAAATATTGTCGAACTACCTTTTTATCTATTTCAAAGTCGTGTCTTTCTAAGATGTCTCTTAATGTTGTTCTTTGTATTTCTGTTTTTAATTTCCACGCACTTTCTGGTCTTAGAATGGTACTGTCGTTTGAAAAAACAGTGAGTACGGGAGTTTTCATTTTAGAAGATGCGTTAATGAGTTCTTCAAATCTGGGCATGCCAAGCGTGACGTTTTTCGCACTGTTTCCTGCTTGGTGAAATGTATTCAAAGTCATTTGCATCGTAGGTTCACCAACTGACTGTGCAGCGATTGTCCCTACCATTTCTCCAGGCGCGACGATGGATTTGAACCATTTTTTAATTAAAATGTCGGTAACTGTTTGAAGTACACTCGGCGAACATGTGTGATGTACCATTGTTGCAATGACGTACGAGTGTATCATTAGGTTGGATTTCACTGCTTCTAGCAATGGTGTTATTATTTTTCTTGTCGTTTTCGCGTCAGTTATCCCTCCATCTTGGTAATTTTTTAGAATTCTAGCACATGGCACAACAATTGCCCATTTATCTTCTAATTTTTCAAATGTTTTCCATTCTTTCCACGCTTCTGCTAATTCAGGCCAGTCTGGATCATACGGTGGAGTGGGCATGTCGTCAAATGGACATGTCATCATTTCATGATACATGCCATCTAATCCATCTTCACCATACAAAAATTGCATTACGCGCTGCTGTGAATCACGCACAGTTGTGTCGTTTGCAACATGAATGGATTCCATTGATTTGACAAGACGTCGCTGAATATAGCCACATGTTGACGTTTTGACGGCCGTATCAATTAAGCCTTCTCTCCCACCGACCGTATGGTGCCAATATTCGTCGGGGGTGAGTCCGTCAATGTACGAGTGTTTGACAAACCCTCTGGAACGAACGGAGTCGTCACCTTTTTTAAACATTGGTAATGTTCTTCCACCAAGAGTCGCTTTCATACGTTGGCCCGAGCAATTTTGCTGACCGACGCAAGCTTGGATTTGAAGAACGTTGACCATAGATCCTTTTGAACCCGATTGAACCATTCTTCCTAAACAATTTTGAGATGTCATGGCTTTTTTTGCGATTAATCCCATGGAATCACGTGTTTGGTTGAGCATGCGGTTTATTTTCCCTTCGGCTTCGTCACCATGTTTTTGCCGCAATAACTCTACCTCTTTGTCGACATTGGCACATGCGTTTTTTACATTTTGTGCTGTTTCTGGTGAAATACACATGTCACCAATTCCAATGGAGAAACCTTGACCTGAAAACCAGATATGATTAATTCTTTGGCATTCGTTGATAAATTGACAGGTGCGGTCGGCTCCGTAATCATTATGCAGACGGTGAATGATTGAACCGTGTGAGCGTCCGAGTGCTTTTTTGCCCAGTGGTCCGTTTAACAATTTTCCACGGACGATCCAATCTTTCCACCTGAAATCTTTGGGAAACAGTAATGAAAAGCATTGTCGTCCCGTCCATTTGTTGTCCACTGTCGGTGGAGGCAATTCCGCTCCTTCTATCCACATCATCATGTTGCACATGTCTGCTTTGTCTAACCAGACACCTTCTTGTGTCATCATCCAGGAGGATAACAAAGTGTCTTGCACAATGCCCATAACAGGTTTGTTAGATTGTGGCGTCATAATGTTTTTAGCCACAGACATCAATTCTTGGGCGTCTGCTCTAGACTCGTGCGTTTGTAATGCGTGTAAGTTCATTTCGTCACCATCCTGAGAACATTGAAATAAAGGTTAGACTGTACAACAAGAAAATAACAAAAAAACAAGAACAAAAACTTACAAAGTCAGCATTGTATGGTGTTGTGCAGCTCAAATTTAAGCGAAACGTCTTTCCAACTGTCATAATTTTGACCCTGTGACACATGATGGACATTTTGTGAAGTGAAGGCTGTCGATTAAAGAGCACGAGGTCTCCGTCTCTTAACTGTCTTTCAACCGAACATCCTACTTGTAAATCAACTTGACCACGCATCGATTTAACGTCTAGCCGTGAACCATCTTTACGAAGGACGTATTTGATTTTTTCGTCTTGTGTGCGTATCATCGAACATAATTTTTCATAATTAAATCGGTTAACATTTTCTACTACGGTCAGAGTTTGAGCAACATGCTTTGGAATACCCACATCACGCATGTCCATCATTGCATCGCCCGTAATTACGGTTCTAGCGGTGAAATTGCACCTCTTACCCATCAGAGTTCCGCGTATCCGCCCTGTCTTCCCACGCAGGCGTTCGGAAATTGATTTTTGGGTTTTTTTTACGTTTGTTCTCATGCGCGTTTGGTCAATGTACATGTGTACAGCATCTTGTACGCGGCTCCGGGCATGATTCAAAACAACTGAATTTTCGTCTTTGCATTTTTTAAAGCTATTTGCGATTCTTAAAACATATAAAAGTCTCCGTGTGATGTCGTCTTCTCCACGTACTTCTTCACCGTCCAATGTTGGACTTGGACGTACACAATTGGGTGGTATGGGTAGCACTGTTAATATGAGCCACGAAGGATGAAACTTAGGATTATCGTTTTGAATTTTTTGTAAAATGTCGAGTGCTTCGTGTGCGTACAAGTCTCGTATTCCGTCTTTGTTTTCAATGCATATGGTGGTTGCATTTTTTTTGAAGTATCTGTTAGGTATTTGGGCACATTCGGAGCATTTTTTTTTGAGTACTTTGTCATGAACATGACCACAATGAGGACATGTTTTGCGCAACCACTTCAATACTTCGTGCATCCACCCGATGTGATACAATGGACAAGGTAGTTCGAAATGACCAAAGTGTCCAGGACAAGTCGACCAAGTTTGGTTGCAAGTTGGACAGGAACCACGGGATATTCCGAACGACGTATCGCGCAGTCCTCCATTTTTTGGCCGCCCATTTTCATATAACTCGGCAGTTACAACTTCACAGACGGAAATTTTGCGCATCATTTCTGGTGATAATACGCCAAACTGCACAGCATGAATTTCCCACATAGTACAATTACATTACAATAAATACATATAAATATGATCGATTTAAAATCCAATTATTTTTTAATTTAATTACCGTTAATATTAGCTATTTGTCCCATTCTATCTCTCAAATTTCCCGATGAAAATCCTGACAATGCTTTAAACAAATCTGGATTTCTGTCTCTGACACCACTCATGGCAGACGAACTCGTGTTGGAGGCATTGAAAGCAAATGGGTTGTGTTTTTTGACGGAAGCAGCATGAACAACGGATCTGGTGTCTGGTGCAATACGGCGTTTTTTGGTGACAATGTCATGGACACGACTTTCAAGTTGACGTTTTTGTTTGATCTGTTGCTGTGCAGCCAACGAATCAAGATCCTGCTTATATTTCTTGGAAGCTTTGTGAGCAATCTCCATCATTTTGACAGATTCCTGGGGAAAATTTTGAGCCAATGCGTAAATCGCTTTTTTATTATCATCCGTCATCATATCACCGGGCAACGAAGCCGTCCATGATTCAACAAGAGCTTTTGACAAAGCTTCGGCCTTACTTTTGGTTTGAAGTTTTTCGTTGTTCTCGCGTTCTGACCAAGCAGACTGTAGTTTTTGCAATTCCGCGTGGGCCTTTTCGAGTGCAGTTTTGGTGCCAGAGAGTTCGGTTTCCTGGTCGATGACGAGTTTCATGAGTTCCTCACGGTTATCGACATTGCCATCAAAAGCTTGTACGGTTTCTTGTACTGGTTCAGCAATAGTTTCAGTGGTAGTTTCAGGGGTGGATTCAACAAGAGATTCAGACATATTTTGACGAGATGCTAAGTGTGTTATATACTCCTTTTTTTTTGATCGATCAACACATGTTATATCACAACCAGGCCGACGAGGCTCAACGCATAACGAAACTTCAATGGGACGTTTTGCAGTTGAACCGTTACTAAAAGAGGTATGTACGTGTTGTAATGACAATCCTTTATACAAAGTATGACCTGAAGAGCTTGGTTGTATCGCATGTGACGCATAACGGCTTTCGAGAGTATCGGAATTAACTTTTCCTAAAATCCATTTTTTTCCATCCGAATCTGTCCAATCGCGTTGGACAGAACCGACCGCCAAACCTTCCTCATGCTCAATGCGGATGGGTACATCGCGCAAATTCATTTGACGAGATTCGTCGTTTGTAAAATCAAAAGTGGGGTCATCCTCACCAGGATCAGAAGAAGAGGGTAATACATTACCAACGAAATAGGGCATTCATAATAAAATTATACAGATATATATAGGGATATTTTCAATATTTTATGTACAACTAAACAACATGTCGACACATTGGACATGTCGACGATCTTCGCAACCATTGGTGTAAACACGTAGTATGGAAAGAATGCCTACATACCAATGTTTCAGTAGCAACACCAAGACTATTATGACATATAGGACAAATTTCTACCTCTGGCATATTTTCCTTATTTTCTTCTTCCACAACTTTCCTTTCTTTGCGGTCGATAGAAACGTAAAAGGGGGATTTTAAGTGCCACAGCACTGGCCATTCAGATGAAATATGATCTTGAATAAACCTTTCGTAAGGCGGCTTGCTTGGATGACATCGCATCCATTCGTTTATTTTAACGGTAACTTCTGACGGTCCAATATTTGACGGAGCCCATACACATACTTGTTGCATCTAACCTACCACATATCTAGGTATATAGTATTTTATTTTACATTTTTTTTCACACATGAAATTCAGCTTCAAACGGCATATCTTTGGAAGCCAATTTGCAACATTTTACAGACACAAATGCATTTGTGCGTTTTAAAAGGGAATATCCAAAATGCATTTGAACAAACTTTTCCCATTTGGCCAATTTTACATACATTTCAGGGGTGATGGAGTTCCAATGGCTATCGTGATATTTATTCTTGATATCGCGAAATTTATCCAAATCTATTTTTTGACCCCTAAATTCCAAACGCCGACGCTGCTGCCGCCATGGATTCCAATCTATTTTTTCAGGTAACGCTTCGTATTGAAATACTACATATTCTTTGACTTTTTTCAAATCTTGGAAAGCTTTGGACCAAACAGCTTTCCAAGCTTGGAAACAGTCCCATGCATCCTTACACATCTTTTTAACCTTACCAGGTCCCCAATGCCAATGATAAGGATGTCTCATCACTAATGCATGGGCACTATTTGGTAACACTGTATCTAAATATAACATGTCGAAAGTAGGTGTCTTTTGAATAATAATGGTTTTTGATGGGTCCTCGATATGTTGCATCCATTGAGATTCTAATTTTTTGGAAATTTCTTGACGTGTTTTATAATCTGATTTTAAATATTTTTCTAACATCATTGGACAAGTGTATTGGCGTAACACATGGTCAAGTGTAGGGCAAATATTTCGGTTTTTAAAACATGGATAAACATCTTGCATCCAATGTCCTTCGTCTTGAGTACGTAGTTGGACAGCCGTACGTAATGTCGTTGCATCTAAATCTCGTATTAACATATTGCGCAATACACCTGTTCCACTGTGATGAAACCCCGATACATGAATCCAATACGGTTTACTATTACGAAGTAATTTGGTTCGTTTACTGCGATTTCCATATTTAACCTAACTAAAAATCATCATTATGATCAAAATTACGAAACACATAAACACACATTTCATTTGATATAATACTTATTTCTATACTATTTATAAGTATATCTGTAACCTATTTTGTGATTTCAATAATATTGAATTTGACAAAGAACCATGAATAACCTTCATCTAAAGATATGCAAAGATTTACAAAAACAAAATGCTTGACTGGTGAGTTATATTAGTACGTTTTGCAGTTGGACTCCGATAATTAAAGTTAAAAAATCGTTGAGCAATTCAAAAACTAACGAAATTTTGTACATTTTGTACATTTCCATCTAGAACGTTCATCTCTATTATCCCAATCTTTGACCCATGCATGGTCACACTTGTTCTCAAATTCCATCCGCTTTTCATGGAGGATCTCCTCCATTTTATCAAGTTCCCAACGCAAAAGCAAATAGTATTGACTAAAATCTGCCAATTCTTCGTTTGTTTTAGGAATTTCGTACCGTATGTGCCGACATTGCTCTGAATCATCCATATTACTTCTAAACATATATGCCTCTTTATATTCCACTTATGGGTAGTATTTAAGACAATAAATATATTTATGAATGGGAAATTATTTGGACACTACTTGGTACATATACAGACGGGCATTGTCGACGGACGAATGGGTCGGTACTCCATTACAAACGTGGCCGGGTTTAGAATTAGATGTTGCACTAAGTAGATTTAAACATGAAGTATATTCATTCTCTTTGGGGAAACATGTCGAATACACTGACACAAAATCGATCTATTTGTACAACAACCGTACCCGAGTTGCAAAAGCATTGAAAAATAATGACACAGGACAATTGGACATATGGTCAATATCGGTCAGAGAATGGATGGGGTCAAGTGAAACATTATCTCCTAACAGATATCCATTACACGAGAAAGAGTTCTTCATAAAATATGTAAATATACATGCCTGGAAAAATACGCAAACAATCACCTATGTAAAAAAAGAATAGTATATAAGTTTGAACATAATACAATAAATGTTATTTAGTAAATTGTGGTTGTACGCTTGGGTATCACTCGTAGTACTTAGCATCATGGCGTTATGGGACGTCTCAGAAATAACGTGCGGTGATAGAACACCAATATTATTATCACGAGCACTGACCACTGACCCTTGGAGAGGGTATTTACTCACCTTTTGTCTTCTTGCAGTCGCCGCGTCATTCTCATTAAATTCTCGCATAATGGTGGTGGGATTTGTAGGGTTTTTCAGCGCATTCCTGGTCTCAATGTTTCAAACAAATGCGCACAACGCTTTGATTGCGATATCGTCGGTCGCAATCATGTACGAATGTTTCCCACAAAAAAATACCGTATGGAAAATACACTGGTGGACTACTACATTATTTGGACTTTTATTTGTGAGTTGGTTCATATATTCTGATTTAAATTGCGACACTTCCGAATGTGCAAATTGCTCCTATTTCTATATATTAGAATCTTTTTTCTTTTGGTCAATGTTTTTGCTCGTTTATTGGCGTATTCCAATCAAAAAAGAGATAACAGATACAATTGCAGTCGATGCACAGAATATAGAAGAATCAAGTATGTTTATTAAAAAAGAAATTAAGTTTTAAGTTTAAATATTTCGAAATGATAACAAAAATTATTATCAATCTGTTTGTTTGATCGATAGAGAAGTTTTTTTTTCAAAGGTAATATTAGCGATTTCCCGTGGTTAATATCTACATGTACACGAGTAATTATAAGGCAATTTACCAAACCACAAAGCAATGCTGCGTGGAATATGTCACTACCGCCTATTATATACGTATGTCTGTACAAACACGCTGTCGTAAAAGCATCTTTTAAGGAATTTGTCCAATATTCGTTAGTACTACTCAGAGGCAACCTCGCGTTAAAATTATATTCATGCGATTTTCCAAAGGTTTTTTCGGTAAACTTTCCCATGTTTTACGCCCCATAATGACAGAACCATTACTTGTGTGCATTTTGAACCATATGAGGTCATTTCGAAGTTTCCAAGGAATTTTATTATCGACACAGATTATTCCGTCGTCCGATATGGCAGCAATCAAGTAAATCATAATATGTACAACTATGTGCAATTTATACTAATAAACAATCAACGACATTTCACCCGCCGATTCGCTGTTAATAACAACGGTGTGAAAATCTTCAAATAAATAATAAATAAATTTTAATCGGCATTTTTGACATACTGAAATTGTTCTCTGTTTTTTTTTATGTTTCACAGTCATTAAACGCGATGTTATGATATCACAATCTTCGCATGTGTGAAACCAACCACATTTAGGAATTTGAGGCATGACAAAATATTATATTTGTCATTTATACTGGATAAATCATAAATTGTTTGACACCAAAAGTACTTAAGCACAAGGACATAATCAAATGTTAGCATATTTTACAAACAATAAAATCACGGTCCCAAAACACTTGGCAATCATTCCAGATGGAAATTGCAGATGGGCTGAAAAAAATGAAACTGGTTACGAAAAAAGCAAACACGTATTACAAGAAACAATTCAATGGTCGTTCGATAAAGGAATTCGAGAATTGTCTATTTTTGCATGGTCTTCCGAAAAGTGGAATCGACCATTACCGGAAATAAACCAGGCCATGCATCAACTCGAATCAGTTATAGATGAATGGCTAACAAAAGAACAAACTGATATCGCATTTTACTTTGTATCAACGGATAAAAACAGATTAAATTCGACACTACGTGAAAAAATGGACACATTAAAAACTGTTACGGGAAATAACAACAATATGGTTGTATACATTTACGTCTCTTATGGTTTTAAAGAAGATGTACAACAATCTGCAGAAAATTTAAGTTATAAAATAGCTTCCGTAATTCCATCCTTCGCATCATGTCCCGATCTTCTTATTCGAACATCGGGAGAAAAATGTTTGTCCAATTTTTGTCTCTGGCACTTGCGAACTACAGACCTAATGTTCATCCAACCACTCTTTCCAGATTGCAATACCAGTGTTTGGGAACAATGTATTGAAGAATACTCGTCCAGAAAACGCAGAATTGCAAAATAATATTCAAGATAAGTACTACTTATTTTCAATTCTATATTCCAAACGTATTTGGAAACCAATATGTCATTAGCGCAATGTTGGTCAAAAATAAAAGTCCAGTCACCAAAAACGCCCGAAGAATTTATGCAATGTGTACGATTCATAAAACCCGACATTGATGACCACATCGTTGTCGCATGGCAGCGAACAAAAACTGTCGCCGATTGGGAACTTCAAATTTTTGACTTTATGTGGTTTTATTTACAATATGAAAAAGGCGAAACAAAATGGCAACCGCATCTAGAACAAATATGGCCAAATATACGAACAATAATTGAAACACATTCGTTAGAAGATTTATTTCAAAATATGGGAATTTAATATGATTCTTTTTGGTCAAACTCTGCGTCCACAACCGCATCTTCCTCAACTATCGATTCAAGCGGACCCTCCTCAACCGTATCTTCATCAATTACACTCTCTGGGCGTTCTTGGTGAATAATGTGCACCACCTGAACGACCTGTTCTATATCAGGGACATGTTCAATATCAGGGACATGTTCAACAAGCACTGCCTCAACTTGCTTTTCTGTAACAATACTCCATGCAAGTAATGCTGTCCAACAACCAGAAATTGCAATGCACGACATAAAGAACGAATACACAACAATTTGCGTAAGACTGGGTATATTTTCACAGTCTTCCACCCAAATTGTTATATTTAATTCATCAGAATATTCATGTGAACACCCGTCTGAATTGTATGTGAATTCATCAGAATATTCTGATGAATTCACATATCCAAAACATTGTTCACATGCGTCCTTAAGTAATGTCAAATTACTTGCGTAAGCAATTATGCTGAAAATAGCCATACAACTAAAAATACATTGGACTGTCGAAAATGAACTCAAAAGGGTATGTTTTATTTTTTTTGCACCTTCGTAACCACAGAATGGTATGTAAATCCCACAGAGAACAAATATAAACGCATTGACCATCCAATTGTGTGGAATATTCAAATAAAAAACGCGGTAAAGAAAAAAAGCTAATTGAAATACGAAAAGAAATTTGCTCCATTGCATTAGAGAATCAGAAGAAGATTTAGTAGCAATACCATCAACAATTACAAGTTCGGTATCCATTTTTTATTTGTCAATTGTATTTATATACTTGCTATTAAGTATCGTTGTATTGGTTTTATAGGATGTCTTAAAAAGGTCCACATTCACTAACAGAATAACCAATTGATAAGACTGTTGAAGATATAATGAATGTTAGTACTTTCATATTATTAGTATTCTAAATATTTTACATCTTTATATACATGTACATTATTTTTTATCATCTTGCATTTGTATGATTCAAAGAAAAAGCAGTATTTACTACGTTAATAAAACGACACTATGGAACCATTAGAACCTATACCAGAGTTTCACTCACAACGACCTGCATTTCGCCAGTACAGTGAATCTGTGACTACGGCTTTGGTCGAAGCGAAAATAGAAACTATTACCGCAGTTGTTGAAGCCAAACTAGCAACTATGAGCGAAGAGATAGAGCGTTCAATGAGTAAAATGTTGTTTGACTCTAACAAAGATATACAAACACAAATTCATAATATTGTGAATGAAAAGTTTGCTAGTTTATCCAAGAGTATTGACAAGAATACACAAGATATTATGCGATTATCGAATGAAATGCGTTCATCGGATAAAGTGATCCAAAAAAACACTGGAAATATAGATGTGTTGTATAAAAATATTAAGATGATCGATGTTACTGTACGCAATATTGTTAATTCGTAGTTGCACGCAATCGTCGTGATGGTGTCGGGAACTGCATATTTCCCCATGCTTGTAAATAAGCATGAAATATATTTCTTTTTATATTAAGAGCGTCTTTGAGATGCATGCAATACGATTTTACACTAAATGCGTCTATTTGTGCTGATTCGATTGAATTTCGTAACTCGTTAATATAACTTTGTGTACCTATGTTATTTTCAAGGGTCTGAATTGAAGGTTTCAATTGTGATAGAAGAGAGTCACGCACTTCATTATAAAATGATAATAATGCTTCACATCCTTTAAGACGAATGTTTGGTACATGTTCTACCTGTACTGAAATCATGCTTGAGATAGGTTGGTTTTTGCACATTGCCTGTGTTCCTAATAAACAAAATTCTCGACGCCGTATTGTATGTGAAAATGACAGTTCAGACCATTCTAGTGCAATTCTTCCATATTCATTGTTATATCGTGAAGCCTGTATACGAGGTACTACCGGACCAAATTCACACCCATCTTCGTGGTATTTGTTCCTATTGGAAAAATTCACATTGCATTTAACTTTTTCACACGTGGAAGAATCGGAACATTTCATACATTTTCCGTGTGTAACGGATATTGCTTCGCAGTTATATTCCGATTCGCACCCATTGGACGGGTCGTGGTCACTGTCGAACCTATTATGGTTACACGACGAAATGGCAGTACATGTCGATTCGGAGCATGCTGTACATTGCGCTCCTAAGTCGTGAAACATCGTACCACAGTCAAATGACGATTCGCACCCATTGGACGGGTCGTGGTCACTATCGAATCTATTATGTTCACATAACGAAATGGCAGTGCATACAAATGATGATTGACATTCTCTACAGACAGCGTTCTGAACGACAATTTCGTTACAATTGAAAATCGATTCACACCCGTTACCGGGAATTTTGTCACTGTCGAATCTCCCAGCTATACATTCCCCTAGAACAGTACATGTTGAAGAATCGGAACATTTCATACATTTTCCGTGTGTAACGGATATTGCTTCGCAGTTATATTCCGATTCGCACCCATTGGACGGGTCGTGGTCACTGTCGAACCTATTATGGTTACACGACGAAATGG
>Ga0209091_10003511_pt1 | contig 12590 bp, 10 predicted proteins | sample ArcticOcean_MG_C_6_FD_187438 | JGI IMG/M metagenome (GOLD analysis project Ga0209091, IMG submission 187438) | Marine microbial communities from western Arctic Ocean - ArcticOcean_MG_CB8_128 (SPAdes) (version 2) | ecosystem: Environmental > Aquatic > Marine > Oceanic | place: Arctic Ocean...
CGGGAGAACGAAAACTTAGGCGTAGGAAAAGAATCAAACAACACACTTTAATTGAACGAAAAAAACAGAATCAAAATATTTATTTAAATTAGTATCAACACTCGCTTAATTTATATCTGAAAAAGTCCACTTTTATTTGACGACATACATTAAATATCTTAATTGATGTGTAGCATACCTATTGATTGTTGTTCTTCCAAATACGTTTTCCAAACAGAATAACTAAACCTATGGTGATAAAAACTAATCCTATTGAATCATCTATGGAACTATAGTTTATATAATCTAGTGCAACCATAATTAACCCAATTAAAATGAGAATGGAATGTTCGTATTCTCGTAGTTTTTTCATATCTCAAAAATAATTAACCTCCGCTGAAAATAAGCCTTTCTAAGAGTCTTTGTGGGTGTGTCAGCGTGCAGACTATTTAACTGAATAAAGTTTATTTACTCCCTACAGGTGAATGGGGAATCAATGCGATAATTTTATATTTATTATTTTGTTTTCTCAGAATATATGATGCTGTTCTCTCCTTGGGATTCATTACTGTGCTATCTGTCAAAAATCTAGTGAAATTTTGCTCTATAATTATTATATCATTTTTGGATTGATAATTTTCCCAATTATTCCTTATCGAATATCCATAATTATTTGCTTCTAAATCATCAAATGTGGTTTGTAAAAATGATTTAACTTCATCTTTTGTGAAAAACATCAGTGTGGTGTCATTCAAGTAAAGAGTAAAAGGTACAGCATAAATTTCTTCAGAAATAAAATTTAAATCAGCATTACTCCAAGCCTTGTTGTAACTCGAGTAAAATTCCTCAATTTCTTTTGAAACTTGAATTGTTTGTGTTTGGGAGCAATCTAAGAAGATAAATCCCATAAGCAGTATTAAGAATCTTTTCATATCTCAAAAGTAATCAAAACGGATAATTAACCTCCGCTTAAATAAGCCTTTCCAAGAGCCTTTGTGGGTGTGTCAGCGTGTGTGTCAATTTAACCCTTATTATTTCACTTTTTGCTGACAGTATACAGCCACAACTGATAGTAAATTAGATCGATCTTTACCCTAATATTGAGACTTTGCTCATTAGGCAATGAGAGAAGTATTTATATAAAAAAATTACCTTTACGTTTAAACTAAACGTTATAAACATGAAAGTAATTACAAAAATCACCATTTTATCAGGTGCACTCTTTTTTATGGGCTGCTCAGAAAAGCCATCAAAACAGGCAGAGGTCAAAACGGCAGATGCTAATACGGTGATGGTAGCATCAATGGAGCGATTCAAAAATGCTTGGAATCGTGGAGATGCATCCAGCGTAGCTGCAGAATTTACCAACGATGCGGTTCGGATTATTGCTAACCCAATGAGCCCCGTTGAAGGTGGAGCAGCCATATTAAAGGCATTTGAAGCTACTTATTCTGAAGAAAGTGAGCTCTACAATAGTCGTATGGAAGTAGAGGTAGTCGTTAATCGATTTATTTCTGAAGATATTATGATCGGAGCGGGTATGTTCCGCATTTTAGGTGAGAACAATAACATCTTGGAGCATGGCAAGTGGGGGAATGTATTCAGATATGAAGATGGGAAAATTAAATTCTTATTGGAGTCTGCGCACCGAATACCCAGCGATTCCCTAACGGCAGGGGTTGCCGCTGAACTGGCAAATTCTATTACCTCGGAAGAACCTCATTTTGAAAAAATCCAAGCGTCGATTCATAATTATATTAGCAACTATAATAGCAAAAATAAAGAAGGATTAGCTATGCTTTTTGTAAAGGATGCTGTTCAGAATGTAAACTCTAAAGAAGGTATTATTTTAGGTCGTGAACAAATTAAAGCAACTGAGAATTTTTCAGATGGAGGTACGTTGAATGCCAATATTTTGGGATATCGATATTTGGGAAAAGATTTGGCAATCGCTTACGGCAATTGGACTGCGATGGGTGAGGACAATCTCACCGTTAATGGCCAGTGGGGGAATTTATTTAAAATTATTGGCAAGGATGCTTTATTGATTATGGAATCTGCTGGCATAAAATGAAGTTTGCCTCCGGTTTCGAGTAATACGGCAGCATTGAAGATTAAAGAGTTACAGAAATGTAGCTCTTTTTTTCTTTTCATAAAGTGCAAAGAATATGAATTAACACTAAATGTTAGGTTGCTAGAACTTTATTATAGAGACATTGAAAATATAGTTTTTATGGATTTTTCGTTTAAAAAATAAATGGTTGGGTTAGGCTGAGGGTAGTATGAAGAGTAGGTTTCCTCAAGACATTCGATGGGAAATTGAAAAAAATTGTATTTTTCTATAACTTGAGTATAAATAATTATCCAACTATGAAAACTAAAAACAATATTCTGCTCGCAGAAAAAATGAGTTTATCAAGATTTGATACGCTCACCTCTAAAATTATTTGGGCAGTGGACTTAGAAAAAACGATTACAGGAATAACCCGAATTGATCATTTAATTTTTGTTACTAATATATCAAAATGGGGTATAGGTCAATACACCTCATTATTGAAGTTTGATACAGGAGAAATTTTATGGACGATAAAAAAAGTGTTTACCAGTATTCTGATAACAGATCAATATGTTTTTAGTCTGAAGGGGTCTATGTTAGAAGCTTTATCTCTTAAGACTGGAAAAGAGCATTTTATCATATCTACGACTTTTAATTGGAAGGCACCTAAATTGGCGTTGATAGGGGAAAAATTATATCTTTATTCAAAGAAAAAGGTGCTTGAAGTTAATCAGAAAAATGGTCAATTAATGGAAGTAGAATCGCCAAAGGGATTGGATATTCAAAGTATCACTATCTTGGTTGATGAATTTCAAATGAATATAAATACCATTTCAACACCTGATTCGGGAGTAGGTTTTGTCGGTGATATGGGGAGTGTAGGAGGAGATGCGTCAGGAGGGGACGGAGGCGACGGTGGTGGCGGTGATGGTGGTGGTGAATGATAAATCCTACATTATTTTGATTGGACGAGTTGTCTGATTTTGAAATGCAATGTATATTTACTAGTTCACTAACCATATAAATAATCATGAAGAAACTCATTATAAAAAGAGCCATGACGGGAGTTTCAGGAGCACCTAAGCACGAGTTAGACAAGGCAGGGAAGGCGTCTTAAGCGGTCCTTATAGAGATGCGAGCAGAGGGTAAGGAGATCCAACAAGAGCAAAGTTACGTAGCTGGAGATGCTATTTATTGTATTTATCATGCAGCATCAGCAGATTTAATTCGGGAACATGCAGAACGATCGAATGGGGTGGCCACTGAGATCACCGAAATAACGACACTCATTAATCACAATACTTCTATGGTGAGTTAAATACTTCAGTTTTGAATAAAAAATATAAAGGCTTTCTAGTGATCACTTGAAAGCCTTTATATTTTAAAATTCAAGTACAACGGAGCGTTTTTTTAATATATCAGGGTAACTAGCTCTCGAGAAGATAATCAAAATGAGGGTAGAGTCATTTGAGAATTATGATACTGAGGATCATTTAGTATGAAAACTACTTCAAAATATGCTCGAGAGTTTTAAGGCTCTTTCTCACTACTTTTTTAGTTTCTATTCGACAAACAAGACCCCAACACTTTGCGCTTGACAGGCGGTATTGAAAACCTGCACCTGTCCCTTAAGTAAACGTTCAGCATGTTGCTTATGAATGGCCCATTCGGCATCTAATTCAACTTTGCGTGATTCACTCCCTTGCGTAATTTTTGGAATAGGACTATTTGATTCACTTATTAAATTAAGATAATGTGCTGTAAATCCATTTTCGAAGTTTTCAACATCATCATAGGCCTTAGATAATCTCTGTACCATGATACCATCCCATAAGGTTAAGTCTTCACTTAAGGTATTACCCATAGCGATCAGTTCATTACGATTTGTTGGATTCATTTTTGCAAGCAAACTTTTGAGCTTTGTATTGATTTCATTGAGACGATTGGTCATATTGGTCATTTCTCTATAGGTGGCAGCGGCAGAGCTCATGAATTCATGGTATGCGCGGTATTGTGCTTCACTCAGATCATACAAAGGATTTGCTTGAATGATCGCTGGAGTTTCAAAATGATTATCATCATAGCTTAGGGTCAATTGATAAGTACCCGGAATGGCCTGATGACCTGAATAGCCCCCTTCAATATAGACCTTGGGTACTCCAGGCAGCAAAGGATAATGTATGTTCCAAACAAACCTATTGAGTCCTACATTTTTAGATAAAGTAGGCTTTTTTGGAGGATTCCCTTCATAAGTGATATAACTTTTATCGACGCTAGATGAAAAGGTGTTGACCATATTACCTTGAGCATCTTTGATGGTCAAGGTAAGTTCAGTTTCTTTGCTTAAGGAAGGTAAGTCATAATAAAGTACCATACCACTGGCAGGATTCACACCTTTTAGCACATCTGTACCTTTGTTCTTATTCGAATTGAAGGCACTGGACCAATTCGCAATATACGTGGGTGCAGGGGCATAAAACTTACCTTTGCGCGAGGTGCCATCATATTGGCGAAGTATAGTTAAATCATCTAAAACCCAAAAAGACCTTCCTTGTGTGGCGACGACGATGTTGTCATGACTGATGGCGAGATCAGTAATCGGTGTAATGGGTAAGTTCAGCTGTAAAGGAGCCCAATTAAGTCCACCATCCCATGATGCATACATGCCTGTGACGGTCCCTGCAAATAATAAGTTTTTACGTTTTTCGTCTTCACGCACTACCTTGGTATAGGCCCCTTGTGGGATTCCTGAAGTGATGAGTTTCCATGTTTTTCCATAGTTTGTGCTCTTGTACAAACCAGGCGTATAGTCATTAAACTTATAGCGCGTCGTAGCTAAATATACAGTACCGGGATCATGGGGTGAAACCTCAATGGCATTGACTAATGTTTCGGGCAATCCTTTTGGCGTCACATTGTTCCAAGTAATACCATTGTCTTTTGTGAGATGAACCCTTCCGTCATTACTACCCGTGTAGATGACTCCTTTTTCATGTTTAGATTCTACAACATAAGTCAATGTACCATAATTTTCTGCACCGACGGCTTCAACGGTATAAGGTCCACCTCCTTTGCCTTGCTTCGCATCTATATTGGCGGTCAGGTCCGGTGAAATAACCTTCCAAGAAATCCCCTCATCTCTAGTTCTAAGTAAATATTGGGCTCCATGAAAATAAGTATTGGGCTCATGTTTGGACTTTACTATGGGAGCATTCCAATTGAATAAATACTTCATATCCCGAGCCGCGAGGCCCAAATATAAATTAGGCTCTATCTTAACATTTGTTCCGGTTTTGGCTTTGGTATCTAGTAGTTCAATAGATCCTAAATAACTCCCACCCATGACCTTCACAGGATTGTCGGGATCAAAAGCCAAAAAAGCACTCTCACCGCCTGCAGAACTGGTCCAATCAGATTCAGTAATGCCCGAAGATCCCAGACCAATGCTCGCGATTTTGACTGAAGAGTTGTCTTGCTGACCGCCATAAATATTATAAGGAAACATATTATCAGTAGTGACTCGATAAAATTGAGCCGTCGGCATGTTGTCAATCCGGGACCAATGCGCCCCCTTATCAAATGAAATTTCAGATCCTCCATCATTGGTGAGGAGCATGTTTTTACTATTCAGAGGGTTGATCCAAAGGTCATGATAATCTCCGTGATGACTGCGTATTCTTTCCCAATCCTTGCCTCCATTTATGGATCTATAGGTACCTGCACTTAACACGTAAACGACATTTTCATCCTTCGGATCCAATGTGATCTCAATATAATACCAAGCCCGCTGTAAGAGGCGATGATCTCCACTTATTCGGGTCCAATTTTTACCTGCATTTTTAGAAACAAATAAGCCTCCTTTTTCTTGCTGAGAATCACTTTCAATGAGGGCATAAACCCAATCGGAGTTGGTACGAGATACAGCAATCGCCATTTTTCCTTTCTCTTCTGGTAATCCTTGATGAATTTTTTTCCATGTATCACCACCATCAGAAGATTTATATAATCCGCTGCCTTCACCGCCACTGATGACTTGCCAAGGGGTTCTCATATGCTCCCACATGGCAACATACAATATATCAGGGTTATGGTAATCAAGGGATAATTCACTGGCACCCGTCAAATTATTTACAAAAAGGGTGCGCGTCCATGATTTACCCCCATTCGTTGATTTAAAAATACCACGATCATCATTCGGACCGTTCAATGCTCCTTGCGCGGCTACCCACAAAGTGTTAGGGTCTCGAGGGTGAACAACTATGCGTGAAATATGCTGCGTCTCCTTGAGTCCCATATGGGTCCAGGTTTTACCGGCATCTGTTGATTTGTATACGCCATCACCGTGGGAAGTCATTACCCCCCTGGGTGCGTGCTCACCCATTCCTACATAAACGACGTTGCTATGGCTTTCCGAGACAGCAATAGCTCCGACAGAGCCCATTTTGAAAAACCCATCAGAACAATTAATCCAATGCTGACCCGCATCGGAAGTCTTCCAGACGCCACCTCCGGTAGTGCCCATATAATAAGTTAAAGGATCGTCGATGACACCCGTTCCTGCATTGGCACGACCGCCCCTGAAAGGACCAATACTTCTGTATTTTAGATTATTAAAAACTGAGTCTAGTACTTGCGACTGTAGGTCACAGGTGAATATTAGACAGCAAATAATTAAAATAGATGTTCTCATTTTTCTGAATTTCTTATTATGGTTAACCTTTGAAGAAAGGATATTATTTTATTGAGTTTAATGATTCTTTTAGAAGCGATAACTCAGAGCCTCTTAATTAATAATTTTAAACAACCAAATTGATTAATTAATTTAACCAGGGCAAGAACAATTTTGTGAGTGGCAAAATCAATTAAGTTCAATCATAGGAAATTACGCTTTTTAATAAGACTATGCATCAATTCCATAACGTAAGAGACGTCCTCAGAAGTCGTTCGCCAATTTACGAAAGCCGCGCGAATCCCTTTTTTTTCTCGGTAAAGGGTAGGAGACATGAATACCTTGCCCGTCTCATTGAGTATAGATAAAAACTTAGTGACCCGCTCATCACTGTAGTCGTTTAGGGTAAAGCAAACCGTATTGAGTCGGATAGGGGCCAATAATTCAAAATGGCTATGCTTCTCGATCCAGTCTCCGAAAAATTGCGCATGTTCAATGCTGTCATCTACCATTTCTTGGATGCCAGACTTCCCGTAAGCAAGTAAGGCAAACCATACGGGTAGCGCTTTCAATCGTCTTGAGTTTTCGGGCAAAAGATTTAAATAATCCACAGTACCTGATTGATTTTCTAAATAAGGAGCATCTGAGTTTTGGAAGGTTTCAATCTGAAAAATTTTATGGGATTCTTTTATAAAAAAAATCGCATTTTCATAGGGGACATTGAGCCATTTGTGGCAATCGATGGTGAAACTATCTGCGTATTCCCAACCATCAACTAAGTGTCGATGACTTTTGCTACAGGAAGCAAAGCCTCCAAATGCCGCATCTATATGCCACCAAAAATTAAATTTTTTCTTGAGTTGGGCGATGCCTTCAAAGTCATCAAAGTCGGCTGTATTTACGGTACCAGCACTGGAAATTAAAATAAATGGAGCACCAGATAAATGGAGGATTTGTTTTTCAAAATCTTGCAAATCCATAGATTCCCGATGACCATGATTCGTTTTAATGGTCGTAATATTGACACTACCTAATCCCAATAAAGACATGGCCTTTAAAACAGATGAATGCGGCAGGGCAGCCAAAACATGAATGAGTCCACTGATACCTTCTTTGGCATAATCTTTCCCTTGCTGTTTACCTATCCACTGTCTTGCAGCAGCCAAGCAAGTCACATTAGACATGGTTGCTCCTGAGACGAAACCCCCTGACAAGTTTTTAGGTAAATTAAATAACTCAAGGAGTAATCGGATGGTTTCCATTTCAATATGGGCAGAAACATCTCCTTGACCACTGGCCTTAAAGGCATTTTGGTCGTAAATGGTGGTGAGCCAATCACCGGCAATGGATGCCGGAGTCGTACCTCCAGTGACAAAGCCCCAATATTTGGGACCCGAAGAAGAAACCATGATTTTCTCAAAGGTTTCATTGAAGTATTTGAGTGTATTTTGAGTGCCCCACCCATCTATCGGAAGCTGCGTGTCTGGGCTTATTTTATGTGTATTTGAGGTAGGACGATGCTGTAAATGATCCAGATATGAGAGTCCTTGATTTTTTACCTCATCGAGGATGCTTGCCATCTCATCTAAGTCTTTTTTTAACCTTTCGTTCATCTTACTAAAGTATTACATTGTAGTTTATTAATAAAGTTAAATACCCGAAGTACAGCGCGATTCTCAATGAAAAAGGAAGTGGATTAAAACAAGACTGCCCAATAGGGTCCAGCCAAGCCTACTCAATGAGTTGGATCTGGACTGAAATAAGACTTTATAAGATGAAAAGTTACTGATTTTCCCTTCAGTTGCGATCAATAAACTGATAAAAATAACCCAAAATGCCCGCACAAAATAATTCATGTCAGGGAGTAAATATTGTAGTAATAAATTTAAAGGGAGGGTAATTAAAAAAGCCAGCAAGACCTTTTTTTTATTTGGGACAAGTAATAATGCAGCCGCACAAATCATCACGGTAATTCCACAATTGATATAGTATCTAAGATTATTTAATGTATGGGTAAAGGCAGTACTTGGATTCTCAAATTTCAGGTAGAGCAATATCATGCCCATGGTAAGTGAGCTGATTAAGCTGAAAATAATAGCCTGCCGCCCCGCACGAATTTTTTGATAATCCGAAGGGTTTTTATTAATATAATTTGAATAGATGTCGACCGACCATAAGGTAGCAATCGAATGAAAAGTTGAATCTACTGTACTCATTAATGAAGCAAATAGACCGCAAAGGATGATACCTCGGAGTCCTATAGGCACATAGCGATTGACCAAATAAGGGAATGACATATCTGGATCACTCAGGCCCTCACCTAAGATGCCATATAGGGCAATACCGGGGACCACTATAATGAGCGCCATGAGGTATTTCAATACCCCGCCAACCAATAATCCTTTTTGTGCCTCTTTTAGATTTTTGGCAGCCAGTGAACGCTGTATGATAGTTTGATTCGCACACCAATAATTAATATTTAAAAAGAATAAGCCAAATAGATGGGTCCAAGGCAGGGTCGGATGATCGGCAGGTAAATGTAGGTGCATCCGATGACTCGTTTGTACATATAGCTCCTCCCAGCCACCCAGTGCGCGAACGCTTACGATCAGTACAAACAAGCCACCAAATAATAGAATGATGAACTGAATGATGTCTGTTTTGACTACTGCATTTAGACCCCCTAGATAAGTATATATGGCCGAAAAGATACCCAAAATCATTATTAAGAGAGCAATGCGCATCATGCGGTCCTCATGCAGCACGGCAAGTTGTTCTCCAAATACTTGATCGGCAGCGTAAGCACCCCAAAATAAGGCAGCACCCAAAGTAATGGTAGAAAATAAACTTAGGTTAGCTATTGAATAAAATAATCCAGCGCGTTTACCAAGGCGCATAGTGATGAATTCGGTAACGGTAGTAATTCTGTGTTTTAAAAACATCGGAATAAAGACGAATGCGGCAATCAAAAGACCTTGAATGGCGTTGATTTCCAAATTCGCCTGAGCTAAACCATAGAGATAAGCCGAGCCCATCATGCCCAAAAACTGATAACCTTGTACATTGGTTGCGATGGTAGAGATGGCAATGGAGGGCCATCTTAAATTTCTAGAACTTAAAAAATAAGCATCGGCATCTACTGTTTTATTTTTTGAACCGCTTAAAGCCACGATCAAAATCAAAGCGAAATAGCATAATACAATAATAAAATCTAACATAATATTAGAATCTGGGTCCTTTACCTAAAGGTGTGTTTGGAAGATCTTGGGGAATTCTTCCATATAACTTGGGCAGAGAGATGGTTTTTAAATGTGGCAGTACCCATTTTGCAAAATATTGGGCTTCTTGATGATGTGGGTAACCAGAAAAGATGAAGGAGCGTATACCCATACTCATATAGTCATTAATTTTACCAAGAACTTGTTGGGGATTTCCTACCAGAGCGGCTCCACAACCTGATCTTGCGAGTCCAATTCCTGTCCACAAATGGGGTTCAACGAAATGATCTGCCTCAGCAGCGGCTCGCATTTCGCTTTGTTTGGATACTCCCAAAGATTTGGCGTCTTGCGCTCTTTCCTTAATTTCAGTTCCTTTTTGGATATCTAGCTTGGATATCAATTGATCAGCATATTGCCGTGCCTCTTCTTCAGTTTCTCGTACGATAACATGGACTCGAAGTCCGAAATCCAATGTCCGATGATAGGTAGCCGCTTTGGCTGAGAGGGTTTCCATTTGTACTTTAAGTTTTTTCCTTGTCTCAGGCCACATAAGATAGACGTCACAGTGCTGGGCACAAAGATCTATACCTGCAGGAGAATACCCCCCAAAATAAAGCATGGGTCCACCATTCTGTTGATAAGGCTTGACGGGGGCAGTAGGAAGATGTAAGTCATAAAAATCACCATGAAAATCAATAAAATCTTCATTCCAGGCTTGTTTTAAGATGGTGATGACTTCTCTTGAGCGCTGATAACGTGCTTCTGAATTTAGCTCAGTTCCGGGGAGATTAGAGGAAATGATATTTAAGGTCAAACGACCTTGCAGCATGTGATCAAGGGTAGCAATGGCTCGTGCGAGCATCGGAGGGTGAACTTCACCACATCTGATGGCTGTCAATAAGTTGATTTGTTGAGTTTGCGGGGCGATGGCTGCTGCAAAACTCAAAGTATCTTGACCTACCTGATAGGAGGAGGGGCATAAAATATTACGATATCCTAAGACATCTGCTTGTCGAACAATGGCTGCGGTATTTTCCCAGTTGCTTTTATATCTATCATTTCGAGTGCCTAAAAAATCATCATCACCATCGCAAATCGGGGCAAACCAAGAAATTTCTGCCCCAGAAACACTAGAGGCTTTAGATGGTGTCAGATGAGGTTGCGTCATTATTTTATACAATTATGGATAATATTTTATAGAAAGGGTTAAAACAACAGGTAATCTTATCTTAAGAGGAGAGGATCATTATTCACTATTTTAATCTTAGGATCAGGGTCTTTTCACTTTGCATATATTTCTAATTCAGGAGCCAATCTATTGAAAAAAGCACAAAATTGATCGTTTTATTTTCTTTTTCGAAAAGAAGGCCTATTTGTGATTCATTGATTTGAGTAAGGTCAGAATAGGCAGAGATTCCCGGGTAAATTTCTTTTTTTATGGGCCAGGTAAGCCCATTGTTCTCACTCGCCTTTACGGTCATGCGAATCCTTTCTTCTGTACTATTTGGCCCACTGTAAAGGAGTAAGGTATGTGCGGCATTTTGAAATAAGAACAAACTTGATTGGCAAACTGGAGTGATTAATTCAGGATCAAAATAGACGCTGTCCCAGCTTTGACCCCCATCGTTGCTTCTTGCAATCAGTCTTCTTTTAGGGGTTCCATTTTGTTGACGAATATTGAGCATTAACTCGCCATTTGGGAGTACTGTGCCTATGGCTTCATTTGAGGAGGCAATAGGGACATCTTCGCTTACTTGCCAACTTTTTCCGTGATCATCACTGAAATAGCCATAAGCGTGATACTCATTAAACCCAGGTTGGGGTTTTCCTGAAGAGTGGTTTGCCGGGACATATATTCTGCCCTTAAATATTCCCTTATTAAACTGAATTGCATGCCCTGGTGTATTGGCATGGGTGCGCCAATCTTTCTCAGGGTAGGGTGAATGTTTATTAAAATGAACCTGTCGTGTAATTTCTTCTGGCGGGGACCAATTTGCACCAAAATCTTCAGAGGTGATCAACCAAACCCCTCTTTCTCCATGGCCATTTCTAATCTCTTGCTCTGATTGAGTACCGGTATTAAAAAATAAAAAAATTCTACCTAGGGGAAAGAGTGGATCGTGATGGTCTACGACAGGGGCAGGATTACCCACTTGTAACGATTGATTGTCGATGAGTATTTTTTGCTTGGACCAGTTCAATCCACCATCATCACTGTACTTCATCACAATATCTACATTTCCAAAATCATTGCATCCATCCACGCGCCCTTCGGCAAAGGCTAGAAGTTTTTTGTTTTGGAAATGGATAATGGCAGGTATTCGATAACAAGCATAACCCTTTTTACCATTCTCAAATAATATTTGCTCATTAGATGTGAGACCCTCTTGAGAAAATACTGGATAGAGACATATGAAAATAAAGAAAGGGGAAATTAAAATACGCATGATACCTTAAGATAAAGACTTTAATATTGAACCAATCAAAGCTAGTGAATTTAATGAATGAGAGAATTAGCATTTATATCCACGATGAGTTTTGCAAAAAATAAAGAAGGCAGAATGACCCTCAGGGTGAAGCGATTTACTATAAAATTTAAATATCTGAGGTGGGTTTATTATTACTTTTTAAATATCTTTAATTTTACAATTTTTGAAAAGGGCGCAGT
>Ga0209091_10003512_pt1 | contig 12589 bp, 8 predicted proteins | sample ArcticOcean_MG_C_6_FD_187438 | JGI IMG/M metagenome (GOLD analysis project Ga0209091, IMG submission 187438) | Marine microbial communities from western Arctic Ocean - ArcticOcean_MG_CB8_128 (SPAdes) (version 2) | ecosystem: Environmental > Aquatic > Marine > Oceanic | place: Arctic Ocean...
GAAATTACTTACAAAGGATTATTTCTTTAAAATAAATTAAAAGCCATGGGGCGAAAACTAGTAATTAAAGTATCTATTCTGATTTTATTTTTGCTAGTATCTTTTGGAGTAGCAGCAGCAGCAGCAGCAGCAGCAGATTTAGGCACTGCAGTTAATTTTTCTATGTTTACTTCCATTGGAGCACTTTCGAATGTCAACAGCTCTTTAATCACAGGTGATGTAGGTACAAACTCAGGGGCGAATTCAGGCTTTGGATTACCAACAGTTTTAAACGGGACCCTTCATAATCCAGGTGCAACAACAGCTCTCGTAGCCATTGATCTACTAGCAGCATATAACGAATTAATGACAGTGCCAGTAACTGACGCTACTCATGCTGCAGCATTTGGTAGTGGAGAAACTGTTGGACCAGGAGTATATACTATCGGTAGTGCTGCTACTTTAGCTGGAAACCTTACGCTCGATGCTGGAGGAGATGCTAGTGCAATATTTATTTTTAGGATTAATGGTGCATACTCTACCAGTGCGAATTCAGAAATGATATTAGCTAATGGTGCATTAGCTGACAATGTCTACTGGGTTGCAGAAGGAGCAATTTCACTGGCAACAGGCACCGTTGTAAAAGGGACGCTACTGGCTCATGCTGGAGCAGTTAGTGCTGCCGCTTAATGTGATATTGAAGGCAGAATGCTTTCTATTGTTGGAGCGATTTCTATGGATAGATCTGGTATTGTTACACCTCCTACTCCCTCATCTATAGTAACCAGAGCAAGTATAGCATCTGGAAGCTTTAACGATGCCAGCACATGGGATTGTAATTGTGTTCCCTCTTCAGTCGATGACGTGGTAATTGCACACGACCTTACCCTTACTGATCCTTTTACTGTTAATGCTGAAAACTCTTTCACCATTAATAGTGGTATAACCTTAACATTTGCTACTTACCTTAATATAGCAGGACAGTTTACAAATAGCGGCACCCTTGGTGGTGGAGACTTGAGGTTTACAGGCACTAGTGCTCAAACCCCAACCATAGGTAGTAACCTTCAAACCTTAACTATTGATAACAGCTCAGGTGTAACGCTTTCGTCCGATTTAGATATCACCAGCGGCATAGTGTTGACAGATGGACAGCTGAACTTAGGAGGAAATGCGCTTACCCTCAAAGCGTCAAGCACATCTACGGCATACATTTCCGAAACGTGTGTGGGCACAAGCAGTATAAGTGGTGCAGTCACGGTTGAGCAATATGTTCCAGAAGCAGGTTTTGGTCATCATTACCTTTCTAGCCCGATGAGTGGTTTGGCATTATCTGAGTGGAGTGATGATTTCGATTTTAAACTTGGAGATGTTACCTTTCCTCACCTTTACTACTACGATGAGCCCAACAGTCAATGGGTTACACCTTCAGCAGCAACCGATGCAATGGTGGTAGGAAGAGGCTATACTGGTTATTTTAGTGGAGAAATTATTGTAGATGCTACTGGAGTTCCAAACACTGGGGACATTACCATTCCCTTGACCAACGATGGAGACGGTTGGAACTTGATAGGAAATCCTTTTCCTTCACCAATAGATTGGGATAATGTTACGATTCCTTCCGGGGTTGCAGGAGCATTTTATGCTTGGGATCATATTCCCGCCATTTGGGGAAGGTATGCCACTTATTTAGACGGCATAGGAACTAACGGAGGAACGAATGTAGTTCCTATGATGCAAGGTTTTTTCATGAGTTCTACGGTAAATACGAACATTGTGTTTTACTGTGAAGACAGGATTAATACCGATAACCCAGGTGTGTTTTATAGGAAAACTACTGCTACAGATCCTTTGATTAGATTGCAAGCAGGTGGTTTTGGTTACACTACTGATGCTGTGGTTCGGTTTAAAACAGATGCAACAGAAGGTTACGATGAAACGGTAGATGCTTTGTTGTTCCCTTCCGGTGACCCTAAGGGATTAGATTTTGGAACCTTGTCCTCAGATGACCGTCGACTGGTAATCAATACTGTTTCACTGGAAATGATGAACACAAAGATTCCTGTATATGTAAAAATAAATACTGAAGGGAGTTATGAAATTGAAATGACCGACATTAAGAACTTTTCAAGTACAGTTGGTGTGCTGCTGCACGATGATCAATTGGGAATTGTGCACTCCTTGATTGATGGTCCTTATGCTTTTCATTCAGAAGTAACCTTGGGTGAAGGAAGGTTTTATGTTGAAGCGACTGATGTTACACTAGGTACCAATCCTACTTCAATTAGTAATGGATTTGCTTGGGCAGTGAAAAGTGGACAAGTAACTGTGACTTTTGGAGCTCCACTTGTTCAAAATCACAAATTAGAAGTATGCAGCGTAGTAGGACAAATTGTTCATGTGCAACTATTGGAAAATGGTAGTAACATTTTTACCATACCTGCAGGTGCACTTAATAATCATGAAACTTATTTGGTGAAAATCCTTGATACTGGTAATACATTTAAATTGTTTCTTCAATAAATTTAAGTAGTCTCCTATTAGACTCAATAGGAGCTACTGCTTTTAATCAGACAAAATTAAAATAGGTATAGTTGATGATGGCAATCAGTAAAGCCTTTAAAACGAAGGGAAATCGTAATCTAAAACATTTTTTATATAAAACGGAGGGAGTTGCCCTCCGTTTTTATTTTTTATTACTGATTATCAAAATCCACCGCTACACAATAAAAAAACAGTTAAATTGCTAAATAATTAAAAAGACCGGACAGCGTTCGCATGGCAGAGGTTGGTCTTATAGTCCTGGTAACCGTCGTCTAAAATTAAAATCTGCAACCACTCATATTCGTTACCGCGCTCCGAAGAGCTCCAATAGACGTCACTAGCAAACCCACCAATTACATCCTTGTTTAAATAGAGTTTATTCAATTCGTCTGTGCTTGGTAAATACCAATCGCTGTATGGAGTAACTACCTTTATTAGGATACAAGACCTATTCTAAAATTAATAGATTAGAATAGGTCTTAACTTTTGTGTCCTAATAAAGGTAGCAACTCCAACTCTTGATTTCATTGGTTTTCCAGACTAAAATTGAGTTTATTCATAAAGTACCTTTGGCTTTTACGATTAACCTACTAGACCATAATTTGGTTGCACACACTAAACGTACAGTATAAAATCCTGATAGCATCTCATTGACGGATATCCTAATCTCTCGCAAATTATCATCAGCGTTTAGTATTTCACTAAATACCTTTTTTCCAGAAACATCAACTATAGAAACTACAGCCGTTTTACTAAACTCAGGCAGTTGAATAGTCAAATAGTCAGATGCTGGATTAGGATATATTGAAAGAGCTTTGTTATGCGCTAACTTATTGGTTAATGATGTTATATTAGAGTAAATATGATTGCCATTAAAATCAACTTGTTTTAACCTGTAGTAAGAAGTCCCAAATAAAGGATGATTATCGACAACATCATGCTTCAAAGGGATGTCGCTTTGCCCAGCCCCTTCTATGGTTGATATGCTTTCGAAATTAACAGCATCTGCTGAACGTTCAATTGTAAAGTGATCACAGTTAATTACTGTTTGAAATGAAAAGCAAACTTTCTCTTCACATACATTCACTTTAAGCGTCGCTAAGGAATCTCTTTTTTGAACCATGGAAAATACTGAACTACAAAAAAGAAGAGACAGTATTACTAATTTTGATTTTGCTTTCATAAATTTTATATTTATTGGTTTTATAACTAACAAGATGCAACAAATTAAGGCAGTTACAAGCTGTCTTTTTCCGAACGATACAAATGAATTTCCCAAAGAATACATTTAAACAAGACCATTAGGGCTTTCTCAAAAAAAACAAGGTAGATTACTAGATCATTAATAAAACCATTACTAAAATAATTACAGTGTACAACCTTCCTAATGCGTTTTAAAAGCTAAGGTGCAATATGAAACACAACAGTAAAAACGGATCAAGCCAACTTGCGGAGAAATCAAATAAAAAGATAAAATATCTAGTTCTCATCATTTTAGAAGAGGGTATTGAAGTAATTAATGATAAGCAAAAACACTTAAATTTGCAGAAAATGCAAACACAATCTCATCAATATTGCTAGCTAGTTTATGCAGACATGTTGTAATACATACATGAAAAAACTATTACTAATATCACTAGTTTGCTTTTGGACTATTGCTCTTCGATCGCAAGACTCCTTAACTTTTTAGCAAAAAAACTCATGAGCTTGATAAAAATCCAACAACGTTAGATACAATTAATTTTGGTCTAGTATTGAACCCCCAACTTTATTGGGCTAAATACAAAACTCAAAAAGGAGCTGTAAAACTTCATATGCTTCTTGATTATGATGGTAACCTTCCTGATTATGTAAACTTCACTGACGTTAAAATAGCAGACAACAAAGGAGCTTATCATATTCCTTTGCTTAAAAGGAGTGTGATTGTAGCTGACCGATTTTACAACGATTTTTCTCTATTTAACGTTTGGGACAACAAGGGGGTGTTTTTTGTGATTAGACACAAGGAAAACTTACAATTTAAAAGCATCAAGGAAAATGCATTACCTAAGGATAATAACCAGTATATTTTAATATGAAATGGTTGATTTTACTGGGGCTGTTTCAACGAAGAAGTATTCAGGTAAGCTAAGAAGGCTAGCTATTTGGGATGAGGAAAATGAACAAACCATTAAAATCATTACCAACCAAACGCCTTGTACAGCAAACACGATTAGTGAGCTTTATAAGAACAGATGGCAGATAGAAATATTCTTCAGAGAGATAAAACAGTTTTTGCACATCAAGTCATTCATTGGAACTAGCCAAAATGTTGTGATGATTCAAATTTGGACAGCACTCATTACTATTTTGATGCTCAAATACATGAAAGCTAAGGCAAAATATAAATGGCACTTATCGAACTTGGTTGCTTTTATCAGGTTGAACCTTTTTGTGAAAATTAATTTGAATGCTTAGTTAGATAAACCGTTTAACGATAACCCTGACCCACCAACTAAAACATGAACTCAAGGGTGCTTTATGAATAAATGCAAAATTCACTCGAAAAACCAATAGAATTAAAATGTGAAACGTTTAGGACGCTATTGATTTGGAAATATTAATGCGACAGAACCTTAAATTACTTTTTAATAATTGTCTCGTGAGTTTTACCATCGACAGACTTTATTATTATCCAGTTATCATTTTCGTCTTTTCTTTGTAATTCATAATATTCTACACCGTTATCCCATTTGTAATATTTCGTCCATGTGAATTTTGTTTCATTGCCATTGATACTCTTTTCAGTTAGCAAGATACTTGAAGCCATTATTGTTTTTTCAGGTTTTACTTTGCATCGGTTGGTCGGTATAATTAGGTAGTAGTAATTTTTGTCCTGAACGTCTACATCTTCATCAAGATAAGAAGTCGCACTTTTACTTTTGGTTGCTACTTGAGTAAAGTTTACTGAATCGGCGGATCTCCATATTTCTAACTTATCTATTTTATCTAATCCATATTTGGGAACTTCCCATTGGGTAAGAATTGAAATGTTGTTTTCTACAGTTGATCTTATTATGCTTGGTGAGTGCGGTGGGATGAGATCAATTACTTTTATGTTTTTAATTTGAGAGCTGTCGTTGCACCCGTCAATTGACACATTTAATTTCAAATTCCAACCCGATCCTTTCAGCATGTCAATTGGTTTTTTCTTAGTTGATAATACAGTATCAGTATCGTTTGAGAAAGTCCAAAAGTAATCTGTGCCCTGATCATTATCTGGAATAGAAATATTTAGGCGCTTTCCTTCGCATATTGTCTTAGATCCTAAAGTAAAGTTGGCGTTAGGTTTAAGTTTAACTTTTATAGCGCTTGAATCCACTGATTGACATTTTCCGTTGTTAATAGTAAGCCTAATAATATTTTCCCCCAGGTTAGCATATTTGGGATCGAAGATTCCGTTATATGGATCTGTTATGCCTATACCTGACCAGATTCCTTCATTACTTGATTCGGAAAGATTCAAAGCTTTACTATTTATGCAGAGGGAGTTAATAGGTGTTATTTTTGCTTCAATTAATGAATCTATTTTAAATACTGAGGTATCAATGAAAGAGCAAATACCTGTTGATTTATATATTAATTGATGCGCTCCCGTTTGAAGAAAATTAACCTTTAAGTATCCTGAATTCAAGATCTTATCATCTAAAAACCAGGTTCCCGAGTTATCATTTGGATCTAAAAATAGAGTATCTTGATTTTGGCAGACGTCCTTGATGCTTATGTTATTTGCATCTTCAAGAGTTATTTTTTTTGTTAGAGAGTCTAGACAGTTGTATTCATTATTCACTATGAGTTTAATGTTTGTACTGCCAGCAATGAAAGTTTCGGAGAATGACCAACTTGTAGAATGAAGGGAGTCATCCACAAACCATTGATGTGATGCTTTTTTATCGTGAGCCTTGTAATTAACAATCAAAGGAGAGCAGCCTAAGCTATCGGACATCCAAAAGTCTTTGTTGGGAATATTGATAATGTTGATCTCGTTTTGGCCAGAGGTCATGTTTCGACAACCGCTGCTGTCAATAGCGAGTAGCATAACTTTATAGCTTCCGGTATCTTGATATAGATACGTCAAGTGTTTTGTTGAATCTATATGTCCATCTCCAAGTATCCAAGTATAAAAGGAGGCGTTTTTTGACTGGTTAATAAAGGATGCGCTATCATTGAAGCAAATGTTTGTTTTGTTAACAGAAAATGCTGCGGTTGGGCCTTTAATTTTCACAGGAGCATCTAGTTTTGTCGAATCAATACAGCCGTTTTCGTTTGATACGATTAGTGTAACATTATACGTTCCTCCGGTATAGTATATTTGTTTAGGGTTTTTCTCTGAACTTGTATTCCCATTTGCAAAATCCCAGTGCCAACTTGTGCAGTTGATGGATTCATCGTTAAAATAAACTGGTTGTGGTGCACATCCAGTTTCTGCAGTTACGGAGTAGTTTGCAATAACTTGATCGACTTCAATAGCGTTTTTTAGATATGATGTATCTACACATCCATCCGCACTCCTAGTAATTAAAGTGATATCAAAAAATCCGGTATCCACGTAATTATGAATAGGGGTTTTTGATGTGTCGGTTTTCCCGTCTCCAAAGTCCCAATGCCAGCTGATTGCGTTTGTTGATGATTCTGAAAATTCAATAGGAGCGCTGACACACCCGATATTATTTGAAATATTAATTTCTGAATAAAAAAAGTCCACACCGACCATTGATTTAGTGTCTTTACATCCATAGTTATCAGTGGCTGTAAGTGTTATTATCCTGGTTGATGAGGAGTCGTATTGGTGTTTAGGGTGTTTATCTAAGCTAGAAGACCCATCACCAAAATCCCAGAAATAACCGACACCTTTTTTACTTAAATTAGTGAATTTTGTATTGATTGGAAAGCAAAAAGAATTCTGGGAATAAGAGAAGTCTGCTATTGGTGCATTTACAATTACTACATTTTTTTTAACAGTTGAGTCGGCACAGCCATTTTCATTGACTCTTAAAGTGATGTCAATAACACCTTCAGAACCTGCCAAAATCAGAGGTTTTTCTCCAGTAGCAATCATGCTTGCATTAACTACTGACCAAGACCTTAATTGGTTGTTATTTCTTTCCGAAATGAGTTCTAGCGTATCGCCAACACAAACGTTAATAGATCCTGGTATAGAGAATTCCGCATTTGTTTTGATTACCAATACCTTGCCAACGGCAATCTTTTGGACACAGCCTGCTGTGTCACTCATTTCAAGTTCAATAAGATATTCTCCAGGATTTTCATATTTGTGTCCAACATCGAACTCAGTGGAAGTATTACCATCCCCAAAGCTCCATTTTAGAGTGTATTTATTTTGAATGTTGTGCTCAATAACTGTCGAGTCTCCATGACAAATTTTATTTCGGAATTGAAATAGAGGTAAAGCATTACTGGCTGCAATCGCCAGCGATTTGCTAAAATTACAATAATTTGTATCGGAGGTAGTAACTGTAACTATATGAACTTTAGTACTGTTTTTGAATAAAGTGTCAATTTTATAACTACTACTTGATTGAATTTTGTCGTCAATCATCCAACTGTACTCCATTAATGAAGGGTCTGAAGCTTGCATCTGTAATTTAAGGTCAAAGCAATGTTCCGAGCTAGTTACTTGAATATTATTCTCATGACCGTGAACATTTGCAAAATTATTAAGGTACAATGTGTCTTTAATTCCTAATTGACTATAGAATAAGGTTAAAGAAAAAGAGCCTATCGAATTGTATTCATGGATAGGGTTTTTCTGCGTACTGGTATTTCCGTCTCCAAAATCCCATAACCACCAATCGGCATCTGGTCTAGGGTTTACTGTTATTGTTTTTAAAGGTCGGCAACCTTTGTAAAGGTTTGGAGAGTTGGGTAGGGTGTCATTTTTATTTTCTATCCAAAGATTAACTGTACCAATACCTTCAATAATTTGAGGTTCAATTATTTGTTGTACCGAGCAACTGTCAGCTTTAATAAGATAGGAAGCTTTTGTCATACAGCCTAATGATGATTTTCCAGATATTGTGATCAAGTTTGAATCGCCTTTTGAAAAATGATGTTTTATCTCTTCACTATTATATATGCTGTCTTCAACATTCCAATTTAGGTTTTTGCATTCTTCACATTGAATTGTTGCGCTCAGAATATTTTCATCACAATTCATAGAAATCTTTAGAGAATCTAATTTTATGTTTTGAGTTTTAACAACAGCAATGGTATCAATGGTAAAGGCACATCCAGATGCGTTTCTAGTGGACAATGAAACTACATAATCACCGGAACCGGAGTAAGTGTGTTCTGGAATACTTTTTTTGCTAAAGTGTCCATCGCCAAAATCCCAAGTCCATTCTTTGGTTCCTGTTGAGAAATTTGCAAGTGAAAATGACAAGGGTGCACACCCCCTTACTGTCGTGTGCTTGAAGTTGTTTGGAGCATTATTTACAATTTTTACGACACTATCCAAAACAAGGGTGTCAGCGCAACCATAGCTGTCCATTGCAATTAATGTAGCATTGTAATTTTTGGCATCTAAGAATTTTACTTTTGGATTTGGCTTGTTAGAGCTTATTCCATTGCTAAAAATCCATTGATGATTTTTTGAATCAGTACTGGTGTTTTTAAATTGTACATCAACAGGGGCGCAAGCGTAAATTCCTTTGTTGGTGAAAGAAGCTTTGGGTTTTGATACCATAATTTTTTTGGAAATGGTGTCAGCACAGGTACCCATTTTAACAATTAATTTAATTGAAAACTGACCTTTTTTATCATACGTGTGCTTGGGTCTTTTTTCTTGTGAGAATTGTCCATCGCCAAAATCCCACTTGATTGAACTATATAGGTTAGCAGATTGACTGAGGGCAAGCTCAGAACCCAAGCATATAGCGGAGTCTTTTAAATGAAATGATGCGTTTGGTCCATTTCCTATTTCCACAATATTGTTTCGTGAGATTTTAGTTAAACACCCTGATAATGATGTTACTGTTGCAGTAAGATTGTATTTCCCGTTAATGTTAAATTCTCTTGAAATAGATTTTCCAAAATCTTTATGACCATCGCTAAAACTCCATTCTACTTTTTCAATATTGACTCCATTTATTTTAAAATCTATTGAATTGCCCTTGCATTCTTTTTCGGACGACACATTAATATAATAGGTGGGTTTTATTATTTCGATGATGGGATCTAACAAGGTCGTGTCAAGACATCCGTTAGAGTTTTTAGCTATCAATGTCACGTTTTGCTCTCCATACCCACTAAAGTTCTTAGTTATGTGATTTCCAGTAAGATCTGATAGGTCGTCAAATTTCCACAAGTATTCATTTTTTTCGAAGAAGAGAGTTTTAAATTCGAAAAAAGACGATGAGTCACAACTAGTGTTTTGAGAAATGATTTGAATCACTCTATTGGGCATCTCCTGAATATTTATATTCCCGATTTTTTTGTTGCTAGAACAACCATAACTGTTTGTTGCAATGACATTGATAGCGTAATCACCTGGACTGCTATAGTGGTGAAGTGGGCTTGTTGTTTCCGAAAACTTACCGTCTCCAAAGTCCCAAAGGAAGTGGTTAGTTCCTTGTGTATTGTTTTTTAATTGGACATAATTTGAGTTTTGACACAAGTTACTATCAGAAACCACCGCAACAATTGTTGGTTCATTAATCGCTTTAATAAAGTTAGCCTTTACTATTTTAATTGAAGTGCCATCATTTTTCTGTACTTCGAGGGTTACTGTGTAATCTCCTCCATTAATGAATACTTCTGTAGGATTCTGTGCGGTTGAAGTGTTCCCGTTTCCGAAATTCCAATTCCATGATTTAGCATTCGATACTGTTGATTTAAATTTTGTCACCAAGGGCACGCAACCTAACGAGTCTTTTGTCGAAAAAGAACTGGCGGAAGCTTGATTAATTGCGCATATTGAAATTACAAGAAGAATAAATGAGTTGATTTTATTTCGATTCATATGAGAACATATTAGTTTGCTTTTTGTCCAAGGTATTTTAAATACAAAGAGCAAAGTAGCCTAATTATCCCACCGTAGAGAATAGCTTCCCTAACGTGATAACTTCGATGGATGGCCAAGAAAAAATCTAAATAAGTGATCTTGAGTCAAATAATTTCTTTGGGAAGTAGTATAGCTACTATTGGGAATTATTGGTTGTGAAGTCTTGTGTTTATATCCAACTTAGCAAGAAACACAGGGATATGAAAAAAGGAATATTTATAGCAGCCATGATTTTAACAAGTTCTTTATTTGGTCAGGATACTGCCAGTGAAGTCTTTCGTGTTGTCGCTTTTAAAAAGAATGATAATTCAATACAGAGCATTTCAAATCAAGTCAAAGTTAAGCCTAAATTACATATATATGTACCAGATGCTTTTTCTCCAGATGGTGATGGGATAAATGATTTATTTTCTGCGGTTAGCGACAATGTTGATGTTTTTACAATGCGGATTTACAATCGTTGGGGAGAACTTATTTACACATCGTCAGATATCACGGAAACTTGGGATGGGCAATTTAAAGGCGAAAAGGCAAATCAAGATGCTTACGTATACGTGATTGAAGCAAAACGTTTGGGTGATATAAATAGTTCAGTTTTTAAAGGGACGGTTTCCTTAATTTTGTGAAAGAGTAATTAGTATTACTATTTATTTTTCATCCCACTCTTACAACTAATAACTTTTTGCTGAAACTATTATTTTACTATATTAATTGTTGTCTCAGACCTCGCTGATTATTTTGAGTTTATTAGGTTGTGCCTTATTAATATTTCCAAATATAAGGAACTCGTTTTACCGACCATTACCCCACCAAAGAGCAGAACGAACGTTATTTCGCACTCTTAGCATTCTTAACTTGATTATTCTTTATCATTTGTAATACCTTAACACCCCCAATTGTCTGCTTTGCTGATTCAAATTCCTTGAACCCAAGTACGCGTGGTAACTGATTTTCATAACCCGGCACATCTTTTCAATCGCTCTTGGAAATGCTTTGCATTCATGAATACCAATCAAAATTAACATGAGACGAACTAAAAGATGCGCACCGCCTTTTTTAAGATGTCACGCTCCTCTTTTATGTCCTTTTTTTCTTTACGCAAACGTTTTAATTCTTCTCGTTCAGGGCCTAGTATTCCTTTATACTTCCCAACGCTTGGAAAAACTTCACCTTTTCCTTCTCGGTCAAAACACTATTTTCTCCATCGGTAAAGTAACCCTCCGCTGATTCCTAAACTGGTAGCTACATCTTGCATACTATCTCATTTCTCACTCAAATGAACGGCTTTGAGTTTAAACTCTTTGCTAAATATTACTCGTTTTTTCATGTGTTAAAGTTAATTATCGAAATCAACTTCAACTAGCTTAACTTTTCTCTCTCAGTAAAAGTAGCAAGTCCACTTCTGCTAGTTCTAAGAAAAAGGAAAGGAGGATGGATTTCATCTTCAATAATCAATATCGAATTCATCCTCAGCTCTTTTTAAACTTCATTTCAAAACTACTTCCCACTCCTTCGGTAGAATTTACACATAACGTTCCTTTATTAACCTCAATGTATTCTTTTGCGATACTCAAGCCCAAACCTGTACCATTAATTCCGATTGAATTATTTGAACGAAAAAAGGGCTGCATCAAATCGTTCATGTCTTCTTTTGGAACACCTATACCACTATCTGTAACAGTTAAACTAAATCCTTTTGCCTCATAAGTCACTTTTAACTTAGGGTTCTCTTTTCCAATAGAATATTTAAACGCATTACTAATTAAATTAGACAATGAATGCTCTAGTAATTTAGCATCTATCTCAACATTATAGGGTTTTCCTTTCACTACAAAATCCAACCTTCTGCCATCCTTTTGTATTAAATTAAATTGATAAATTGTTAAATTACAAAATTCAACCAAATCCAATTCTCTAGGATCAAAAGGAACGTTCCCTGAGGTTAATTTACCAAGAATAAGAACATCATCCATTAATGTTGTCATCTTTGTAATCTCTCCAGTA
>Ga0209091_10003515_pt1 | contig 12579 bp, 13 predicted proteins | sample ArcticOcean_MG_C_6_FD_187438 | JGI IMG/M metagenome (GOLD analysis project Ga0209091, IMG submission 187438) | Marine microbial communities from western Arctic Ocean - ArcticOcean_MG_CB8_128 (SPAdes) (version 2) | ecosystem: Environmental > Aquatic > Marine > Oceanic | place: Arctic Ocean...
TTTTTTGACGTTTCTTTTTTGTGAGAGAGTTATATACTTTCATACCTGCAGCACCCGCTAACAAAACTAACCCGTGGTGTCCACCTTTCTTTCTTCTTCCTTTTCTTTTTTTGCGAGATTTTCTTTTGTACTTTTTTCGTTTGTGCTTTCTTCGGTGTCTCGTTCTTCGACCGCCAAAGCCGAAGGAATTCGAGGCCGCCTGGGACTGTGGACCAAACGGTACAGCAGCAGTAGCACTCTTAACACGCGTGGCAGCATCAATAGCATTGTAAGATAGACGAAGACTTAGCTTCACGCGAGACGACAATTTATCCACGGTTATTGATAAATTATCTATGCGACTATTCATTGCGGCCAACATACTTTTTAATGCATCGTCTGCTTCCATAGTTGTGCCGTCCATCTTGTTTTTTGCGTTTTTTTTACTCATTTATAAAATATAAAGAGATAATTAAATTCATTACTTTTTAAGGCATTACAACTTCAACGCAATCAGGTATATTTAATCCTTGCTGAATATTATCATTTAACATTTTTATAAATATATTTTGAGATATATCTGTTATATACACTGGTGCTACTGGTTTTTGTATTTTGAAAATTATCCATAATAAAAATCTTATATAACGATTGCCGACTATGATAATGCTTTTCTCTAAATATTGGATTGGCTGTTTTTTCAATTCTTTTATGAATGATGCCATTTTAAAACAGTATTTTGGTCCCATCATACCCATATTTTGCGCATCAAAAATAAATGTAAATTTTGTATTTCTTTTGTATAATTCTAACCATTTGTCTGTAAATTGTGAAAAATCATTATCATTTCTAACTACACCTGTAAATTTTACTTTTACTATAGGATATTTGACCTCATCAAACGTCACAAACATATATTTTAAAGAAACATATTAAATACAATATGATTACGTAGTATATATGTCTGAAACAAAATCTAAAATTGCAGCTGATGGTGATGTCACAAAAGACGATGATGAACTTGTTTTCAACCCTTTTAATCACAACAATAGAGAAATAACAAAACAAGAAGTGCAAACTATTTTAGAAACTTATGGAATTCCAGGTAAAGTCCATAATTTTGATCTTTATCGTAGAGCATTTATTCACAAAAGTTATGTGAAAAGACCTTTTCAGGAAAATGAAAAAAATGGTATAATTATTGTAGATAGACCCAAAAATTGTATGTCGTTAAAAACTAAATCCAATGAACGCTTGGAATTTTTAGGAGATGGGGTTTTGGAATGCATTACTAAATATTATCTATATAGGAGATTTCCTAAAGCGAATGAAGGATTTATGACAGAAAAAAAAATTGCTCTTGTTAAAAATGAGTCTATTGGAAAAATGGTTTATGATATGGGTCTTAACAAATGGTATATTTTATCTAAAAATGCTGAAGAGAAAAAAACTAGAACTAATCTGAAAAAACTAGGATGTTTATTTGAATCTTTTCTAGGAGCGTTGTTTTTAGATTTCAATAAGATAAATATTCACGATACAGATAAATGGTTCGATGATGTATTCGTTACTGGTCCAGGATTTCAGATGGCACAAATATTTGTAGAAAGTATATTCGAAAAACACGTTGACTGGATTGCCCTATTACAAAATGATGATAACTATAAAAATATTTTGCAAGTAAAACTGCAGAAAAGTTTTAAGGTAACTCCAGTTTATTTGGAAATTACTAAACAAGATGATGAAACCGGTTATCATATGGGTGTATTTTTACTTATTTCAATACCACTACATATTGCCAAAAATAGCAAAGCTGACTCATATAGCAAATACAACACATTTGACAACATACACAAACATTTAGAAACAAATGATGGTGTATTTATATTGCTAGGAGAATCCAAACATAAAATTAAAAAGAAAGCTGAGCAAATGGCTTGTAAACTTGCTATTGAAACTATTTCCCCGTCTGTAAAACTATGATAGTCTCACTTTCTTTATGGACAATTGTAGGGGATTTTGCTTTTGTATATATTTGTTTAATTTTTTTACGGGGGGCAGCAGGAATTTGAATTTTAATATATTCTTCAACTTCAGATTTTATTTTTAATTTATTCATATAGATATTTATATAAAACTTTTTTATCGTTTAAGTTTATATATGTCTGAATCACTTTTCAACCGATTAGAAAAAATACCTGTTTCCAATAAAAAACAACGTTTCGCTGTTAAATTTGGTATGCAAGGAGAGTCTGGTAATAAACCCAAAACAAAAATTGTTAATAAAACACGTGAAGATTTTAATAGAAACTCTATTTTGAAAAACTTAAGACGAAGAGTTGTATTAAGTAAAACACCAATTGCACCAAAACCATTAGAACCTCCGCCAGAAGTTTCTTTGCCTATTATTCCTGAAGAATCCGTCGAAAGCAAAATAAATTCTACTATAAAACCTAAAAAAAAGGGGAAAAAAAGAAATAAACGAGTTAAAATTGTTAAATTCAAGCCAGGTAAACATACAACGGTAAGTAGAAAAGCTGTTCGAGAGGAAACTAGAAAAGTTCAAGTAACAACAAGAGATGGTGATGTAGTTGAGATTGACCCAGAACGCATTAAAATAGATGATAAGTTTATTGAGGATAGATTACCTCCTAAAATGCCACCAGTCACTATTAGAAGTTCTGATTATTATATGAATAATAGAAAAATTTTCTTAGAATTTATTACCAACTTATTTCAACCATATCGTGAAGACATACTTGATAGTGAAAAGGAGATTTCTTGCGAATTACTCGGCGAAAATAGAGGCGGGCCTTTTCAATTACTTACACATCAATCCATAGTTAGAGATTATATGACATTATACACACCTTACAGAGGACTTTTACTCTTTCACGGATTAGGCGCCGGGAAAACTTGTGCTTCTATTAATATTGCTGAAAGTATAGCTGCTGTGTCTATAGCTGAAGGTATTAAAAATCCTAAACAAATACTTATTATGACACCAGCTTCATTAAGAAGTAATTATGTCAGTGAGATTAAAAAATGTGGTGATCCATTTTATAAGAAAAATCAATATTGGGAACCAATTAATGTTACACAAAATCCGGCACTAGCAAAGGCTATTGCTAATGTTTTTAGTATTAGTCCATTATTTTTTACAAAAACTAATAACGGTATTGCCTGGTTAGTTGATAATTCAAAAGAATCTAATTACGAAACGCTCGATAATGAACAGAGAGTTTCTCTTAATAAACAAATTAACGAAATGATTTTATCAAAGTATCAATTCTTGAATTATAATGGTATTCGTAAAAGAAATCTTGATGAAATTTCAAATAATGGAACTGAAAATCCATTTGATAATAAAATAGTAATTATTGATGAAGCGCATAATTTTGTTAGTAGAATTGTAAACAAACTTAAAAAACCTGAGTCTCTTTCAATGATTTTATATAGATATATACTCTCAGCTCAAAATAGCAAATTCGTATTTTTGACAGGGACACCCATTATCAATTATCCCAATGAAATAGGAATTATGTTTAATATGCTGCGTGGTTATATTAAAACTTTCCAATTAAGGTTGCAAATTCATTCGGGCAAAGTTGACCTTGCTGCAATAAAAAGATATCTTAAACCTATTCGAGAAATAGATTATATTCAATATAAATCACAACCACCAACACTAATTGTTACAAGAAATCCTCACGGTTTTATTAATAATGAAAAAGGCAACAGCTATTTGGGGGTATCATTGCGCGAATTTGGGATGTTATCTGATGTTGAATTTATTGGAAGAATTAAAGGTATATTAGGTAAAAATAATATTGATATTATTCACCAAGTTATTCAACCGTATACAGCATTACCTGAAAAATTAGATACATTTAATTCATTGTTTATAGATGATGTCACAGGAAATATGAAGAATATGAATATGTTTAAAAGAAGAATTATGGGATTAACCTCTTATTTCAGAAGTGCTACAGAAGGATTAATGCCCGATTTTGATATCGATAAAGACTTGAGAGTAATTGAAATTCCTATGAGTGATTATCAATTCAAACTTTATGAAGATGCAAGAAAAGCAGAAAGAGATAGAGAGACAAAAAATGCTAGAAAAATGAAAGGGAAATCTAATACAGATGCACTCTTTTCTGAATCAACAACAAGCACATATCGCATTTTCTCACGTTTATTTTGTAATTTTGTTTTTCCGAGAAACATAGGAAGACCTATGCCCAGAGACGGTGAATCTGTTGAAAGTGCTATAGAATCAGGCAATATGTCCGAAGATACCGTTGATGATAAAAGTGCTAAGGAGATGCAAGGAATTGGTCAAGTACACGACGCAGATGATGAAAGTAAATTATTATTGGAAAATTCAAAAACTAAAGATGAAACATACAAGACAAGGATGATAAGAGCCCTTGATAGTTTAAAGCAACAAAGCGCAAAATATTTGAATTTAGATGGAGAATTAGATATATATAGTCCTAAGTTTTACGCTGTAATAGAAAATATTTTGAGTGATGAAAATATTGGTTTAAATTTAATTTACTCACAATTTCGCTCATTAGAAGGTGTTGGCATTTTAAAATTAGTATTAGAAGCTAATGGATTCGCTGAATTTGACATAAAAAAGAGTTCTAGTGGTGTATGGGAATTAAATATTGCTGATGAAGATAGAGGAAAGAAAATGTTTGCTCTTTATACAGGAACAGAGGAGAAAGAGAAAAAAGAAATTGTTCGTAATATTTACAACAACGATTGGGAAGCTGTTCCACCAACTATTAAAGAAGCTTTAATGCAAATTCACGACAATAATTTGCACGGAGATATTATTAAAGTATTAATGATTACCAGCAGTGGAGCCGAAGGTATTAATCTTAAAAATACTAGATATGTTCATATTATTGAACCATATTGGCATCCAGTAAGAGTTGAACAGGTAATAGGGCGAGCTCGACGTATTTGTAGTCATAAAGACCTGCCACTTTCTGAGAGAAATGTTAAAGTGTTTATTTATTTAATGAGTTTTACACAAAAACAATTAGACGATGAAGCATCTGTTAAACTTAAATTAAAAGATATTGCTAAAGATGATAATGGTTTCTTTACAAAAGGTAGACCTATTACTAGTGACCAATACTTATATGAAATTTCAACAAGAAAAGAAAGAATCAATAGACAAATATTAAGAGCAATTAAAGAATCTGCAATTGATTGTGCAATACATAGCACAGCTAAATCTAAAGAAAAACTAAAATGTTATTCGATGGGTAATCCTTCGCCTGACGAATGGGCATATGTCCCGTCATACGAAGGAGAGGAGCGTGACCAAATCACTAAAATTAATCAAAGAGAAAAGAAAATACGGGCTAAGCAACTTACATTTAAAGGTAAGAAATATGCTGTTGACCCTGCTACCAAATTTGTATACGATTTGGATAGTTACTTACAAGGTAATCCAAGAAAAGTAGGTGATTTAATTGTCAAAGGTAAGCGATCCGGAATTAGATTTATTTAAATGTTCCAATATAATTGCATTTTGTTCCATAAGTGTCTTTTGGTTTTCTATTATTTGTTGCAATAGTTCTCTATCAGAACTATCGCTACGGTGTTTTAATCGACTGAAAAATGTTGATGTCCCTGGCTTTTTTTCTTTTTGTTCTTCTACTTCGAATGTTACTTTTTTTTGCACCTCTTTTGCGATTTCTATAGGTTTTAATATTCCTTGTATTTCATTTTTAATTTCAATATTCGATTGCTGTTGTTTTACTACCATTGCACCATTTGCTTTTCCGCCATTTGTTAACCAGTTTTCCACATCTTTCTGGTTATAATTTTGTGTAATTGAATTTAATTCTTTTTCTCTCTCCTCGAGTGTTGTGTCAATAAGCGAATTCATTGTTGATATTGGTTTATCTATTTTATCCGAAAAATCAATAGATTTTGGTGTTTTACCATCAATTAATTTATTAAAGTTTTCTTGTTTGTCTCTTAATCGTGATTCAAATGTTATTGTATGCTCCTTTTTTGTTGTAAATTTATCATAATTTCTAGACTCCATCACATTTATTTGTTGTGTTTTATTTACTTGTTGCACTTTTTTTTGGCCCACCTTTATTTCAGTTGTGCACTTTGTTAAATGTCTTTTGGATTCTGATAGCAAAACTTTATTCATTTGCATTATATTGCTTTTGTATTTGAATCTATCTTTGTGTAATGTTTCTGAAATTGTGTCTAAAAACGTTTTCATTCTCTGCCGAATAGAGAGATTATCTGGGAAAGTTGGAGATAGTAAATCCCATATCATTTTTTTGTTTTCTAAAGAATTAATACTCATAATATTAAAAATAAGATATTCTTTTTTTAATATTTAATTGAACCATCTCTTTCTTAATTTTCGCATTTTCTTATCTGGAATTTTATTTTTTGTTAGACTTTCATATGTTTTTCCTTCCAGTAACATTACTATAAAATATAAGCAATACATACCACATTCACTTTCTGTATATTGATGCCTAATTTTATTATATTCATAGTCAAATTTTTCGCCCAGTTTCATACTTTGGCTTTCTATTCTTTTTACTAATTTCATAATTTCCTTTTCTATTTTTTCACCATAACTATCAAAATAGTAGATTTTTCTTTTTTTTATATTTATAAACATAGCTACCCAATGTGAACCTTCTTTATAATGTGGATCAATATTAAATATTATTCCAATTTTTGTTTTACCTCTTTTAATTGCTTCTACTAAGTTAAATTTACATAATTCCTCCCAAACACATTCCCCATAAAGTTTATGTTTGTCAAAATCTATTGGGGAAGGTCCTAGAAATTCAAAACATTTATATACCTGTTCATATTGTTTCATTAATTGAGTAATCTCTATACTACTTAGCCATTCAAAAGGTTTCTTTTTCCATTCTTCAGGGGAAGGTGGTGAAAATGTATAATCCAATAAAGCTTTATCGACATTTTCTTTTATACATTTGTGCTTTAACCAACACGATTCTCTATCACAAGTTTTACTCATTTTAACTTTCAAAGTTTCCCATATTTTACGAGGGTCGTTGTCTGTTATCATTGAGTCTGGGTGACGTGCATTCCATAATTCTTTTAATTTAATTAAACCAGAACTAGTATAACAAGTAAAATCTAACTTATCTTTCCCTTTTGGAGAACAATTTTCCTTTTTAAACTTTTTCATTGTTTTTTTTAAACTCCACGAACCGCCTTTTGCTCTTTTTTTTGACTTATTATGTTTTCTTTTTCTTTTTCTCGTTCTTCTCCTTAATTTTTTTTTCATCATATCTTATAATGATATTATCTTTTTCCCCAACCTTTTGAGTGGATGTATTGTTTTTTATTACCGCCTTAGATGGTGCCAACGCATTAGTTTGTTTTACAGCATTACCTTTTGTTTTTGATTTTGATTTTGTAAAATCTCTCTGGCGGGGAATTATTATTTTTGTTTTGGCCTTATTTTTTATTTTCACTGGAATACAATCGGTTATGCGTATATGTGTTGGTTTGTTATTTTTATAAACTAGTTTATTTGCATCGTTGTAATCAAATTTACCCATCTTTTTTTTAACTTTTTTAATATTGACATAATCTTGTTGAATAATATCACGTTTATCTAAAAATTTAAAATTATCTATGCTTAATTTTATATATTCATCGAATGCTGCTTTTATATTTTTATCTAATGACTTTCCTGTTAAAATATCACGTGTTTGTTCAAAAATACGTGTTCTATATTTCTTCAAATCATCTTTTGCATACAGAACAGTTGTTTTATTTTGTACCGTAGACTTAAATGATTTTGAATTTGTTAAATACATCAAATCAATCATATTTGCTGAATTATCCATTAAGATAATTCAGTAAAAAAATATTACTTAGTTAACTCTAAATTCTTTGTTTGTTGTCGAGTAAAATTATTAAATAATTTATATCCTAAACCACAAGGATTGGGATTAAATCGTTTAAATTGCTGCTGTTTGAATAATAGTTTATTTGTCATCGTTACTGGTTTCGTCGTTTGTGCTAAATACATATTATTATACAAATCACTGTTTGTATTTGGAATAAATTTAGATTTTGCACTTTTTTGTAAAGGAGCTATTATATTTTTTAATGTTGATTCTGAATCAATCTCATTCGCATACCCATTGAATGGAGCCTTTCCAGGAGAAAAATTTAATCTTTGATTGTATACTGGATAAATATCACAAGTTGTTTGGGAAGGTTTATAACAGTCCAATATTGGGAACACTACATGTCGCGTTTCAACTGGTCGCGGGTCATATGTCATTTGCAAAGGTGCATACGGCACATTTCTCTCATACATCCTTTTACTTAATTCACTAGTTCTGTTTTCATTACATAAATAGTAAACATTCCCTTTTTTTAATAAATCTTCTGCACTATTATTCATGATATATACTAATTAGATAAAATATAAAATGGAAAATTATCTTAAAGATTATATCACTAAAATAGTTATATATGTGCGGGATTACTGCTTTATTTAATGCCGGTCTATACCGTAAAGAAGATATTATTAAAAGTTTCAACAAAGGTTCTGTTAGAGGTCCTGAATATACTAGTTATAATATATTAAACGGTGCATTCATCGGGTTTCATAGATTGGCTATCAATGGGTTAGATGACCAATCCAATCAACCAATAAACCTTAATAATAAAAATATATGTTTAATTTGTAATGGTGAGATTTATAACTGGAAAGCCCTTAGAGAAATTTTAAAGGATGAAATTACATATCAAACTAACTCTGATTGCGAAATAATTATTCATTTATATGAGAAATATGGTATTGAACATACTTTACAACTTCTTGATGGAGTATTTTCTTTTGCGTTATTTGATTTTGAAAATTCGGATTATCCTAAAGCTTATATTGCTAGAGACACGTATGGTGTCCGTCCTTTGTTTATGATGAGTAATGGTTCTGATGATGCGATAGGATTTTGTTCTGAAATAAAAATGTTACACGATTTAAATAAATATAATATGCAAACTTTTACACAATTTAAACCAGGTTCGTTTACAGAATTAAATTATAGTTTTAATCATTCAAAATGGAACATATCTCATTCCAAACAGTTTTCCTCTTCCACAACTGTTACAAATCCATTTATTGATTCTAATAATGTTTTGCAGATGATTCAACAATCTTTAATCAGTGCTGTTAGAAAAAGAGTTGATAATACTGATAGAGAGATAGCTTGTTTATTGTCTGGTGGACTAGATAGTAGTTTAATTACAGGCATAGTGGCCAGTTTACTACCTGACCCATCAAAATTAAATACGTGGAGTATTGGAATGGAAGGTTCTGAAGACTTGATGTATGCCAGGAAAGTTGCTGAACATATTGGAACTACACATCACGAAATTTTACTAACTGAGAAAGATTTTTTAGATGCAATCCCTGATGTTATTTATGCTATTGAAAGTTATGATACTACAACTGTAAGGGCTAGTGTTGGAAACTGGTTAATATCAAAGTTTATTCGTGAAAATAGTAATGCTAAGGTCGTTTTTAATGGAGATGGTAGTGATGAACTTACTGGTGGATATATGTATTTTCATTTAGCACCGAATGAATTGGAATTTGATAAAGAATGTAGGAGATTGTTAAAAGATATTCATTATTTTGATGTTTTACGTTCTGATAGGTCTATTTCGAGTCACGGATTAGAAGCGCGAACACCTTTTCTTGATAGAAATTTCGTCTCGAGCTATTTATCTATTCCACGAGAACTTAGATATCATCCCAAAAATAATCACCAAGAAAAATATCTTTTGAGAAAAGCTTTTGATAATACGAATTTACTTCCAAAAAGTGTTTTGTGGCGCACTAAAGAAGCATTTTCTGATGGTGTGAGCAAACAAACGCGTTCGTGGTTTGAAATTATTCAAGAATATGCACAACAACAAGTTAATGAACAAGACCCAAAACTTGCAGAGAAAATATGGTATAAATCATTATTTGATAAATTTTACCCTAATTGTATAAACGTTATTCCATATTTTTGGATGCCCAAATATGTTAACGCCGATGATGCTAGCGCACGCACATTGGATGTTTATAAGAAAAATTTAGAAGTAGATTCGTCTAACGATAATAGTTCGTCTCAAATTCTTTAATGTATTGATTTCGTCACGCGTAAGATCTTTTATAGAAACATAAAATTTATAAATAATTTTACATATCCACATACCCAGTAAAAATCCTATAATTGTAATCATTATATCAACTCCTAAAACTAAATCTGTTATACCTTTTTGATTTTTTGGATTCGAATAAAAAACAGCGGTAAACGCTACCCTTGCTATATTCATCATTAAAGTGTAAATTAAATAAAGAAATACAAGACACATACTATAATTCTTTGCTCCCCACCATCCTGATAGAGATATTATTACTGGTATGAAAAAATAAGGATTCGAAATGGCATACATTAATGAAAAACAAAAGCCAATTAAACAAAGAAATTTTGTTGTTCTGCTTAAACTATATGCAGTTTTCATATCTTCCGTAATTGAAACTTCCGGAATTTCATTTATTATTGGTCTAGCTACTGGGACTAATGTTTGGACAGGAACATGATAATTACTCATTTAATTATCATATTTCATTTTTTTTAATATGATTCCTTATATATATATGCGTTATTCCGGAAATATTTATTATATTCTTTCAACGGCAATTTTCACATTATATATTTTATCTTATATTGGACTTTTTAATTCAAAAGAAAAAATAGAAACATTAGAATTTTATTTTAGACTCTTTATTGGATTAATGTTAATATATATATTTAATCCTTTCATAACAAAAGAACTCCATAAAACTGATAGATATATTGCCTTTTCTGGCGGAACAGCAATTTTAATGATGTTGGGACTTAATAATATTCGTAATCATTTTAACAGTGATATATCTATATCTTTTTAAAATAGATAAACTATTTAGTTCCTCTTGATTTTCTGGTTTTTCTGGCCCCTTTTCTTCTTTTTTTTCTTGTATATGGTGTTGCATTCAAGAATTTCTTAAGACTCTTAAAAATTTTTGTATCTGTATATTTTTTTTCATTTTTTAAATATACAGTTCCTTGGTTAAACTGATATTTTTTCCAGGTTTCTTCCATATGATAAGTAAAATGTGTTGGGTCTTTGAGTATTTTTTCACCTATTTCAGATGATATAAATCGCGTTAAAAATGTATGCAATGTTAAAGTTATATCATATGGATTTAATCGAATATACTCCATATGCTCATCTTCCATTCTTGAATGCCATTGGTCATCAAAAAATATTATTTTTGCATTTGATGATATTTTACCACCTTTTACTAAATCGCTATATGTTTTATCTGTTGTGGTTCTTGAATGCTCTTGAATTTCACCATAAAATCCTAATCTATACCCAGCTATTATTTTATCAAAAAGTTTGCCCCCTACTTCCTTTTCAATATATTTTTTTATCATCATAACCCACTTTTTTGGACCAATATTATTTGTATAAATTAAAATTTTTATGTTTGAATGTTGCCTTTTTTTTAGATATTTAAATACTTTCATTATACCAGGTCTAAAAAGTTCAGGATATAAATGCAATATTTTCTGCTGTTGGGGTGATGTTAACTCATTTCCAATATAGTTCTCGATTAAATTAATGAATATACCGAACTGAACAAAATGACCTATTGTTTCATCTAAATCAAATACAACAGCTTTATGGTTAACTGAATTTGGCATATATATTAAAGAGAAAATATCATAAATGCCTAGATGCCTCATAATAGAAAAAAAAAGAATAATAATAAAAAGGGAAAGAAGAAGAAATATAAAAAAGCCACGATACCTAAAGCCATTAGGGAACAATGTTGGATACAAGTTTTTGGAAAAGAATTCGAACATAAATGCTATATTTCCTGGTGTGAAAATAATATTAATGTTTTTGACTTTCACGTTGGTCACGATAAGCCCGAAAGTCAGGGCGGAACATTAGATATTGCAAATTTAAAACCAATTTGTGCTAGATGTAATCTCTCTATGAGTAATAACTTTACCATTGTTGAATGGAATAATCTTCATCGACAATCAAAGTGTTGTTTGTGGTTTTAATATAAAATTTTATAAAAGTAACATAATATCCCAAGCATAATTGGCAATATAGTCGACTAATACTTCTGGTATTTTTTTATTATGGAGTTTCATTAATTCTTTTTTATATAAAGCATGACGCGCGTTAGACGAAAGTATCTTTGCGTATTTGACAATATCATTTCTTACCATCAACGCCTGATTTTCTCTAATATGGTCATATATTGGGCGAAAAACTTTACCTATATCATACCCAATACAAAGGTAGGTTTTATTTACCCAGAAAGCCCAGCGCTTATTAACTAATGGGTGATTTTTTTTATAAAATCTATAATCCACAACGCACCAACAGTTATCAGGATAAGAATTATATATATCCATTTCTAAAACCTGTTTTGAATTACTATTGTAGTTTTCACCACTCCTCGCAAGAATATATTGTCTATATTGT
>Ga0209091_10003517_pt1 | contig 12576 bp, 3 predicted proteins | sample ArcticOcean_MG_C_6_FD_187438 | JGI IMG/M metagenome (GOLD analysis project Ga0209091, IMG submission 187438) | Marine microbial communities from western Arctic Ocean - ArcticOcean_MG_CB8_128 (SPAdes) (version 2) | ecosystem: Environmental > Aquatic > Marine > Oceanic | place: Arctic Ocean...
GAAATGATTCAAACAGAAGGAGGTTTTGCAGGAACTACGTCTATGTATGCGGCAATTACAACTAGGTTTGGGTATTTCTTTGTTGATCAATCTGCTAGAAAGGTATTTATGATGACAGACAAAGCTTCTGAAATAAGTAATATAGGTATGGGGAACTGGTTTAGAGATAATTTACCGTTTGAACTTGAAAGCTTAGGGTTTACTTCTAAGTGTCTGATGGATAATCCTATAATTGGAATGGGCTTTCATTCTATTTGGGATCCTAAATTTAAACGTATTTTATTAACTAAAAGAGACTTTAAGCCTACACAACATTTGCTAGATGGTATAGCATTGGGACAAGTTCAACCTCAACCGATGCCCGCTGCGTATGGAACAATTTTCTTTGATCCTACCCGCTGTAAATTTAGAATATGGCAACTGTGCGGTGTGTTCCCAGCTTCATATGAGTGTTGGGTAGATATTGAATGGGAATGTATTGCTTATGACGAGCTTGTGAATAATCCTTATGCATATTTTGAATGTACAGGATGGACTATATCTTACTATCCAGAGTTAAATATTTGGGCAAGTTTTCATGATTATTTACCGTATATATATTTTAATACGTCTAAGGATTTCTATTCTCTGACTGATGAATATGCTAGACCTGTATGGACTAATCCTACTGCTGTAGCTAATCATGTTGGTACTACTTATGGTAATGCAGGAATTTGGAAGCATGGAAATTCTACATTGTATGGTGTATACTATAAAGAAAATGAAGCAGGAGTATATACTAACGCAGAGTGGTTAACAACATTTACACCACGCTTGTTTGAATTTGAATATATACATAATGAATTAAAAGCGGATACTTTACTACATTCTTCTTTTGATTACACTTTAGAAACTTTTAACCAAGCAGGTATTAGTGTACTAGAGCATGGGTTTACTTCATTTCTATTATATAATACTCTTCAGATATCTGGTATACAATTACTAGAATATTTAGTAAATATTAGAAGGATAGGTAATGAATGGAAAGTAAATAATTTTAGAGATATGGCAGCTATAGCACTTAATATAGATCCTTATTATATGTCTCTTAATCCTAACGTAACAGGACAGATTAATACAGGAACTGTAACAAGTTCTGATACAGTTAATATGTTTACCGTAACTGGAATGAATGAAACTGTAAACGCAACTTACCTAAATTTAGCTAAAAATTGGACCCTGCAAAAGAAATTTATAGATAAATGGGTAGGAATCCGTTTAATTTATGACAATATATCAAATAATTTATTAAATTTGTACTCTACAAATGTAGCAGTGCGTAAAATGACCAGATAATATGAACTATAAAACAAAACAAAACACTCCAGCATATAACTCATTAGCAGCATATCGATACGGAGGTAAAAAGAAAGGGGTAAAAAAATATCCAGGAGGAGGTATGTATGCAAATAATACAGTATCTGGGGGAGGCCAAGGAGGGGATGGATCTACATCTAATATTGTATACAAGGAAAGCAATCCTGATATTTTAAAAGCTAAAGTTGAGGCTATGGAGGCAGCTAAACTTAAGTTGCAAAATGAGTCAGAGATGACACAGCAGGATGTTAAAGAAATGGAAGGGCAGACAGAGGCAATTGCAGCTGAGGCTGCTGCAAGTGCCGGGCAAAATGTTGAGACAGGTCTGGGCATAGCTAAAACAGGACTTGATGCATATGGAGCAATGCAACCAAAAAAGACTGCTGAAGAATTAGCAGCAGAAAAAGCTGAAGAGATGGTTAAAGCAAAATCGTTAGGGAACGTAATACCTGGTCTAACTACCGGACAGGCATCTGCACAAAATGCAGCTACAATATCTAAGTTTGGTAAAGATGCATTTACTACGACAATGGCAGATACTGCGAGCACTCAATTAGTAACTCCAGCAACAAGTAGTTTGGCAGGTACGGGAGCTGAAATAGCAATAGATCAAAGTAGTAGTGCGATGGGATCATACGGAAGTAGTTTAATGGGTAGTACAGGCTTACCGCCAGGAGTTACTCCACCAGTTTCAAATCTTGCTGCTCCAATAACAACAACTAGTACAGGAACTTTAGCTCCTAGTGTTGGGGTAGTAAATGCAGGTACACAAGCAGCTAAAACAGGATTAATGTCTACTACAGGTGTAGGTGCTGCTGGTGTAGGATCAGGTTTAACTAAATTTGCTACATCTGGTGCAGGTATAGGAACAATAGCTGCTTTAGCAGGTACTGGAGTATCTATGTTATCAGATGATAAAGATGCTACTACATTAAACTTTGGTGAAGGCGCTGGAGCCACATTGTCTGGTATTGGAACTGGAATAGGAGCTGCTTCATTAGCAGGAATGGCTATGGGATCCGCAGTACCTGTATTAGGTAATGTTATAGGAGCTGTTGCAGGAGCTGCTTATGGGCTTGGTAAAGCTTTAATAGGAAGAAAGAAAGCAAGAAAAGCGAAAAGAAAACATGAAGGTGAGGTAAAAGCTAAGAAAGATAAGTATAATAAGAAGTTAACAGAGGATTTAGGAACACAAGCGGCAATAGTTAGAGCAGGAGAACTGGAACAAAAAACTTATTCTGGATATGACTTAGGAAGAAACTTAACTGCACGCCGTGGAGGGTATAGAGGAATGCAAAATAGAATGAAATACGCATAATATGAAAAGAAAATATAATAGTGGAGGGATTGTGGATAAGATGCACAACTACCCATATATAAATACGAGTTACCAATTACAACCACAGAGTGGTGGATTAGCACAACAGCAGGCTGATTATAATAAAACAGCACAGGATCAGGCTTTACTTGCTAAAAAGAAATATACGGCTGGAGGATATATGCAAGTTCCACAAGGACAAGGTCAGCCTCCAGTACAACCTCAAATGTTGCCTCAAGAAGGAGGGTATGGACCACAGGAAATAGGTCCTGAATTAATGACTGCTGAGACCGGAGGTTATATGAATCAAATGCAACAATACAGCACAGGAGGACAGCAATTGCCTGGAGGTAATATGCAAGCTATACCAGGCTCTGATGCAGTTCAGTTTAATGGTGCGTCGCATGATGAAGGTGGTATTATGTTAGATGAGGAAACAGAAGTTGAAGGAGGTGAAACTATGGATCAAGTATCTATGGCTGAAAAAGGAGGAACAAAGAAAGACTATTTCTTTTCTGATCATTTAAAGAAATCTGGAATGTCTTATGCAGAGCAGCATAAAAGTATATTAGCTAAAGGAGGAGACCAAAAAGAAATTGATATGTTAGCCAAGATGCAAGAACATCAAGCAGGAAGAGATCCTAAAAAAGTACAAACAGCTAGTACAGGAGGTGTAAAGAAATATGAAGATGGAGGACCTAAAGGAGATGCAGTACCTGCTGCTAAAAATAAAACTGATAGAGATAAAAAATACCATGCGATGGCTCAAAAGAAAGGTTGGTATTATGATGGAAATACTGGGTCCTACTATTTTACAGAAGAGAAATATAATGAAGCAGTAAAAACACAAACTGCATCTGGAGACAGACATAGTGATGGGAATCCTAGTACTGATTCTTATGTAGCTGGAATGGACGAGACTTATAATATGGAAGTAAATGATCGTAATATAAATCCATATCGAAAAAGTGATCCAAATTATGCTCAATGGAACGAACAATACTCGACAGCAGAAGAGAACGGACTAGTATGGGTAAGTGATCCTAATAGAGCAGGTACAGGAAAGTGGATGAATAAAGAGGAAGCAGAGACATCAATAGCAGATGGAAGTCTTAATGAAAAGACTGCTAAAGAACATGGAGATGCGAGCGAAGATGCAGATGATAATACCAATTCTAGTACTGCTTCTAATAACTCTAATAACTCTAATAACTCTAAATCTGATGTAAAAAGAGACAATAAATATAAAGTAGCTTCTTATGATGTATATGGAGATAATGAAGGAGAATTTGGAACAGTCCCAGATTTTCAACCAAGTTATAAGGTAAATGGTATGCAAATGTATGCAGGTAAAGGAGATACACCTTTTAGAGAAGCTTTACAGAAAGAAGATTTTAGAGGTGAGTGGATGAGTAATGTAGATCCGGCTGTGTTAGAAAAAGCAGGGATTACAAGTTTTGCTGATATGAATACTCCGGAGAAAGTAACAGCATATCAAACAGCTTGGAATGAATTACATTCAGATAATAAGATTGCAGTAGATGGTTTATTTGGAGAGCAAACATTTAGAACAGCTATTGGTGGAGGGGACGATGAGGAGGAAAAGCCAAGTGAAGAAGAGATAGTAGAGGAAACAGTTGTTAAAAAAGAAGCAGAGGTATTAGAGAAAAAAACAGATTGGCTAACTCCCTTAGTAGGCGCAGCTCAATTAATACCTGCAATCTATGCTTTTGGAGATCAACCAGATTATATGTCTGAACATCCTATGGCAAGTCCAGGAGCTATTATACCAGAAAGAATAGCTAAAACTCATCTAGAAAGAATAGATATGAACCCTGAAAGAGCTAGAAACGCTAATGATTTTGCAGCTCTTAATAAGTTTGTAGATACATCAGGAGGAGGCCCATCTAATATGATTAATAAAATGGCTTCTTATGCTAAGAAACAACAAGGAGATAGAGATATTGCTTCTCAAGAACAACGAGCTAATGTTGCAATTGCAAATCAAGAAGGAGTAATGGATCAACAAAGAAAGACTCAAAATGTGATGAATCAATTAGATGCATCTAAAACTAATTTAGCAACTCAATCTGAAGTGAATAGATTTAATGCTACAATGGACGGTAAAGTAGATGAGTTTAACAGAGGAGCTGATGCGGCAACTAAAGATAGAAGATTAAATGCTTTAGACTCTGCAGTTGGAACAATAGCGGGAATGAATAAAGACAGACTTCAGTATAATGCACAAGAACGATTAGCACAAGCTATTTCTGGGCAGACAGGTGTATACAATAGAGAAACGTATGCTCAAACACTAGTTGCGGCGGGACATGTTCCTGGAACAGACGGATATACTAATATGATGAATGCTTATATTAAGAAGAATCAAAGTGATGGATGTATAGGTGGAGGGTGTAATGAAAGCTCAACTTCATCTTCAACTTCTTCTACTGAAACAAGTACAAAAACTACTAAGAAAAAATATGCTCCAGATGGAAGTCTAATAGATGAATCTACTACAACAGCAAAAACCGGAGGTTTTATTCCAACAGGATTTAGAAAAAGATACTCATAAAAAATTTAAAATATGGCAAATCAATATAGTAATTATACATTAGCACCATATGTTTCCCAATATGTTAATCCTTATTCAGTTGAGGTTAATCAGGTATTAAGAGAAAGATACGATGCGAATAAATCAAATAAGGATAAGATCGATGCTACATTAGGAGCATGGAATACTTTACCTGGAGATGCACATTTAGTAGATAAAGCTAAAGAGCAAACTAGAGGTAAACTTAATCAATTTATTGAGAATGGGAATTATGAAGATGCAAGTATGGCTGTTAGTGAGACCATGGTAGATTTAGAAAGCGATAAAGGATTAAAACTAGCTAAGCAATCTTATGATGTTAGAGCACAAGAACTAGCCTGGATGTCAGAAATGACTGTTAAACAAGGCAAAAATTTCCTTGATTTTGGTCGAGGCGCTGTAAATACTTGGTCTTCATATTATAAAGGAGAGGATGGAGAATTTATAGAGAATGTATATAAACCTACTAATGAACCAGAACATGATTATGATCAAGCAATGGGTCAACTTATAGGTAATATTAGAGCTGATTACACAGGTATATCTAGAGGCAAAGCAGATGCAATTGCAGAATCTTTAATTCCTACATATTTAAATGGAACAGAGGGAGATCAAGATTATAGACAGTTAACTATTATAAATGGTATGAGTCATAACGAAGCTATTTCTGACATTAGAAATAGACTACAAAGTCTTACAGATCAGCAAATACATAGAACTAAAGCTGCTTCTATAAAAAGTAGTGCATCTAAAATGAATGGTGACGGGTCAATTAATGTAGGATATACGGCTCAATCTTCTGAAGGAACTCTTAATTTAGCAGATCATTATAATAAAGTATTAGATGGTAATGCTCGTGTATTCGAAAACTTTGATAATCCAGATGTACGAAAAGGCCATCAATCAAAAATGGCAAAGGATACTAAAAGAATGACTATGCAGCAGGCAAGAGCATCATTATCACCGGAAGAATATGTAGGATGGAAAAGACATAATATTGATTTATACAAAGGACATGAAGAATTTGGTGCTCTTGTAAATTATTCAACTACAAGTACATGGCAACCTACTAATGCTACTCAAGAAGACTTGGAGTGGGATGAAATGGCAACGTCAGCGATTGCTACAGGAGCCACGGTTGCGACAGCTGGTGCTGTTGCTACATATTTTGGACTTGCTAATGCTTGGAATCCAATAGGTTGGGTTACATTAGCGAGCGTAGGTGTAGGGGCACTAGTTAATTATGCTTATCAAGCAGATGAAAAAGAGCTCTTAAGTGAAAAAGGAAATGTTAGAGATATGATGAATGCTCAACAAGGAGATGGCGCATTGTGGGGATTACTTGATTCTGAATCAGAAGAACTTGCTTCGAATTTAGAAGATACAGAGTGGGTAAATGAGATATTAGGTACTAATTATAAAAATGGAGATCCTGTATATGAACAACTTAAAAAGAATGCGCAGTCTACTTTACTGTACAGACAGCAAGGGGGTGGAGATGAGCATGATGATACAGTAAATAGTTATAACGGAGATGTATTTGAAGCTGAGACCTTTGTAGTAGATTATAATAATACTAAGTTAGTAAATGCTATTGATAATATAGAGAAACAATTTGATCCTACTAATTGGGATTTCTTAGGAATAGCTGAAGGAGATTCTGGGTGGGAATCTATGATGACAGATAAGAATGGTGATAAAGTTCTTCCAGGAGATGCTAAAATAGAATTTAGAGGTGTAACTGCTCCTAGTATTGACGATGATGTACCTTTAATGTTTAAATGGAATATTAATGGTAGAACGTATTTAGCTGAGTCTAAGTATAATAAGCCAAGTAGTTTTGACTTAGAGGAGTTAATTGCAATGGATATGAATCAAGCAGAATTAGTTGTTATAGATAGAGCTCGACAGTGGGTTAACGATGTGGAAAATAAAGGGACTGGGGCAACACGAGATGGTAATCCTTCAAAACAAGAATTAGTAGAGGTATTAAATACACTCTATAAAAATATTGTAGGAATGGGCGATGAGGATGCCGCAAATTATGCAGAACAGTATATGTTTCAATCTTTTCAACAATCAAATCCTACATTATTAAATCAAATTACTCAACAAATGTATGGGGGAATAGCATATAACGATTTATCACCAAATGAAAAATCTGCAGTTGATGGTAAATTAAATGAGTACTACACAACGTATAAAACAAGCGAAGTTAGATAAACCAAATATAAACCAAATATATGGCAATAGGAACAAATAAAAAATCAGGTATAGTTTCTCCAGATTTAATTCAACCTGGAGATGACAATTATGATAACGTAGTAAATACGACTGAAGCAGCGAATTCACCTGTAGCAGAAATACCAAAAGATATAGAGTTAAATACTTCTCTTATACCAAAGAGAGGGGTTCAACTGGAAAATATAGATCATGCATCATATAGTAAATATATTGATAGACCATTTTCATATCTATCAGATGATGCAGATGATCTAAGAGCTTATAACCAAACTACTGGAGAAAAGCTAAGCTACATGTTACCTAAACTTGTAACTCGTACTGGTACTAACGTATTAGGTTCTACAGTTGGGCTAGTCTATGGTGGTGGTGCGTTTCTTGGAGGCTTATTTGATAAAGAGGAGAATGCTACAAAATCTTTTTTTGATAATGATTTTCAAAGAAGTATGGATGGTATAAATGATTGGATGGACGGAGCTTTACCTCATTACTATACAAAAGAAGAAGCAGATAATAATTTCTGGAAGTCAATGGGGACTGCAAATTTCTGGGCTAATGATTTTTCACAAGGTCTTTCCTTTGTAGCTGGAGCAGTAATCTCTGAATATCTTACAGTAGGTATGGCTACTAGTGCTATTGCGGCTAGAGCAACTAATCTATTTCGTCAAGTAGGAAAAGCTACCAGAGCTTCAAAAGGCGCTAAATATAGCCAAGCGGGTACTAAGGTAGATGATCTTAAAAAACAAGCAGACTCATTATTACGTAGAAAAAAATTAGGTAATGCTGCTGTTACTATGCGTCAGTTAGGAACTGGGGCAATGTATGAAGCGGGCGTAGAAGCTAGGCATCATTATGATATGACCTTATCTAATTTAGAAGGTTCTTTTCATGAAGAGTATGGGAGAGATCCTAACACAGAAGAAATGGCACATTTAGTTGATATTGCTACTAAAAGTTCTAATGCTGTATTTGGGGCCAATGTTGCATTAGTAGGATATGGTAACTATATGATGTTTCCGAAAATTTTTGGGAAAGGGTTTAATGCTACTAAAAATAGTTTTAAAGGTAAGATAGGACTAGAGATGAAAGAGGGCATTGGAAAGTGGAAAGCATTGTATAAAGATGTATCTAAAAAACGTGCGTTTGGAAACAGTGCTTGGAGAGTCCTTAAAACTCCACTATATGAAGGATTTGTAGAAGAGGGAGGACAGAAACTTGCGGATTTATCAGGGCAACATGCTGCTGAAAGATATTATAGAATGAAGAAAGATCCTACTATGTTGGGAATGATAGGTGAATTACTAGGTAGTACGGACGATGCTTTTATGGAAGCATATGGTTCTAATGAAGGCCAAAAAGAAATAGGAATTGGGTTTATATTAGCTGCGCTAGGATTACCTGGAAGAGGTGAAACACGAGGACCAGATGGTAAAGTAATTAAAGATGCTAACGGTAAAACTAAGACAGGTTGGAAGCCGTTAGGAGGTGTTTTAGGTACTATACAAGACATGAAGTATGAAAAGAAAATGCTTGATGCGCATGTTAACAATTTAAATAAAGATGAAAATTTACTTGGCGCTTTAAAAAACGCTAAAGAATCAATGGTTAGAGCCGGGGTCATACAAGATGATATGGATTTTGCCCAGATTATTAATAGTGACTATGGCTATAAAAATGCTGAGCATGATAATATGTTTAATTTTATAAATGCAAGATTAGCAGCTGGGCATGAAGCGCATATCGCAGAACAAATAGATAGTATACGAAATATGACTGTTGGGCAGTTTAGAGAGGCATTTAATTGGAATGGATCAGAAGATTTAAATGATGCTGAATTATCTGAAAAGAAAGGTCAATTAGCAGATATGATGGAAGAAAGAACTGCTGATATAAAAGAGACTAGAAATAAAGTTAATGGTTCTTTTGTAAATTATAATCAGGAAGCGAAAGATGCTATAGTACACGCCTTAGCAGTAGGTAAGGATTCGGATATTAGAGAAAGCTCTATGAATAAGGCTATAAAAGATATTTTAGGATTTGACCCTGAATCAGAAATGGAACATGATTCTAGATCAATACAAGATGAAGCAGAGGATGTAGGATTAAAAGTTAGAATTCAGAGATTGTGGGAAAGAATGAGTCCTGCTCAAAAAACAAAAATATTAGCACTACCTGAAGCAAAAGCTATAATGCGTAAAGTAGGTCTTGAAGCATTTACTGATCCTACACATGTAGAAGATTTAATGATGAATCTGATTCAAGAAAGAAAAAGAATCTATGATGAGATTGAACAGCTTAACGCAGATGAGACAGTTCCAAGACCAGCTGTGTATAAAGGTGGAAAGAATATTGGAGGAAATGAAGAGCAGCAAAAGAAATGGGCGAGATTAGAAAATTTAAACTCAGAGTATGAGAAAATAAATGAAAAGACAAACTCGTTATTAGAGGCTATTAATAAAGGACTAGACCCTGATCTTAGTGCGTCAGAACAAGCACAGATAGATAAATATAAAGAGAATGACCCTACTGGATATGCAACGAATAAAGAGAAGTTAATTCAAATGTTTAAAGATAGTAGAAAGATTAGAGCTCGAAGACATAGAGCTATTAATATGGTTAATGAGTTAATGGACTATAGAGACCATGTTAAGCAACCAGGTAAATGGTATGATCCTAGAGGATTGTTTATAAAAGCTAAGCCAGGAACGAAAGTTCCCTTACCAAAAATGTTATCTCCTCAAATGATTAGAGATGTATCAGCTGAAAATGCTGAAGATATTACAGATCATAATCTTAAAAGATTATTTATTAAATATCAGGGTAAAGTTATAGAGTTTGAATATACTAAAGCAGATAAAACAACAGTAGAAGGGTTAAGGCAAACAGCTAAAGAAGCAGGTATTGAAGAGTCAATTGTTAATCAAGTAATTGAACTTATGGAGAAAAATCCTGAGTTAGATGAGTTAACAGCTTATAAAACTGCTTTAAAAACAGCTGGAATTAGTATTAACGACGGTCCAAAGACAGGCATATATAGATTTTATGTAAAACCTGGTAAAGTAAAAGGGGCTGATGATAATGTATTAATAGCATATCCTAGTAAAGAGAATGTAGATCTTTTAATTGAAAGACAGGAACTAGTTAAACTTAAAGGAAATAAAGCAGCTGATGCTCGTATTGAAGAAATAGATTTAGTATTATCAGGACAAGGATTTATAACAGACTTTACAATTAAAAATTTAGGATTCTTAAATTCTGCAACTAATATAAAAGAAGTAACTGAATCTGATCAAGTATCTGAAATTATAGAATCTGCAACAACCGCGTCTAGAGAAGAGATACAAAATGAATTAGCTAGAATACAATCTCAAATAGATAAATTTACTGAGAAATTAGAGCTACTTGCTTTAGATCTTGCTAAACAATCAGAGAATAAAACTAAATTAACTCCTACTCTTAAAAAGAATTTAGCTGCAGAAATAGCAAATGTAAATGAAGAGTATAATTCAATTTCAGAACAATTAGCAAACTTAGAGGTACAAAAAGTTCAATTACAAACTAAATTAGACGACTTAGTTACATTAAATAATGCTGTATTATCTGCGAAGGATACAGTTGAGGATTTAGGAGGAATGACTCCGCAGGAAAAAGAACACGCTATAAATATCGCAGTTCAAAGTAAGATAACTGAGTATCTTAAAGATAGATTTAAAAAACATGCAGACATCATGAAGGAATTTGTCGGTAAAGGATTCTTTAAGGATCTTGATTTATTATCAGATGAGTTTAGAACTGAAGAGGATGAGGCTAGATTATACGAACTAGCTAATATGATCTTTGATTTTGCAAATACTAATAATGAGCTTCCTGTAGAATTAATTTCTTTGTTAGATGAAGGAATGGCTGATATTAAATATAAAATAGATCAAGCAAAGCCTCTGATTAATAAGTTAATGCAGCAAATACATTTTGTAAAAACAGGTCCCGCTACAGAAAACGGACCAGAGAATTATGATCATAGATTTAGAAATAAGGACGAACAATCTAGAAGAGCAATATTAGAATCTGTACTAGCTGATGTTCATGAACTTAAAATGAAATATGAAAGTGCTAAAGAAAATTTGCGTGATAAATTACGATTAGATCTTGCTCCTATATTTGATGAGATAAATAAACAACATACTTTAAATGAAAGGTATCAAGCAGCAAATGATACATTTATAGCTAACTATTCTGCTGTTATGGAAGAGATTAAGCGATTAACTACTCCAGTAGCAGATGAATTGTTAGGGGATGAGGCTCGTACTTCTGAAGGAGAAATGACAGATGAGGAGTTAGAAAGAGATATTGAATTAAATGGAAAAGTATATTATAATTCGCCTTCTGTACTTAAGGTTAAATTAGCTAAGACTGCAGGTAATCATAGTGAAGCTCTTAGAAAATATAAAGAACTAGCAGAGAAACCAAAAAGAACCAAGGCAGAGCAAGAACAGTTTGAACATTATCGAGATCAAAATATATTTTATGATTGGGTAGCTAGATCTAATAATGATAAAACTAATAGTAGATTTGATAATCATAATTTAGTACCCCTTACTAGAAAAAGTGTAATTGAGTTTGATGCTCAACAAGAGAATGCAGAGAATAAAGTAGGACAACACATAGGATTTTATGATCATAATAAATCTAAACCTAAAACAAGTAGGTATTCTAAATCTGTAGATAAAAATGGAAATGTAGCAAATTTTTCTGAGAAAAATACTAGAGATGAAAGTCTTGAAGATATTGTATTATTAGTTGTAGATGATCAAGGAGTTCCTATTAAACATGAAGGTAATATAGTGTACGCTTCTTTAATGGGTACTGAGACTTATAGAACTGAATATGATGAGCAAGGTATGGCTCAACAAACATATAGATTTGGCAAGGCGGATTTAGTTAAAGTAAATGGAACAATTCCACATTTTACAAAAAAGATAAATGGGCGAAAAAGAAAGTTCTTTACAGGACAAATGTCTGAGGAGGCAAAAGCAATTGTACAACAACATAAAGCTTGGAGACAAAGTAT
>Ga0209091_10003520_pt1 | contig 12573 bp, 13 predicted proteins | sample ArcticOcean_MG_C_6_FD_187438 | JGI IMG/M metagenome (GOLD analysis project Ga0209091, IMG submission 187438) | Marine microbial communities from western Arctic Ocean - ArcticOcean_MG_CB8_128 (SPAdes) (version 2) | ecosystem: Environmental > Aquatic > Marine > Oceanic | place: Arctic Ocean...
AATATCAAACCACTCTTTTTTAATTTTTTTAGCAAGTGATTTACCCATATTCAGTCTGGTTTGGTAAACAGAAATTCCATCAATCATCGAGTCTGGTCTTGCTAGATAGACATACTCAAAAATACATGGGGTTTGCGTAGTATTTGATATACATTTTTTTGAATAAAAATTGCCATCCATATCAATAAATATCGCTTCACCTGGCTCAACATCCCTCAAAAGCTTAAAGCCTAAAACGTCAAGTGCTACACTTTCTGAAGCAACAATATATTCAGGTCCATCTGTTGTTTCGTTTATGCCAATAACTAGCGGCCTAATGCCATTTGGGTCTCTGAAAGCTAACAGCCCAAAGTTGTTAATCATCGACACTACAGCAAAAGCACCTTCGCACCTTTCGTATACAGAGCTAACTGCCTCAAAAATTATGTCGGATGTTAAAACATTTTTTTGGGTAGCTTTACCAATTGAATTAGCTAAAACATTTAATAAAACCTCTGAGTCAGAGTTGGTATTAATATGTCGCAGATCTTCTTTAAACATGTCATTTTTAAGTCGATCAGAATTTGTTAAGTTTCCGTTATGACCTAAAACAATGCCATAAGGAGAGTTTACATAAAATGGTTGAGCTTCAGCTACAGAAGAGGATCCAGCGGTGGGATAGCGAACATGACCAATACCAACATTACCAGTTAAGTTTCGCATGTGTCTTGTATGAAAAACGTCTTTCACAAGCCCATTATTTTTATGCATTTTGATACGACCTGAACTACAGGTAGCTATTCCTGCCGCATCTTGGCCTCTATGTTGAAGAACTAGTAAACCATCGTAGAGCATCTGATTTACAGGGTTGTTAGCAACAATACCGATTATTCCACACATAATTACATCTCTTAAAAATTAGGTCAGAATAGCATCGTATTTTACCTTGTTACTCCATTCATAGGGTAAATAAGATAAAGTTTTTTTTATGACTAATTTAATAATAGGGATTGTTTTAGATTCAGCTAATTTTTCTTCGGTTATAAATGATGTTTTTTCAACGAGAAAAATTATTATAAAACTAATTAAGACACCTCTCATAAATCCAAAAATACTACCTATAACTACATTCAAAAACCCTAGCCCGATATTCTTTATTAATTTATTAAATATAGCGGCTAAAAATGATGCTAATAATAAAATAATGACAAAAATAGTCGCGTAAATGATTATAAAGTTTATATGTTCGCCAAACTCAAAAGACACATATTCTAAAAAATCACCACTAAAAAGATTGGCAAAATAAAAAGCAAAGACCCAGCCAATTAAAGAAAATAATTCTCGGGTAAAACCTCTATAGCACCCAATCAGAAATGAAATAAAAATAATGAAAATAAAAAAATAATCTAAATAGCTCATTTAACTATTGACTCTTAATTAAACCAGGAAAATTAGAATTCTTTAATTTTCTTAAAGCTTTTTGTGCATCTTTTTCAGAATTGAAAAATTCAGTTGTAAGTTTTATTTTTTCTTGACCAGAAAGGGTTATTTTTTTTATTTGAGTTTTGAATCCCATGTTATTTATTTCCTTACTTAATTGTTGAGTTTTATTTTTATCACTAAATATTCCAATTTGTACAGTAAAAATTTTGGCATTATCTTCCACCTTTTTTACCGTATTTGTTTTTTTTGAAAATTCTTTATTTCTTATTTTAATAACCTCAATTTTTTCTATGTTTTTTTTGTTATTAAAGCTTGCTGGGCCCATCTCTAAAAATGAAATTTTTATTTCTTTTTTGACCTCCACTTGTTCCGTATTTTTTATAAAAACTAATGAAAGTACAAATAAAATAATTAAAATTGTAATTGCGCCAATAAGCCTTCTCTTAGCTCTTTTAATTATTACGCTCTCGTGAAAAGACTCTTTCAAATCAACCATTACGGGGTTACTCCATTCAAAGTTTCACTTACTACATAAAAAGAACCATAAATTATTATATTATCATTTAGGCTACATTTTTTGCATACATTATTATAGGCTTGAGTTATATTATTAAACTTATTAATGACTACATGTTTATTGTATTTTTTAAGTGTATCGGTAATTACATCAATTTTTTGTGCTCTAGAATCATTTATTTCACTTACAAACCATTCATCGACAATATTAATAAATGGCATCAATACCTGGTCAATATCTTTGTTTTTGAGTATCGAAAAAACAGCATAAACTTTTCCACTTCTCTTTGACATGTTAATAAAATTATACAAATTAATTGCAGCATCAATATTATGTGCTACATCAGCTACGACGTATGGCTTCTGTGATAAAATTTGAAGTCTACCCTCTAATCTTGTATCTCTAATGCCTTCTTTAATTGAACCCAATCTAACAGGAAGCTCTTTTTGAAGCAGGTTAATCGCACGAAGACAGCCTGCTAGGTTTGTTAATTGACAATTTCCTTTTAGATATGGCTTGGGTAAATTATTCATTGAGAAATTATGGCTTGAATAATTATAGCTTTCAGAAACAGACTTATATGAATAATCATCATTTAGAATTGATAATGATACATTTAGCTTATTTAATTCTTTAATCATTGATTTGGGTATATGCTCAAAATTTAGGATTGCATGTTTATTCGTCCTACATATTCCAGATTTCTCGTGTGCAATTTCATCAATGGTATCACCCAAATAATCTTGGTGATCCATACCTATCGATGTAATTATAGTTAAATCTGGTTCAAAAATATTTACGGCATCCAACCTTCCCCCTAGACCAACTTCTAAAATAGCTATATCAATCTTTTTTTAATGAACACATCCATAGCAGCTAATGTAGTTATTTCAAAATAAGTTAGCTCAATTGATTTTTTTTTGGTATTAATTATATTTAAAGATTCAAGGATGGGTTCATCATCAACTTGTTCTAAATTTATCTTTATTCTTTCATTAAATTTAAAAAGATGAGGAGAAGTGAAGCAACCAACAGAGTACCCAGCTTTACTATAAATTGTTTCTAAAAATGCACAGACTGATCCTTTCCCATTAGTTCCACCGACTGTAATAATTGGAAAATTTGGCTCAATCTTAGCAAAATTTTTTACACTTGAAACCCTGTCAAGTCCCAATTTTATTGGCTGATGATTTGTATCAGGATATATATTATCTAAGTAATCTTGGAGTTTGCTCAATTAGCGCTTAGATGGGTAATGAGTCCAACGAGAGTTTTTCGCATTTGTCTTCTATCAACAATAAAATCAATTGCACCGTGTTCTAATAAAAATTCAGCCCTCTGAAATCCATCAGGTAACTTTTCTCTTACAGTAGATTCAATTACTCTTGGGCCAGCAAAGCCAATTAAGGCTTTTGGTTCAGCAATAATTATATCCCCTAACATTGCAAAACTTGCTGAAACACCTCCCATTGTTGGGTCTGTAAGAATTGAAATAAATGGTAATTTAGAAGCAGCCAGCTTTGTTAAAACTGCACTAGTTTTGCTCATTTGCATTAAGGATAACAACCCCTCTTGCATTCTGGCACCTCCACTTGCAGCGATACATATAAAAGGACTTTTATTTTCAATAGCGGCATTAACTGCTAGAACAAATTTCTCACCTACTACTGAACCCATTGATCCACCCATAAAGCCAAACTCAAATGCTGCTATAACCACTGGGATAGACTCAATTTTTCCCTCAATCACAATTAAAGCATCGTTTTCTCCAAGTTCTTTTTGTGTTGAGGCTAACCTATCTTTGTAAGATTTTGTATCCTTAAATTTTAAAGGGTCTGTTGGCTTTATTTTGCTTCCAAGCTCTATTTGATTTATGGTGTCTAAAAGCATATCTAGTCTAAACCTTGCAGAAATTCTATTATGGTAGCCACAATTAGAGCAAACCTCTAAATTTTTTTCTAAATCAGTTTTATATAAAACAGTTTGACATGTTGGGCACTTATGCCATAAACCTTCAGGTATATTTTTCTTTACTCGCCCTACAATCCTTTTTATTTTGGGTGGAATAATATTTTTCAACCAACTCATTTTGTAATTGCCTTAGAATTAATAGAATTTTTCATTTCAATCATTAAATTTTTAATATTATCAATTAAATTATTATCATTCGAATCTTCAATTTCCTGAACAATTCTACTTCCAATAACTACAGCATCCGAAATTAATGCAACCTCTTTCGCAGTGCTGGCATCTCTCACCCCAAAACCAACTGCAATTGGAAGGTCTGAAAATTTTTCAATATTATTTACTTTTTTGGCCACTTGTTTAATATCTATATTTGCTGACCCAGTTACTCCCTTTAAGGACACATAATACAAAAACCCGGTAGCTTGATTGATTATCAACTCAATTCTTTTATCCTCTGTTGTTGGTGATATAAGAAAAATACTGTCGATATTATTCTTTTTTAATTTGCTAACAAATAGCCTTGATTCTTCTGGAGGATAATCAACTGTTATAACTCCATCAATATCAGCTTCTTTAATTAACGATATAAAATTATCAATGCCAATAGCTTCAATTGGATTCGCATACCCCATAAGAATCAATGGTGTAGTTTTATTATTTATTCTAAATTCTGCAGCTAATTTTATGGTTGCTGTGATTCCAATGTTGTTCTTCAATGCTCTCTCGCTTGCTCTTTGGATAACTGGACCATCGGCCATGGGATCAGAAAATGGAATTCCAAGCTCAATCATGTCGGCTCCAGATTCCACAAGGGCATGCATTATTTCAACTGTCTTATCTGGGTGAGGATCACCAGCGGTAAAGAAAGGTATCAATGCTTTTTCTTTTTTATTTCTTAATGCTTTAAAAGTAGCTTGTATTTTAGACATAATTTTATAAAGAAATTCCTGAAATATCTGCAACAGTATTAATATCTTTATCCCCTCTTCCTGATAGATTTACTAAAATAATTTCATCTGGAGACATTTTTGCAGCAATTTTTTCTGCATAGGCAAGTGCATGACTCGTTTCAAGTGCAGGAATAATTCCTTCTATTAAGCATAAATTATGAAACGATTCCAACGCTTCTTTATCTGTAACAGCAACATAAGTTGCCCTACCAGAGTCTTTTAACCATGAGTGTTCCGGGCCAACACCTGGATAATCGAGGCCGGCAGAGACAGAGTGGGTATCAATTATCTGACCTTCATCATTTTGCATTAAATACGTTCTATTTCCATGCAAAACACCAATTGCACTATTTGATGTTAATGGTGCAGCGTGTTTACCTGTTTCAATTCCATCCCCTGCTGCCTCTACCCCAACTAACCGCACATTTTTATCATCTATGTAAGGATAAAAAATACCCATTGCATTTGAGCCTCCGCCAACACAGGCAACTATTACATCAGGATGCTTATTTTCGAGCTCTGGCATTTGAATCTTGCATTCTTTACCTACTACTGAATTAAAATCTCTAACCATCATTGGGTATGGGTGAGGGCCCGCAACGGTACCTATGATATAAAATGTATTTGATACATTTGTTACCCAATCTCTTAAAGCTTCATTTAATGCATCCTTTAGTGTCTTTGAGCCGCTCTCAACAGGAATAACTGTGGCTCCCAGTAGCTTCATTCTATAGACATTTGGTGATTGTCTTTTTATATCTTCGGCGCCCATATAAACTACACATTCAAGGCCTAACCTTGCAGCAATTGTTGCAGTTGCCACTCCATGCTGGCCTGCACCTGTCTCTGCAATAACACGAGGTTTCCCCATCCTTTTTGCTAACAAAGCCTGGCCCACCGTATTATTCACTTTATGAGCACCTGTATGATTTAAGTCCTCTCTTTTTAAATAAATTTTTGCTCCGCCAATCTTTTTAGTCAATCTTTCTGCAAAATAAATAGGGCTTGGTCTGCCGACAAAATGTTTTAAATCATGATGAAATTCGGCAAGAAACTCTGGGTCATCTTTATATTTCGCATACATATCTCGCAACTCATCTAGAGCTTCAATTAAAGTTTCAGCAACAAAAGTTCCGCCAAATTGGCCAAAGTGACCAAAGTCGTCAGGTAAATCATATGGTTGCATTATGGACTCCTAAAACAAAATTTTTCATCATATTATGATCCTTTATTCCTTTATCCAACTCAACTCCACCACTAACGTCAACTCCGTAAGGGTTTACAGAATTAATCAATGAAGAAACGTTATTACTATCTAATCCGCCTGCAATAATTAGTGGTAATGGTAACTGCTTGGGGATTAAGTCCCAATTAAAAGTCTCACCAGTTCCACCCCTCATTTTCTGGGAGTAAGTATCTATCAGAATTGCTGAACTTGAACTAAACAATTGACAATATTCTAGCAAATTAATTCCATCCTTGAATGAAATAGCCTTGATATATGGCAAATTAAATTGATTGCAAAAAGTTTCATTTTCATCTCCATGAAACTGAAGTATGTTTATTTTTGACTCACTGATTGCAAATAAAACTTCTTCTTTTGAAGCATTCACAAACAATCCAACTCTAGAAATAAACGAAGGAAGCAAATTAATTATCTCACGAGCTTTTTTTGGTTCAATATATCGAGGACTCTCGTTAAAAAAAACAAAACCGAGTGCATCCACACCAAGCTCAACTGCCTCGAGAGCATTTGAAAGTTTGGTAATACCACAAATTTTAATTTTTGTTCTCAATTTAATCAGCTCTCTGCTATAAAGATATTTAATGTATTTAAGCTATCAGGAAAACCCCAAATTTTATCATACTTGATATTCGTCAGATATAAACCATTAGGAGAAAAAGTAGCTGGTGTAAGGCTCCGATCCTTTTTTTGAAATAAGGTATCAATATAATCAATACTCATTTCTTTTTTTGCCACATTGATAATTGTTGCAATCATATTTCTGATTTGATGGTGTAAAAAACCATCACCATTAAATGTAAATAGATAAAAATTATTAAATTTCTCCACTCTAATATTTTTAATTGATCTTATAGGAGATTTGGCTTGGCATTCAGAGGAGCGAAAAGCACTAAAATCATGACATCCTTCAAATTTTTTAGATGCAATTATTAAAAGTTCTGGATCTAATTCATAAAAAGTCCAACCACAATGGTTTGACCAAATTGAAGAATTAATACCAGAATTATTTAGTAGGTATTGATATTGCCTTGAAGTTGCAGAAAATCGAGCATGAAAATCATCGGGTACACTCTTAACCCATTTTATTCTTATCGAATCAGGAAGAAAAGAATTTACTCCCTTCGTAAGAGATTTAATAGGTCTAACAACATCTGTATCAAAATGAAATACTTGTCCTAAGGCATGAACGCCAGCATCAGTTCTTCCAGCTCCATGAATCCTAATAGTTGTTTGGGTTATTTGTGATATTGAATTTTCAATCTCTTCCTGAATACTTTTGACTGATGACTGACGCTGCCAACCAAAAAAATTAGTTCCTTCATACTCAACAGATGCGGCGTACCTCATATTTTTAAGAATTGAATTAAAAGAAAACTAGAAAAGAAAGCAAAAACCAAATAAAAATCAATTTTTGAGGGGGTAATTCTTGGTAGATTTCTGGTTTTAATAATCAAGGATTTATTATTTAAATGATTATCAATAACTTCCGTAAAATTTGAAAATTTAAAAGAATAATTCTTATAAAAATCAAGATAGTCAAAAGTCAAAAAAATTCTTGAAGTTAATTTATCAATATTTAAACCAAGGTATTTTAATGGGTAGCAAATCTTAATAATAAAATTAATAAAAAAATTCTTAGGTATAAAATTCATTAAAAGCATAATTGTTAAAAATGTATTTATAATTCTTAATGAATTATTTACACCTAAATAGAACCCTTCTTGTGTAATCGAAATAAATGAGTAGTAAAAAATAATTTCACCAGGTGTTGATAACGAATAAATAACTAATAAAGCAAAAATGAAATATTTTATTTTACTAATAACTGAAAAAATTGTTAAATTTAGAGGAATTGAAACTATTAAAAATAGGCTAAAAATAATTGCATTCATTAATATGTCGAGACTAGATAATACAATTAATAGCAACATACCGAAAAAAAATATTATTGAATGAAGCATAATAAATCTATAATTTAATCATCATCTGCAATTGGTAGATAATTTTTTTTATTCTTAACGCTACTTTTTTCATCAGATTTATTTGAATCAGCATCATTTAATTCTTCTGTGTAATCAGCTGGTGTGTAGTTATCATGATCTTCATTAAACGATTTTGAAATCGGTCCATTATCGTCAACAAAACTCTTTAATGTCTGGTTTCTTTCGCTTGCTTTCCTTCTTGAAGTAACAATAAATAGGCCGAACAAAAGAACAACAAATAATATGAGCAATAAAACATGGATGGTTTCTAATCCCTTATTTTCTGTTATATCAATTTTAGTTTCATCGATTTTAGTTTCATCTAGATCCGATATTGAGGAAACAAAAACACCATCATCAACCTCTTCCACTTGAGCCTGACTTACTTCTTGCTTAGGCGATTGTTCATCTTTTGGAACCTCTAGATTCTCTTTTACTTGTGTATTTAATTCTTTAATTGAATTTTTTTTAGACTCAATATTTAATCTTGAAATATCTTTTAATTTCTTTTTAGTTTCAAGTAATTCTTTTTCAAGCTGATTAATCTTTGCAGTATCATTATTTATAGTCTTTGTTTGTTTTATAGGTTTATTTAATTTTTTTAATTTTTCTTTCCATTCAATATTTTGAACCCTTAAAATTTTTCGGGCTTCAAGATGGGAATGTTTTTGAAAGTAGTCTAAAGGTGGTATTTTTAATTTTTTATTATTTATTAATGTATTTACATTTTTTTCAGAAAATGCTTCTGGGTTATTCTGGTAAATAGCTAATACCATTTGTTCAGTTGTGACTCCTGATGGTTTATTCTCTCTTGAAATCTGATAAAGTGTCTTACTTTTTTTAGACTTAACCATTCTGAATTTGACTTCTTTTTGCTCATTTGGTTTTTTAACCTCATTTACATTATTATTTTTTTTGACTGCACTTATATCTTGTTGAGATTTTTTTACTGGTTCAGTCTTTATCTTTTCCACTTCTTCTTTTTTAGCTACCGCTTCTTCTTTTTTGCTTTTAGCTTCTATCACTTCTTTTATAGTTGTTTTTGGTGAAGGTGGCTCTAAAAGAACAGTGTATTCTTTATAGACTCTACCTTTTTCTGAGTCAATTTGAATTAATAAATCTAAAAAAGGATCTTTTACTACATCATCACTTATTAGAAATATTTTCCCCCCATTTGCTCCATCTTCATCTTCTAATCTAATCTGAATATCTGAATGAATAGGCAGTCTCGACAAACCATTTGCTTCATAATTTTCTTTTGAGGCAATTGCAGGTTTCAAATTTTCTGCTTTATCACCTTTGGAATATATAACATCAATAACAGCATTTAATGGTTCGTCTTGCTTAGAATTCACTTGCATTTTATTTAATGTAAGCGCTAATAAGGTATTAGAAATAAAAATTAAAAAAATAAATAATATCGATGATTTAAATTTTTCTTTCATTGCTAACTTTTTCCTTTTTTGATAAGTATGTTTAACATTCGTCTAATTGGTTCTGCAGCTCCCCAGAGAAGTTGATCCCCAACAGTAAAAATAGATATACAGTTATCTTCAATATCTAATTTTCTAATTCTACCTACGGCTATGTCAAGTTTACCTGAAACTGCTGCTGGGCTTAATAAACTTATAGAAGATTCTTTTTCATTTGCAATTAATTTTACCCATTGATTTCCATTAGAGATTATTTTATTTATTACTTCAATCGAAATACTCTTTTTAAGTTTAATTGTGAGCGCCTGAGAGTGACATCTCATTGTTCCAATTCGAACACACAAGCCATCAACTTTAATAGAGTTGAAGTTAGAGTTTAAAATTTTATTTGTTTCCGATTGCCCCTTCCATTCTTCACGACTCTTACCATTTTTTAAATCCTCATCAATCCATGAAATCAAATTTCCAGCTAAAGGAACCTTGAAATTGTTCTTTTGAAATTTATCTGAATTCATTAAGGCAAGTACCTTAGTGTCAATATCAAGAATGTTTGAATTTTTTTGATTAAGATCATCGCAAACTGAAGAATACACTTGACCCATCTGAGAAAGTAATTCCCTCATATTGCTTGCACCAGCTCCGCTTGCAGCTTGGTAAGTCATTGAAGATACCCATTCCACTAAATCTTCTTTTAATAAACCATGAATTGCTAATAACAACAAAGATACAGTACAGTTTCCCCCTATCCAATTTTTAATACCTGCATCATATGCACTATCAATTGATGACTGATTAATGGGATCAAGGACAATTACTGAATCTTTTTCCATCCGTAAAGTTGATGCTGCATCTACCCAATGCCCAATCCATCCTGTTGCTCTTAATTTAGAAAACACTTTATCTGTGTACTCTCCACCCTGGCAAGTCATTACAATATCCATTTTAGACAATTCTTGAATATCAAATGCATCGATTAATAATTCATTCTTAAAATTAATATTCCAATCAGGGTTTTTTTGACCGGCTTGGGATGTAGAAAAAAAATATGAATCAAAATTATTAAAATCTAATTCGTCAAACATGCGTTTAATTAAAACTGACCCGACCATGCCGCGCCACCCGATAAATCCAACTTTTTTCATATTAAATTTCTAACCTTTCAATAACTTTATCGCCCATTTCTTCACATCCAATTAGATGAGTTCCTTTAGAAGATATATCTTCTGTGCGAAACCCCTCTTTCAAGACATTTCTTACGGCATTTTCTATTAAATTAAATTTATCTTGATCGTTAAATGTATATTTAAACATCATTGCTAATGACAAAATAGTAGCTAATGGATTAGCCTTATCTTGTCCTGCTATGTCAGGTGCAGAACCATGACTTGGCTCATACATTCCTTTATTATTTGCATCTAATGATGCAGAAGGAAGCATGCCAATAGAGCCTGTTAACATTGAAGCTTGGTCAGACAAAATGTCTCCAAATATATTACCTGTAACAATAACATCGAACTGTTTTGGATTTTTAACTAATTGCATAGCAGCATTATCAACATACATATGAGATAACTCTACTTCGGGATATTCTGTACTAGTCTGAATAATTACTTCCCTCCATAGCTCAGTAGCCTCTAAAACGTTAGCCTTATCTACAGAACATAATTTCTTTGATCTTTTTAAGGCAGTCTTGAATGCAACATGAGCAATTCTTTTAATTTCAGATTCAGAATATCTCATTGTATTAATGCCCTCACGCTCATTTTGTTGATTAGTAACTATACCTCTTGGCTCACCAAAATAAATATCCCCTGTTAATTCTCTTATAATAAGTATATCTAAGCCAGATACGACTTCAGCCTTTAAACTTGAAGCATGGATTAGCTCAGAAAACATAATAGCGGGCCTTAAATTTGCAAATAAATTTAAGGATTGGCGTATTCTAAGCAGTCCTCTTTCAGGGCGCATATCTCTAGGTAATTTATCATATTTCCAATGGCCAACAGCACCAAGCAAAACTGCATCTGCGGCCAGTGCTAGCTCAAGAGTGGATTTAGGAAGGGGGTCTTTGAATGCTTCGAAGCCAGCGCCACCGATGGGAGCATATTCCAAACTATTCTCGAGACCGAAAGCTTTCAACACTTTTACAGCTTGTTTAATAATTTCAGGGCCTATTCCATCACCAGGTAAAACTGCAATTTTCATTTTAACTTTCCTCACCATTCAGCCATGGAAAACTTTCATGGTATTTTTTTTCAAAATTTTCAATATTAAGTTTATTTTTTAAAGTTAATCCAATATCATCTAAACCCTCTAGTAAACAAGATTTCTTAAAGCTATCTACTTCAAAAGCTGCAGTTTCTGAATCATAATAAATTTTTTGTTTTTCTAAATTAACTGTTATTTCATAACCGACTTCACCCTCAACTTTAGTAAAAATTTGATCCATAGTAGCCTTATCTAAAGCAATTGGAAGAATACCGTTTTTAAAGCAATTTCCATAAAATATATCAGCAAAGCTTGGCGCTATAACAACTTTAATTCCAAAATCAAGAAGCGCCCAAGGTGCATGCTCCCTACTTGATCCACAACCAAAATTTTCTCTTGCAATTAATATTGAGCCATCCTTGTATCTAGGTATATTTAAAACAAAATCTGGATTAACTCGTCTCTTAGAGTTATCTTGGCCTGGCTCTCCATGATCAAGATACCGCCATTCATCAAATAAATTAGGTCCAAAGCCTGTCTTTTTAATAGACTTTAAGAACTGCTTTGGAATGATTGCATCTGTATCAACATTTGCCCTGTCCAACGGGATAACAATTCCTGTGTGAATATTCAGAGGTTCCATTAATGAAGTTCTCTAATATCTACAAATTTACCATAAATTGCTGCTGCAGCTGCCATTTGTGGGCTCACGAGATGAGTTCTGCCTCCCTGCCCTTGTCTACCCTCAAAATTTCTATTAGATGTGGATGCACATCTTTCACCAGGTCCTAGTTTATCTGCGTTCATTGCTAAGCACATTGAGCAGCCTGGTTCGCGCCATTCAAAT
>Ga0209091_10003522_pt1 | contig 12568 bp, 9 predicted proteins | sample ArcticOcean_MG_C_6_FD_187438 | JGI IMG/M metagenome (GOLD analysis project Ga0209091, IMG submission 187438) | Marine microbial communities from western Arctic Ocean - ArcticOcean_MG_CB8_128 (SPAdes) (version 2) | ecosystem: Environmental > Aquatic > Marine > Oceanic | place: Arctic Ocean...
TTGTTGTCCTTCGTCCATTGTGTGTGTTATTATTATTACGTATTACTTATTCTATTTGCGGCGCTAATAAACAGCGCGCAAACGAACGTTTTTCGTATCGCAAGAATGAAGAGGAAGAGAAAAAAAGACAGAAGACATCAAAAATTTTTGAATTTTTGAGTCACACACAAAGTTGGCACCCAATCAGAAAAGGAGTTTTTTTTTGTTTTTGTTTTTTTTGCGGGTTCACCACTAAAAACCCGCCGAACCCAAAAAAGAATTTTTAAGAGAGACGAAAGTACGGGAATCAACTCACACTGTTACTGGGTGTTGTCTCATTTCTACTCTCCCTCTTCTTCATTATTTATCGAGTACTTATTATTATTACGAGTTATTTATTCAACAGAGAGAGAGGGAGAAAGAGACGCGCGTCTGACGCGGTGTTGGGCGTTTCTCGGGGGTGGCAGAGAACAACAACAACAACAACACGCGTTAGTATTATTATTATAACACGTGGGTGGTGATTTTTGACTTTCGAACGTTTCCGTCAACCGTCAAAAGGCATTCTGCGTTCTCTACAAAATTTCATTAGCAGTAAAAAATGGCACCGAAACCAGACCTGGCGGCGTTCGGGGACTTCTCGCAGGTAGGACACGTCTCACCTGCAATCGGGGCGAAACTCGAATACGCCATCTCGATGATTCCGTGTAAAAAAAACGAAGATTACGCGTATTGTCACTTGTCGAAAATTGAAGGCGTTTGCGACGGGTGCTTTCTTCTCTTCGATTCGCACTGCGGCAAAGACGCCGGAGCGAGATGCGCGAAGAAGTTTCTGGTGTATTTAAACGAGATATTTTGGTCTATGGTAGAAAATCAGCAGTACGTGCACGACAGAGCGAACGCGCCGGTGTCGGAGATGACCGGGTTCTCGGCGTTTTTGGACGAAGCGGTTGAACGCGCGTGCGCCAAGTTGGACGAGGAGATTAAGAAGAAAACGACGAGCGGGACGACTTTGTGCGTGTGTCTCGTAAGGTTTGGAGAGAAGAAAATATTTTTGAAGTTTGCACACGTGGGGGATTCGCGAGCGATTGTGAAGAACGCGAAAGGTGAATGCGTGTTTGCCACGAAAGATCACAAGCCAAACTCTCCGGAGGAACAGGAAAGAATTCGAGGACATTACGATTCGCTTCACGGGAGCGAGTCGTACGCGAGGTTTCAAAATTTAGAACACGTCATGCATTCGCCGAGTAGTTCGAGAGCAACGAGTCGCGGTGGAAGCTTGAGAGGTGGAAAAACAACCGGCGAAAGAGAAAAGGGGAGGCAACCCCCCCCCCCTTTGACTCCTCGATCGAGCGGAGAAGAAGAAGAACAACAACAACAACGAGGAAGTGAGGACAGTAACGACAACGACGACCATTCGCTCATGGATAACATTCCCGCAAACGTAAACGTAATATTAGGGTCAAAACTATCGCAGTTAGCAGTAGCGAGTAGTGGAGGAGACGTGAGTAATACCACGAACGGCGAAAATGCAGCCGCCGATGTCGATGAGAATGCGAAGAATCCAAACAAGTACCAAGTCGCAGATAAGCGCATTTCTTTCATCGGTCAATTCGTTTCCGACGATGCCTCCGGTTCGAAACTTTCGGAAATACGTCTCTTTAGTCCCTCGGGAGCATCTTACGGCATGTCCAGATCGATTGGTGATCGAAACTCTCCGCGTTCTATGATTCCTGTACCGGAATTTTCAAACTTCAGCTTTGATTACGATACGTTCGCCATGGTCATAATTGCCAGCGACGGTTTGTGGGACACGCGAACGAACGAGCAAGCGGCGCTTTTTTCAGGAACAGACGTTCAAAAAGGGTCGAAGAAACTTTGCATGTTAAGTTGGGACGACCGAGCGTATTCCGGAAAAGCAATGGATGATATTTCCGTCATCGCTTTCAGTTTGAACGCGGACGCGATGAAGAAGAACACCGGAAGCAGCGGGAGCAAAAGTCCAGAAGATGGCTGTTGCGTGATCCAATAGAAATACTACTGGGTACTAGATAATAATAATATAATAATAATAATGACGATAATATTTGTCGTTTGTACTATTTATAAGTCGATGAATGACAAAATTTTATATACTCAAGACGAATACGTTCGCGCCGACATTTTCTCCAACTCATCTCCTAAGGAGGAGATGCCCCCCCCGGACGGTGAAGATTCAAATCGATCGCAAGGACGGCACAGTTGTCCAATCGATCCATCCACGATCATCTTCTCGTCCATCTCAAAGAAATCTTCGTACACGGCTCTGAAATGCTCGACGCACAACCTCGTATCCTCCGTCCCGCACATCTCGCGAATAGAGTGCATCGACAGCTGCGGCATCCCGACGTCCACGGTTCGAATGCCACTTCTCGTGCTCAAAATTGGACCGATGGTGCTCCCGCACCCCAAATCCGAACGAACCACAAACTCTTGCGATTTAATCTTTCGTCTCTCGCCAATTTCTTTAAAAATGAAAGACGTGATTGCATCGGTTGAATACCGCTGATTCGCGTTGTGTTTAATCACCACGCCGTCGCCAAATTTCGGTTTGTGCCCTGGCTCGTGTTTATCCGCGTAGTTTGGATGCACCGCGTGCGCCATATCCGCGCTCACCAAGAAAGACTTCCGTCTCGCCGTCGCTAACGCGTCCGCGTCTCCGTTTCCGAAGGCACTCGTCACGCGATCGACAAACTCATCCGTCAACGACCCTCCAGCTCCGGTAGTGCTCGCGCTTCCAACCTCTTCGTGGTCAAAATGCAACAACGCACGTATGCCTTTCTCCTTCTTCAATTTCTCCTCCGTCGTCGCTTCCACTAAAGCCGCTAAACTACAATAACACGACGCCAAGTTATCTAATCTCCCAGATAATACGAATTCTCCGTTCAAACCGCCAATTTGCGACGGTTGCACGTCGCATAGCTGTAAATCGAAATCTCGAATCGAGGACGGGTCGCAGTTCAACGCTTTCGCCAGCTTCTCGAGAAATTCCGAGTGGTGGTGGTTATTTTCAGCGTTATCTGTATCATCACCGTCTCCTTGCTTCTTCTTCGTCTGTGTTTTCAACCCTAACAACGGCGCCATGTGCGTTTGAAAGTTCACCTTAAATCCCTCGGTATAGATGTCCCGATTTAAATGAATCGCCAAGTTTGGCACGCGTAACATCGGTTCCTCAATCTTAACCAATCGATGCTCCACTTTCCCGCTCTTCTCGTCCATCAACACCACTCTTCCAGCGACGCCTAAATCTCGATCGAACCACGTGTGCCACAACCCACCCCCGTACGGTTGCACCGCCACTTGCATCAAATCCGTCTGCGGGTTCACCCCGACTTTCGTTTTCGGTTTCAGTTTGGGACACGGCGAATCCGTGTGCGCACCAATCATAACAAACCCGTTCCCGGGTTCGTATTCTCCCCCAATGGCGAACGCGACGATGGAGGATAACCCTCTGGTGTAAAAATACTTCCCCGTAGGTTTCAACTCGGCGTCGATGAATCGGTCTTTTTCCGAGATTTCTTTAAACCCACTCGCGAGTAACGTTTTCGCCGTGGCGACCACCGCGTGGTACGGCGTCCAACTGTCGTTCAGAAATTGCACCATCTCTTTCGCATAAAGGCCGCGCTTTATTGAAAAAACAATCTTCCCCTCCTCCGACGACATCTTCTCCTCCTTCTTTTTTCTCTCTTTTGCTTCTTGTGTCCAGTTCTTCTTCTTTCACTCCTTCTTCGTGGAGACGAGAGAAAAAGACTTTAGTATTGGGCGTTCGTTGTGTGAAGATATAAGACCAAAACCGAGAGAAAAAAGACCAGAAAACGACAGCTTTTTGGACAAACGAAAAAGGAGAGAAAGAAAGGATTGATGACGACGACATTTTCTAGAAAAATATCTCTTCAAAATTTGTGAAAGAATGCACCCGATGATGATGCGTGTTTCTTCTTCTACTTCTTCTTCAGTCGGTTTTGTCACCAATACTACGAACGGTAAGAAGAGGTTAAGAAGGAGGAATCGAGGACTCGTTTTTATGGCCGCCGCCGGGGAAAAAAATGACAGCATTTCCACATCATCATCGTCATCATCGTCATCAGAAGAATTGTTCGATTTCTTTTCCATTTTGTCCTCCTCCGTTGAAACAAAGATACGAAAAGATTTCAACGAGTTGATTCGAGAACCGATCTTGAGTGGGAAACCGGAGGAATTGAGAGATACTTTACCGGTGGAGAAGTTAGCGGACAAAGATTCGAAGTTTCTGGAGGTGTATTTAGAGAACGAATTAGACGCAGAGAAGAGGAGGATGGAGGAAGTGAAAGTGCACTATAAAGAGTATTTGCCACCGGTAGGAAGTTTCCCGAGGAATACTTTACTGAAACCGCAAAGCGCGATTGTGTTTTTACACGGCGCAAATGGGTCTACGTTTTCGTTCAGGAGATTGTTACCGCTGGTAGCGGCTAGGGTAGGCGTGCGCAGCATATCAATCGACAGACCACCTTACGGGTTAACTTCGAGGCCGATGAAAACGGGCGAATTCGCGTATTCCAAGCGGGGGCAGGCGAAATTAATGGTACAGTTTTTGGAGAAGTTGGAGGTGGAGAATGTTATTTTAGTCGGCCACTCTGCGGGCACGAACGTGGCGATGGAGATGGCGTTAAAAATTAACGAGTTAAAGGGGAAGGAAAGCCGGTTGAATGTGGCTGGAATGATGTTCATCTCGCCAGCCGTGTTTGTTCCGAAACCGCCGTCTTTGAACTCCTCGAGTACTAATTCGTCGACGAAAGAGACCGCCTCGCCTTGGTCGAAACAAAGTAACAGCATGTCTCCCGAACGCCTGGCGAAACTGTTTTGGTTTCGAACGTTGATTAATAATGACGATTATGGTTTGAATTTAGTGCGTTCGTTTACACGGAGAAACGCGAATCAAGTGCAAACAGGGGAAGGCTCCTACGCCGCGTTATCGACCCAAGCGAGAGAAGCGTATACCCGTCCGTTAGCCGCAGAAAACTGGGACAAGGCTTTGCTGCAACAATTTCGCGCCTCGATAAACGGCGGCGGTGGTTTTGGCGACGACGCGTCGCTCGTGCTCGAATGCGAAGCGTCTTTGGACGTAAACTTCGTGGACGTTTGCTGCGGTGAAAAAGATGAAACGACGCCCATCAACAAAGCCAGAGACTTACACGACACCCTGGAAATGATCTCGTTGTCCAGAAAGCAGCAGCAGCAACAACAACAACAACAGCGGTCGTTGAATACTGATAGTAATAATAATAGTTCTAGCATCGAGGCGACGACGAGCGGTAGTAGAAGTTCTTCTCCCGCCGATAACGCTTTCCAAACTTCTTTCCGAGCGCTCGAAAACTCCGCGCACTTGCCCATGGAAGAAATCGGAGACAGTCGAGACGCGTTTGAATCCTACGTCGTTCAAACGTTAGAGAGAAGAGTCGAGGAGAATTTTGCCGTTCGAGTTTGATTTAATACTCTGTGCGCTTACCGCGTACTAAGAAGAAGAAGAAGACAAAGAAGAAGAAGACATTTTTTATTTTGCTCTTTTTGGTATCTTTTTCTTTCCCACACATTTTTTTCGAACGTCTGTCTGCTGAGTGAAAACCCCAAGAACGACTCTTTGAGGACTTTTTTTTCCGATCGAAATTTCTCACAAAAATTTACACGCGTTACAAAGATGGTACAGCTGGAGATCCCGTTATCTTTCCCTCGCGGACCGGTACGTGTACTACCTTCTTCATTTTCCATTTTAACAGTAGTATTGATCCTCTCGATTTTTGTATTCTTTTGTATCATCGACGACGGGCTTTGTTGCGTTTTGAAAACCACAAATTTTTTCTTTTAAGGGGGGGGTTCCCGGTCCAAATTTCATTCCGGTTGGATGAGGAGGATATGAAGTGTTGTTTTATCCGCGCGGCTGTGAATGAAGACTTATTATTCTCTTTTCTTTTCTCTCTCTCTTTTGAATGCTATTAATAATAACGCAGAATGGGTACGTCGAGTGGGACAAAATAGACATAGATTCCATAGATTTGCCACCTTCGGAAGATAATTACGGCATCCCGTCCGACGACGAGGATTTAATGCAAAAAGACGGTGCAGGTAAAGATGGGTCCAAAGACGAGAGCTCTATGATGAGCACCGCCATCATCGTCGATAATCTCCCGGAAGTGCCGGAAGCAAAATTCGTAAAACTCACGAACGTTTTGACGAAAATTTTCGGTCAAATCGGGCAAATCAGGGACGGCGGTTTGCACATGCCGATGGACCCGGCGACGAAGATGTCGTGCGGGTACGCCTTTATCGAGTTTTCTTCGAGGGCGGAAGCGGACGCGGCGGTAGAACAAACCGACGGGTACAAGTTGGATAAAGCGCACGTGTTTAAAGTGAGCAAGTTTGACGATTTCGAAAAGTACGCTAAGATTCCGGACGAGTACGTCGCGCCTGAACCGAAACCGTACACGCAGCGAGAAAACACGCAAGCGTGGATGATGGACGAGAGAGGGAGAGATCAGTTTGTCTGCCGATTCGGGGACGAGACGGAGATTTTCTGGAACGACGCGCAGAAAAGCACAGCAGTAGAGGAATATAAGAGATCATTTTGGACGGAGAGTTACGTGCAGTGGTCCCCGAGAGGGACGTATTTAGCTACGGTGCACAGACAAGGCGTGGCTTTGTGGGGAGGGTCAAGTTTCGGGAGGTTGGCGAAGTTTTCGCACTCGGGTGTGCAGTTTATCGAATTTTCTCCGTGCGAGAGGTACTTGTGTTCTGGATCGGCGCACGAGCCGTCTCGTGGGAACCCAGCATCGGTAGTGGTGAACTTCTTCGACATTGCCACTGGACAAAAGTTGAGACAGTTCTCTGGCGCGCAAAAGGATTTCTTGGCGAGCGCTAACCAAAGAGGATTCGTGTGGCCGATTTTCAAATGGAACGGCTTAGAATCGGAAGACGTTTATACTTCTAGTAGCTCAAAGAATGATATCAAAACAGAAGAGAATAAGAAAGAGATGCCTGCGTTTTTTGCTCGCTTGGCGAAAGATGCCGTTCAGGTGTATCAAGCGCCGGAGATGACGCTCTTGGACAAGAAGTCGGTGAAGCTCCCGGGCGTCTCCGAGTTTTGCTGGTCCCCTGGAGAGCCTATTTTAGCGACGTTTCAGCCGGAACAAAACAGTGGGAACGTGCCGGCGAGAATTTCGTTGATGCAGTTACCCTCGCGAAACGAAGTCAGGTCGAAGAACTTGTTCAACGTCAGCGACGTGAAGATGTATTGGCAATCGCAAGGCGACTATTTCGCGGTGAAAGTCGATCATCACACGAAATCGAAAAAGAGCACGTACAGTGGTTTTGAATTGTTTCGTTTGCGTGAACCTATGTGTCCGATGGAAGTCCTCGCTTTGCCGGACAAATCGGAAAAGATTGTCGCTTTCGCGTGGGAACCCAAAGGTCATCGCTTTGCCATAATCCACGGCGACGGCGCGAGACCGGATGTCAGTTTCTACTCTATGATTGAAGCCGAAGGTGGTGCGAAGAAAGTGCACTTGTTGAAAACTTTGAAATCGAAAACGGCGAACCACTTGTTCTGGTCCCCGAATGGGTCGATGATTGTGTTCGCCGGTTTGAAAACTATGAACGGTCAGTTTGAGTTCTTCAACGTCGACGAGATGGAAACGATGGCGACGTGCGAACACTTCATGGCGACCGATGTCGAGTGGGATCCGACTGGAAGATTTGTCACTACTGCCGTGACTGGTGTGCACCAAATGGAAAACGGGTACCACATTTGGACGTTCAACGGACGTTTGTTATACAAGCAGACGCGAGAACGATTCTTCCAATTCTTGTGGCGTCCGAGAGGGAAGAGTTTACTCTCCAAAGCACAAGAGGCGGACATCAAGAAAAACTTGAAAAAATACTCGAAGAAGTTCGAAGAAGAGGACGAGAAAATCAAAAACCAACAAGCGACGATGTTGGACAAAGCGAAGCAAGAAACGAAGGAGAAGTGGGAAGCGTGGGTGGAAGAAAAGAAGAGAAAAATCGAAAGCGACGAGTACCAAGGTACGCTCAAAAAGATCTTGGGCGCCGAGTACGAGAAGCAAGGAGCGGAAATCGTCACCATCGAGGAAGAAGAGGAGGAAATCATCTCCGTCGTCGAAGAGCCGCTTTAAATCCACGAAAAGAATAGGCAATAATAATTAATTATATAGGATACATCTACTACACAAAACTATGTGCTACAAAATCTACGTGCTACAAACGTTTTCTTCTAAAGGTACTTCTTCTCGTTTTTCCAACTCACACCGTGGTCCATCCGTCGGCGTCGGGCTCATTTTTCTTCTTCCCCATCCCTTTCAAGCCAGCCGCTAACTCCTCCGCGTCTCCTTCTCCTTCGTCGTCCATCACCTCACCGCTCGAACTCTCGCTCTCGTCCCCATCATCCATCTCCTCGTCCACTCCCGCCATCTTAAATCCTTCGTTCCTCATATCCGCCTCCCTAATCGCGTCTCTCAATTCCATCGCTTCCTTCGGTAACTTTTGCATTTCAATCTTCTCCACTAAACTCGACTCTCCTCTCCCGCACTCCTCAAACATCGCTCGTAAAACCTTCCCGACTTCCTCGTGCGACTCGTCTTCCAACTGCACGTTGAAATCCTCCGCGATGCAATCGTATAAAAAATCTTCGATTGAATCTCCTTTCTTGGAATCTTTCAACAAAAATTCCAACGTTTCCTCTCGTAAACTTTGCGCTTTCTCTTTGCTCTGGAACCCTCCCCACTCGTTGACGACGGCCATGGTCAACGCCGTCCATCGCTCGAACACGGCCTGGATTCCTCTCGATAAAAGCCGTTCGTTTTCCTCGGTAAAAGTAATCTTCTTAGACGCTCCTCCTTGTCCTCCTCCTCCGGATGATAAAAGCGCCGCTTTCGCGTCCGCCGCAGAACTGAAGCCGCCAGCAGAAACATTTTCATCATCGCTATTATTTAAAACGCGTCCGGAACGTAAGCGCGTGCCATAACCACCACCACCAACACTCGTTTCCTCCATGCGTATCTCTTTTTCTTTCTTTCTTTTTCTTCTTACTCTCTCTCTGCTTTCAACAAGCGCTGTGTTTACGTGTGTGCTACTAATGAGGAAATTGAGATGAAATCTCTCCCCAAAAACATCTTTTCTCTTCCTCACTTTAACGTGGTTCTTCGAGCGTTGAAGAAGAAGACCAAGAGGAAAAGAAGAGGACGATGATGCGGGTATCGGTAGTACCATCACTACGACGACCACTACTTTTCCTCTCGCTGCTCGTAATACTCATAACACCGACAAAAACGAACGCGTACTCTTCTTCTTTGTCTTCTTCAACGACGACTCAGACGACGCCGAGTTTGTTTCTTTCCGACATCTTCCAAAAGATGAAATCGACGATATTCTACGACCAAACTGGACAGTCCGCGCCGACGAAATCGATTTCAAAGATTAAGATTCACTCTAGAGATTCGAACGTGTTCGAAACCGACGACGTGGCGCCGATGACGGAGGAAGAAGTGGAGGAATCTTTAGCCGAGCACGAAGATGCCGAGGAGGAGGGGGAGGAAGGACCGTACGTCGTGAAGAAGAAGAGAAAAGAGGACGGAGAGGATGACGACGGGAAGATTGAAGAAGGCGAAGAGGAAGAAGAAGACGGCTCGATAAAGGATGCGACGTTTGGAATGAAAGTCAGTCACAACGCGAGGTGGTGCGGAGGACAAACATCTGGATTTGGATGGAAGGCGAGGAGCGAAGCGGAGAAGCACAGGAAGAATTTAGCGAAGAATAGCGAGAGGCGCAGAAGTGAATGGGGGGGGAGAAGGAGGATGTTAATGTCTTCTTCTGTCGATGGAGATGTAGGAATAGTAGAAGAGAGTGACGGTGACGACGACGACGACGACGACGAAAACGAGAGCATACTGCGAACGATGCTTAAATTGAACAACAACGCGACGACGTGGTCTTTCGTTCAAGAGAAAGAGCGCGACGACGAAGAAACTGATGTATCCATAGAAAACGTACAAAGAAGAAACACGCTCGCGCTTCGAGCGCCGCGAGGCGGGAGGACTCGAGGTGGTACCGGTACCACTCCAATCTCCGGTAAATACTCCCAAGGGTATTTCGGGTGCGAACGAATTTGGGGTAAAATCAAAAACGAAAACGAGAATAAAGCCACGCGAGTCGACGCCATTCCCGATAACGAATTGTCGCCTGGATTGAGAGCGGTGAAAATGTGCATCAAAGACATCTCAAAATGTGGCGCAGACGCCATGAGAGGAGCGGCAGAGTTACCGTCCACGTCTCTTATCCACGCGTTGCCAAACTCGGGGAAGAAGAAGTATAACTCGTGCGCCGTCGTCGGCAACGCCGGGACGTTGTTGAAATCGAAGGAGTACGGAGAGGCTATCGATAAACACGACGTCGTCATGCGCTTCAACGTGATGACTTTAACCGCGCAACTCGCAGCCAACGTCGGCACGAGAACGACGTTTCGAATGGTGAATCATTTACGTAGTCGGCACGCGTGCTGTCCGAAAAGTCAAGGTGGAAAAGGTAAAATGCCCGAAAAAGGAGGTAAAGCAAAAGGGATGAGTTTAATCTTGTGGCATCCCGGGCGACAAGCGCAGCTTTTACGAGCGTGTAAAAAGAACATTCCAAACGCTAAAGTGACTTCAATACCGGAATCTTACATTAAGAAAGAAGTCAACGCTATGAATGCCATGCGTAAAGATTTAATGCGATTAGGATTTGGTCCGTTTAACGATTGGAAACAAGGCACGTCTGGATTCCACGGGATCTTATTGCTCGCCGGAATGTGCGACCATTTATCCTTGTACGGCATCACCAGTTTCAGCGCCAAGAAAGGTAAATCGAAAGGTCCAGATCAATACGGAGGCAGAGGAAGTAAGAACATGGCCAGCTGGGTGTGGCATGATTGGGAAGGCGAGGCGTACGCGTGGCGATTATTACACGCCACCGGAAAAGCAACCGTGTGTTCCAACTCGTGATGATAGAAAAGTTAGGTGGTGTGAATAGTTTTAATAAAATAGCATTAATAGCTCTCGATGCGACAAAAATGACTACGCGTATTTTAACGTTTACTTCGTGTACGGATTCATCCACGCGTTGAACTTCTCCAACAGCGTTTTTTCCGGCGCGACCCCGTCGTACTCGGATCTCTCCTTCAGGACTTCGACGTCGTCGAACGGATTCACTTTACCTTGCCCTTGTCTGATTTCCTCTTCGCTAATCTTCTCCTTATCGGCTCTGCGAAACCCGTATTCCAACTTCCCAAACGCCGGCGCGGCGGCCAACTTTGGGTACATTTGCAACGCCGCTCGTTTCAACGGTTCCTCGGCGTTCCACAACTCTTTCCCAATCATCCATTCTTCCTTGACGACCATCGGGCCAACTGGAAACCACTGGTTCGGTCCTTTCGCTCTCGCGAAGACTTCGTATTTGATTCCTCCACCAGCTTCTAAGTCATCGAACTTGCTCATCATTTCTAAATCCTTCGCGGTTGGTGGTGGCGGAGGCGGAGGCGCGCCCGTTTTCGCTTTTCTTTGTCTCGGCTTTTGCGGTTTGTATTCCTTCTTTTTGTTGTTGTTTGTATCGTTCAAATCCGGAGCGTTCGCGCTTCTGACGACGAGGAGTGATGATTTTCTTCTGGTCGTCGTCTTCACCCTCATCATCGTCTTCATCGAAGACACTGAGGAGGAGGACGAGGAGGACGAGGACGAAAGTCTTCTCGAAGGTGCCAAATTACTCGTCGTGGGGGAGGTTAAAGATGATGATGAACGAGCAGTTGCGCGCATTGTGATTTAGTATGATGTGTGTATTAATACTATTTATCTGTGTGTGAGAAAGATTAATGCTGACGTAATACAAATACGTTCTCTTCGAGAGGAAAAAATCGTATCTAAAAAACGTCTTTTTTTCACTTTTGCGCGAAAAAAAAAATACACCAAAACAAACTCCTCTTTTTTCTCTCTCTCTCTGTGTTTCACATGATCGCGAGCGGATCGCGCGCTTGTTTTGCCACCACCATCATCGCAAAGAAGAAGAGTATAACACAACTGCAACTGGGAAAAGGAGGAGTTGGATCTTTTTTGTATCGTCGTCGTTTTCTGAGTCCTTTTAAAGCGTTTAAAGAAGAGGAAGATATGAGTTCTTCTCAACAGCAACAACAAGAGGAAGAACACAAAGTGACTCCGGAGTTTCCGAAAGGCGAAGAGTACCCATCTGGAAGAGGGGAGGATGCGACGACGACGACGCAATCGTCGTTTGCCGCGTGGGAGTTTGCCCAAGGGCCTTTCCACGGGAAGAAAGGGTTTTTGGTGACTTCGTTGGCTCCCGGGAGCGTGCGTGTTCTCTTCTTCTTTTTTGTATCTTGTTAAACTCTTTTGTCACACACAGGTTATCCACGCGGCGAAAGAGGCTGCAAAAGTGCTCAACGATACGTACTTTTCAATGTCGTACAACGCGCATCGCATCCAAGGCGAGAGAGCGTTTAAAGAGGCGGTTCCGATGTACATCG
>Ga0209091_10003524_pt1 | contig 12567 bp, 9 predicted proteins | sample ArcticOcean_MG_C_6_FD_187438 | JGI IMG/M metagenome (GOLD analysis project Ga0209091, IMG submission 187438) | Marine microbial communities from western Arctic Ocean - ArcticOcean_MG_CB8_128 (SPAdes) (version 2) | ecosystem: Environmental > Aquatic > Marine > Oceanic | place: Arctic Ocean...
AGGATTGATTGGAAGCCAGATTCCTTCATTCAAAAAATTTTAGATGGTTGGCCACCAGAGTTCAGAACTGAGAAAGCTTTAGAATTAGGATTTGTCTGCGATGTTTCTATGGAAGAGGTTATCAATGATTTTATCGAGGACGAACTCGATGGATCAATTGTATCGTCTTAAAGTTAACTTAATTCTGTGGTTGCGGCGTGTGGTCAGGTCACCCCCCCTCCTAGTGCATCTCGTAAAACACTATAAAAGGTGCTATAACCATGAAATATTATACTTGATACTTTTTGATTTTCCTATATTTTAAAATAGCTCAAAGTAGTAATATTATCTATCCAAAGAGAGCTGTCTTTGATTAACAAAGAGACCTATGTCGCATTATCGGAGTGAGAAACACTACAGCACTGTTTTATACACAAGCGTATCAAAATCAAAAAAAATAGTCTCTTAACAGAACACCTATTGATAATAAAATTCAATGCCTCATTCAATTATAGTTTCTGAAAATGGTGGTCCAGAAGTCATGAAGTGGACAGAAGTTTCATTGCAAAATCCTGGTAAAGGCGAAGTCCGAATTGATCAAAAAAAAGTTGGGTTGAACTTTATAGATGTTTATCAGAGGTCTGGGATATACCCTCTAAGCCTACCAACTAGCATAGGCATGGAGGGGGTTGGTGTTGTAGACGCAATTGGAGAAGGTGTAGAAAATATAAAGGTTGGTGATCGGGTTGGCTATGTTATGGGACCACCAGGTTCCTATGCTGAGAGTCGTTTATACCCAGCAGACAGGTTAATTAAATTACCTGATTATATTTCTGACTCACAAGCAGCAGCAATACTTTTGAAAGGTTTGACAGTTTCATATCTAATCAACAAGACATTCCCAGTTAAAAAAGGACAAACTGTATTATTCCATGCGGCTGCAGGGGGTGTTGGTCTTATAGCTTGTCAGTGGCTTAGTAAACTTGGGGTTGAAGTTATAGGCACCGTAAGCTCAGATGATAAAGCTGAAAAAGCAAAGGCCCACGGATGTCATCACACCATAAATTACTCTCATGAAGATTTTACTGCGAGGGTTGAAGATATAACAAGCGGTAAAGGTGTTCCAGTTGTGTTTGACGGTGTTGGCGCAGATACTTTTGAGGGATCTTTAAAGTGTCTTTCACCTTTTGGAGTTTTTGTGTCTTTTGGTGCTTCCTCAGGAAAACCTCCTCAGTTATCAGTATCAGTTTTGGCAGCAAAGGCTCTATATATGACCAGGCCAAGTTTGGCTCCACATACAGCAACAGCTGAGCTTACTAAACAAATTGTCTCTCCACTGTTCCAAGTAATAAGAGATGGGCTATCAATTTCTATTAGTCAAACATATTCCTTGAAAGATGCAGCAAATGCGCACCGTGCTTTAGAAAGTCGCAAGACTACCGGGTCTACAATTCTGGAAATTTAAATATAAATTACACACTTAGGGATGTACTGGCTCGATTGAAAGATGGTCCGTTTATTCTGTATTTATACTTCTTCAGATGCAATCACATGGACTTCAAATACTACAGGTACATCATATCGTATCAGAAGCAATTCCTACTCAGAAAAATCCCATCACCTCTTCTGATTGAAACCTACTAATTCTCCACTGTCTGACACCCTCCACAGCCATATTTGTATAGAACAAAGTAAAGATTTGTTTTAAAGCAATTTTGTGCTGCACTCCATAATCGATATTTTTGCACTAATTTAGAGATGGCAAGTGGGTGGTCGTGGCCAATCCCAGAACAAAAAGATATTTATACAAAGACTTATGGTCAGCTCCAACTTAACATGGAGTTAGATGAATATAAAAAAGAAAAAAGCTTAGTGAGTGGGTGTAGACGCACTAAACAAGCATCAAGCACTACATCCCATCAACTCACACGGGGTATGAATACGGTTTTAAACTTTGCACAACTAAATCCAATAGTAAACAAATACCAACTTAACTAAGTTTGAAATTGGACTAATCATCTTAACTTTTGATCTCTAATCCAAATATAAATACCAGTAGAAATAATTACTGCACTACCTGAAATAGTAAAATAACCGGGAATCTCATCGAAAATGTAAAACCCCCATAAACTTCCAAAGACTAAGTTCATATAAGAGAAGGGAGCCAAGAACGAAGCTTCACTCAATCGGAACGCATGTATGAGCAAAATATGTCCCAAGGCTCCAAGTAAACCAAAGCCTGAAAATACAAACAAGTCTGACGTATTTATTGGAGTCCAGGACGGAATTACTAAAATTGAAGCCAGGATCGTTCCAATCAAAGAACTATAGAGGAAATTAGTAGTTGCTGATTCTTCCTGACTTAGGTATCTGGTCGAAATAACATAACTTGCATAGCACAAAGCTGCGATAGCAGGCAAAAAGATATTAATTGAGAACACTTCTGAACCGGGCCTTATAATTAATAAGGCTCCAAGCAGACCAAAAATAACACCCCCCCATCTTCGAATGTCAACGTACTCCTTTAACACAATTGCTGATAATATAGTTACGAATATTGGGGCAACTTGAAAAATCGCGTTGACTTGTACAAGTTGCAAATATTTTAAACTCGTAAAAAAAAAGTAGGTTGCAAAAAATAAGAATGTTGACCTGAGTAATTGAAGTTTGAAATATTTTGTAACTAACACCTTATGTAATATAGGAGATAATACAATAATACTAACCACGGTTTGACTCATATACCTTGCCCAAATGACTTGATCTGATGGATAAGTTTGTACCAAAATTTTTGCAATGGCATCCATCATACTAAATAATAAAATCGTAGTTAATATTAGTATGATACTTTTTTTACGTTGAGTAATAGTTTGAAAGTATTTTAATATTTTTAACTTCATAAAATAGTCTAATGGGAACCTCTAATAACCACAAAAAATACCATCATGGCACTTCTATATGTTCGTGTTAGTTATTGATTTTATTATGTATTACATGTAATGTATTATATGTAATACAACAGAATTTCAAGACGTTTTAACTGAAAAAGAGTATTTAGAGATGCCCTTAAATGTTAATAAACAAATTAAGAGCTAATGTGTTATGGCAAATCTTGAAAAAAAGGCTTTCGATAATCCTGATGAACTCAAAACTCCAGAAAAGACGAATGCAGCGGTTGTAAATTTTGGGACAGTTGCTGCTTCACGAGTAATTCTTCAACCTGGGTGGAAATGGTCTGAGTGCATCAAGCCCGTGGTAGGAACTGACAGCTGCCAAGCGGGGCACGTAGGTGTGATTTTACAAGAAACCCTCAAAGTTGTTCATGATGATGGGTCAGAAATCACAGTTTCAGCTGTGGATGCCTATTCTTTTGCTCCAGAGCCTGATGGTTGGGTCGTCGGAGAGGAAGAGGTTATAGGATATGAGTTCAACAATGCAGGTAAAGATTACGCTGTCTGGCAGAACCGCGAATAAACCATTAAACGTTCTCTTAATTTACCCAGCCAACTCAGGGGCTGACTGGATATAAGTCTGTATGGAATTATTTATTATCACTAATATTCATTAGTGGAAGAGGAGAAGGACTGTCTCCATTCATGAAATAGATTTTGGAAGCAGGATCTTTAGAGATTGCCTTCAGGGCTTCTAAAGCCATTAATTTGACATAATTGGGGTTGCTCCCGATTGCTTTATTTATTTTCTCTATCTCATATGCCTGGGCATCTGCTAGGACCCTCATTTTGTTTGCTTGTTCATTTGCAGCTTCACTCTCTGCTGTTGCTTGAGCAACCTTTTGCTGCTGTTCCGTTGCGAAGCGTTCCAATTCGGCCTTTTGCTTTTCGACTTCCTGTTCACGCTCTTTTTTTGACTCAATGGCTTTGATGATAAAAGGAGGCAGAGAGATGTCACGTATGAGCACAGCGCCGACATTGACCCCTTTTTCTATAAGGTAACCACGAAGACCTGTCAATAAGGATGTCTGCAAGTTCTGCTGTGTCTCTTCTAAGAAAAAGTCTTCTGCCCTTATGATGGCCTTACCCTGTTCGCGCAAGAGTGATCTCAGTTTAGGCACAATATGTACCTTTAAAACATCTGCTGCAGAACCAGTTCCCTTTAAAATACTGGGGGCCATGTCTTTTTCTATCCGATACTGGACACTCACTTGAATCTTGGTTTGAAGTTGGTCTTGGCTGGGAACATTGGCTTCCTCAAGGTGTGACTTTTGACGAACGTCATAAAAATACCACTCAAAAAATGGGTTGACTGGAATGTGTAAACCTTCTTCATATGGATTTTTCTGTACTTCACCAAAGAGAGTCGCGACTGCAACATAACCCGCAGGGACTTTTTGATAAAGCGATGAACCAAACCACATAAATGCTAAAACTATAACCGAGATGATTATCAATGGTTTTGGTATTTTTATATTTTCCATTACTACTCCTTTTCAATTTTAAAATTAATTACAATATATTTATGATCCATAAATACTTACGTAGAAATGGAAATAAGGCAAGGGATAAGCAAATATAAAATAAGAAAAATGGTAAGTATAATTAAATTTTATGAAACTTTCAGCCCCAATTTACTTTATTTGTAACTAATTCTATCTAAAATATCTGGTTGGAATTAACAGGTAATTTCAGATGGGGGATAATTGTAGATGAATTATTAATTACTGTTTCTTTTGTTATATACAAAAAATTTAGAAGAGGCTGTCTTAAAAAGTCTCGGGGTTATGAGTCTTCATTCAGAAAGTTCAGGGCTAGTATTTTAAAAGTTTCATAGTTTCATGCACTATACAAAGTATCAGTGCAACTTTCTTAAATTAGCAAAGGAAACTGAACTAAAACTCAACACCAATTGAATATATAGCTTCTAGAAAGATTGTTCCTCTTCACAACCTTACAAATTCACTGCCACATTTCGTGTAAAAGAGACTTTTCAACTAAACATTAGATCGAAAAATTGTAACAAAAATAATCAGTGCCATTAAATATTAAAATCCTGACCAGACTAGTGTTTATCAAATGATCGGGGATAATCTGGATATTAATTTATAATCCGAACACGCACCTGCTGATTATGCAAACCGGCTAAGTGGTTATGGGCTTGTATTTTTCGAAGATGTAGATTCCGGAAAGCACAAGAAGCAAAGAAAGCCCTTGGAACAACTCAAAGTCCTCCTGCAGAAGGACGACAGCAAAAAAGGAGGCAAAAACTGGAACAAGGTTAATGAACATTCCAGCACGCACAGGTCCGATCAACTTCACGCTGGCAATGAAGCAAATCTGTGAAATGAAGGAAGGAAAAAGCACGATCATCCCGACAAGGACCCCATCCTGCAACTCAGGCCAGACCGTTCGCCCCGAAGCAAACTCATAAATCGTTAACGGTAAGGTTGAAATAAAAGCCCAAGCAACCACTGATACAAAAAGCGTAATCGATGAGAGGTCACTCTTACGCCGAAGCCCTAAGGTGTAGGATCCGTAAAGCAACACGGCAATCAGCATAAGCAGGTCTCCCGTATTGAAGCTCAAGGTCATCAACCGCTCAAACTCTCCGTGGATGCTCACAAAGACGACCCCAAGGATGGTAACGAAAACACCGCCGATTTGAATGAGGCTGACGTGGGTTCTGAAAAAGAAATAGCTTCCTATTAAAACTATGGCGGGCATGGCCCCCTGAATGATTCCGATGTTGACGGCCGTGGTTGTATAGGCACTGTAATAAATCAGTGTACCGAAACCACCCAATCCACCGGTACCCAACAGAAATGTGTAGCCCAAGTTTCTGCGAATAGCCGGTATGTCTGCTTTGATGGCTCTGCCCGCAAACAGAGTCAGGAGGATGAGGGTGCCCAACCAGCGCACCGAAACTAGTAGCATTGGTGAAATTTGCCCAACAGCCATTCGTGCGAACACAGCATTCAGACCCCAGCACAATGTCGTTATGATCAGCAGGTAGTAGGCCTGCTTAGTTGCTGTAACTCCGTATTTTTCAAGTCTAATCAAGAAGATTTTCCTACATCAATACTAACCCCACATTCTTGTAAACCAAACCAATAGATGTTATTTATAGGCCCTCTCTCTCACATCAAATGAAATTATGACTTTATAATACATTTATTTACTAAAATTTATTCTTACTAATCACTGATAATGTTTCAGTACTTTCTACTTCTACTCCAGCTTCAAACCTAGCTTTTGCAACATCTTCTCTTTGAGCAAATACCTTTGCATCCTCAGGATTGCTGACTTCTACTAAATCGTAGACCATAGTTTCTTCAGGGTTAGTTCCAGCCCAATGCATTTTAATGCCTAACTCATCCATAAATAGGTTGAATGTCATCTACCATTTTTAACCAAGCTTCAAAGCCCTTTGAGATTTTAAACGTTACTAATACTTTCATTATTAATCCTATTATTATTAAAGACAATCAATTATAGATAAAAACAAAACAATTTACCTTTGTCTTAACCCTATCAGACTCTTACAGTTCCTCTAAAACATCAGATAATTAAAGTAACAATTCTTTATTTTTATCTTAAATGGTGAATTACGCATTATTTATGGAATTAAAAAATATATAATTATATCAATAATTTATTATTATATTAAGCTGTCAATTTAAAAATTTGAAAAAAACATAATTAAATACTTGATTAATTATAGTTTAAGTAATATACTATACAAACATTAATCGAATTATGTTATAAAAATATGAGCATAGTACAAACAAACATCATGCGTAATTTCGGGTTTGTACCCTACTAAGGTCTATCCGCGAGTCTTTTTAGCCAGAACATAATTAAGAAGTATTACATTTATACGATAGTGAGGTATCCCTAAAGGAGAACGTATCATTTTAACTGAGCAATTAAAGATTGTGTAGTTAATGAGACCATTGTGTACCAAGACATTTACAAAGATTATGCACATTGACTATGCTGCATATAACTATAATAATATATTGAAAATGTAAAATGGATTATAGACTGATAATATTATTTCTAAAAATATCAAAACTGTGCTGAATAAATTTGAAGGTATGGTTAAAGAAATTAAAATACCTCGTTCCATCCTTGTTCCACTCTCGTTCCACCATATAGTTAAATTATTAGGAAAATCGTGGGAAGTGAGGAAGATAAGAAGGCTATATTATATTGAATTAATATCTTTGATTATCTTTTCTATTCTGCGCTTTAAGACTTTAAATCCGTTAAGGTGGCAGCGTCTTCAGGAGTTCGAATCTCTCTCCATTGGTCAGAATATCTTCTATTTACAACGATATTTCAATTAATTTTTTTTCAAAAACACTTCTAGTTCCATTCAATTATGAATTCCATGAAAGATACCTGGCAATTAAATTTGCTGATTGTACTGATGTCCTTATTGTTTTCAGGATGCGAAAATTCCACTTCAGGTTCATCTGCATCAAGTAAAAACGGCTCTAGAGATCAGGCAAAAAATTTTCAGAAAAAAGAACCAATTAATGGTGAGACAGCATCCCGTCGTAAATCAAGTAAAAATCGTGATAATAAAAAGAAAACCAATGTACGTGTTCATGAGGTTGATTTGGAATCACTCAGTATTCAGTCCACTTATGTTGGAAATTTACTTCCCAATCAACGTGTAATTATGAGATCAGAGATTGATGGTGTCATTGAGAACATATATTTCGATGAAGGTGAGGAGATTGTTAAAAATAAAAAACTGGTTGATATTTCTACTAAAGAACTAAGTTTAAAACTTAAAATTGCATTAGCTGACTCAAAACTTGCTGAGAGTAATCTTAACAGGGATGAAAAATTAGCAAAAAAGAACCTTATATCAAATGCACAACTTGATCAGACTAGGACTTTTGCTGAAAGAGCTTTACTTAATAAGGAACTTTCAAAAATAAGTCTAAACAAGTCTTTAATCAAGTCGCCTATGAAAGGAACGGTTAAAACACGTTTCGTAAAAGTAGGTGAATTTGTGCGTAAGGGTGATCGATTGGCAGAAATTCTTGAAATAGACCGAATACTAATTAAAGTAAACATACCAGAACAGGAAATTCTTCAAATTATTATTGGGCAAAAAGTTGATATTGTATTATACATCTTCGAAAACAAAAAAATTGAAGGACAAGTCAAGAAAATAGGTCTGGAAGCAGATGCAAGCAACAGGACATTTCCTGTTGAAATAGAAGTTGATAACCTTGAAAGAAAACTTCGACCGGGCATGCTGGCTAGGGTCACTTTTACCCAAAGAGTTGATCAAGATCAGGTTGTTGTCCCAAGGCACACGATCATGGAACGGGACAGGGGGCGTATTGTATACGTTGTGGATAATGGTAAGGCATTTCAGCGAGAAGTATCTATCGGGATCAGTCAGCAAGAGAATGTCCAGATCCTTAAGGGGCTCAGTAAAGGGGAACAACTAGTTGTTGAAGGACATACAAAACTAACAGATGGTGTAGAAATAAATATAGTTCAATAAAATAATATAAATATCCTCTTAATTATTTTGTAGTTATGCATCCAAGTCACATAGCAATTCGTAATCCAGTTTTTGTTTTCATAATGGTACTTGTAATAAGTATTGCAGGGTTTCAAGCATACAAGTCCATCCCTCGTGAGGCAGCTCCAGATATCCAGATTCCATTGCTGATTGTCAGCATTCCATTCCCCGGTTCATCTCCAGAAGATGTTGAGTCACTGATTAGCAATAAAGTAGAACAGGAACTCAAGACAATAAAGAATCTGAAAGAAATTAGTTCAACATCCTCTGAAGGGGTTTCTGTGCTAACCCTTGAATTCACTTCTGATTTTGACATCAGTGAAGCAAGAACCAAAGTACGTGAGAAAATGGACCAGATCAAACCTGATTTGCCTGCAGATGCAGAAGATTATCAGGTTACAGAAATCAATCTTTCTGAACAACCTCTGATGATTCTCAACCTTGCAGGAGATATGGGGCTGTTGCGGCTTACAGAGCTAGCCGATGAAGTAAAGGAAGAAATTGAAGGAGTACCTGGAATTCTGGAAGTAAGACGTGCAGGAGGTCTTGAAAAAGAGATCCGGGTCTATGTCAATCCGGATAAGATGAATTACTACAAATTAGCACTCAACCAGGTCAGCAGTTCCATAAGCAATGAAAACACAAATTTGCCTGGTGGCACCATAACTATGGGGCCTACTAAATATATGATTAGAGTTCCAGGAGAATTCATCAGTCCTGAAGGAATTAACGAAGCCCTTATCTCTTCACCAAATCAGGTTCCTGTTCGTGTGAGAGATATAGCCAAGGTTGTTTTTGGATACAAGGAAGTCACCAGCAAATCAAGACTTGATGGGCTTGAATCTGTATCTCTTAGTATCGTAAAGCGCAGTGGAGAAAATCTGCTGGCTATAAGAGATGAAGTCAAATCCATCATTCAACGTCTTGAAAAGGATTATAAGGAAGATGTTAAATTCAGTATACTCTCAGACCAAGGTGAAAGAGTTCAACAAATAGTGAAAGACCTAGAAAATAATATAATTACCGGGTTTGTCCTTGTTTTTTTGGTTCTTCTTTTGGTAATGGGTATCAGTAACGCTCTTCTAGTTGCGATAGCAATTCCTCTTTCATTTCTGGTTAGCATGATTATCCTTAATGTGATGGGGTTCACCCTCAACACTCTTGTTCTCTTCAGCTTAATTCTCTCATTGGGTCTGCTTGTTGATAATGCCATAGTAATTGTGGAAAACATTTACAGACATAGACAGGCTGGGAAAAGCCGTATCGAAGCTGCCAAGATAGGAACTAAGGAAATTGCAATACCAGTTACAACATCAACAATCACAACTGTTGCAGCTTTTTTCCCTTTGATTTTTATGCCTGGTATTGCAGGTGAATTTATTAGTTTTCTACCTAAGACTTTAATTGTTACCCTTTCTTCCTCCCTCTTTGTAGCACTTATCATTAATTCTGTTTTCTGTTCTACGTTGATGCGGGTTAAGGTCAACAAGGAAGTTACGTCCGATTTTGATGAGCTGAAACTGGTAGATCATTCTAAAATACTTAGAGTATACCAAGCAGTCCTTCGAGGTGTTTTACGTTTCAGATTTGTAACTATTATGATCTTTATTTTTTTATTTGTAGGAACATTTTATTGGTATGGTACAAATACTTTTCCACGTAAAAGAATAGAATTTTTTCCTAAAACTGAACCTAGTGAAGCCGTTGTAAATATAACGGCCCCAATGGGAACGACACTAGATATTTCTGATGGTTACGTAACTTCAGTAGAAGGATACATCGAAAACGATAGGGATAAACTCGATGCTGTGGTCGCTAATGTTGGACAGCGCAGGGGATCAGGAGCCTCATCTTCTGGGAGCACAACAACCTACCTAAGCCATGTTGTCCTTGATTTTCCCAGTTGGCAGAACTGGGTAGAAAAGCCTTCCGAAATTATCAAGAATCTGAGACAGAAATTAGTGAAAATGGTTGGAGTACAAGTTAAGTTAGCTGAAGCCCAAAGTGGTCCTCCAACTGGGAAGGCCTTTAATCTTGAAGTTCAGGGAGAGGATTTTAGCAGAATGATTGTCGCAGTTGAAAAAATCAAAAAAAGAATCAAAGATATTCCTGGCTTAGTAGACCTCACAGATGACTTTGACCGCAGTCGGCCAGAATTAAAGGTAATCATTGATCGGGACAAAGCCTCTAGGCTTGGTTTTCGGGCACGTGATATTGCATCCACTGTTCGTACAGCATTTAATGGAAAAAAAGTATCCGTGTTTCGAGATGGAACGGAAGAATATGATATCTGGGTACAACTGGATCAGAGTTTTAGAAAAAATCAATCAGACCTAGCTTCTCTTTTTATTTATACTCCCTCTGGAGAACCGGTGAGACTAAGTGAAATAGCAAAAGTCGATACAGGCCCATCCTATGGGTCAATCAGACATGTAGATACTGAACGGACAATAAGCATCAGTGGAAATGCTTTCAGAGTTCCTGGTCCGGTTCTAGTTATGAAAGCACAGCGGGTACTGAAAGATTTAGAATTACCAGATGGAGTACGATATAAATTTACCGGAGAAAACAAAGGTCGGCAGGAATCTCAGAAATTTATTGGACAAGCCTTAATCATTGCGATTTGCCTTATTTTTGTAGTGATGGTTGCTCAGTTTAACTCAATTGCACTGCCCTTAATCGTGCTGACTTCGGTTTTCATGTCTGTTATGGGAGTCTTTTTGGGATTAATTGTTCATGATCGTCCATTTGGTATTATTATGACAGGAGTAGGTACAGTTGCTCTGGCAGGTATTGTAGTTAACAATGTCATTGTTATGCTGGATTTTGTTGTTAAATTACGTAAACGTGGATTTGCAAGGAATGACGCAGTGGTTCTTGCCTCTGCTGTACGTTTTCGGCCTATCTTACTTACTGCAGTCACAACAGTAATAGGCCTTGCTCCCTTGGCAACGGGGATGGATATTGATTTTAGCCGAGACTCACCAATTGTTTTTGGAGCTGAAAGTGGACGTTTTTGGAAATCAATGGCACTAGCGATAATGTATGGCCTGGGCGTTGCGACTTTTTTGACTCTTTTCATGGTCCCCACCCTTTACTCGCTTATTGAAGATGGAAGAGAACGTTTAATAAGACTGTTAAGTAAATATACTTCTTTTGAGATTTCAAATAATATTAAAGCAGAATCAAAGCTAATTTAAAAAATTTAGACAGGTCTTTAAGAGTATAAAAAAGATGTAATATACAGGCAAAAGAGTAAAGTCCGCGACATTATTTTGACCTATTAAATACTATTTCTAAATAGGAGACACTAATATTATTAATTTTTTTTAAAATGTTTTGAAACCTTTAACAGTATATATCTGCAATGGTTTGAGCAGAAAAACAAAGTTATTGCACAGAATATTAATATTTAATATATAGTCATACAGATATAATCTTAATTTTATTCAGGTGTAAACTACACGTGATAATTTTTGACCCTTATGAATTAACGCTCCATACTCCAAATCATTTCAGTTTTGGTGGGCTTGATAGAGATGTTATTTCGCGTGAAAAAGCCAGTTGTCTAGATTACGTTTTAGAAAATCCTGAAACACGTATCGTTCCTATTTGGCGATGTCTGAACCTGTTTTCTAATACTGTAGAATCTGGAACTCCACCAGTACCTGCATATCTGTCAATTCAAGATGCTACAGATTTAATTGAAATTGCTAAGAATCAAGTTTATCTTGGCAAACAAGCTGTGGCGAGTACTTTCATTTCATATTTGGCTATAGACATCTCCAGTTTGGAAGAAGATGAAGCCACAAACAAATTAGCACCATGGGGTAAATTTGCTGATTTACGCGATATTGGCCCACTCATTGGTGGGATAGAGGGTTCAATCCTTGCCTATGCAAGGGGGATAATGTTTTGGCATAACAGAAACGGATATTGCGGTGTGTGTGGTACTCCAACTATTGCAACAAAAGGAGGACATCAACGTAATTGCACAAAAAAAGAATGTGCTTGCATACATTTTCCTCGCACTGATCCTGCGGTGATTATGCTTGTTAAAGATGATGACAGAGTACTCTTGGG
>Ga0209091_10003527_pt1 | contig 12561 bp, 9 predicted proteins | sample ArcticOcean_MG_C_6_FD_187438 | JGI IMG/M metagenome (GOLD analysis project Ga0209091, IMG submission 187438) | Marine microbial communities from western Arctic Ocean - ArcticOcean_MG_CB8_128 (SPAdes) (version 2) | ecosystem: Environmental > Aquatic > Marine > Oceanic | place: Arctic Ocean...
GACTGGCCGCAGATCTTGGCGCAGACCGCGTTGAACTTTATACGGGGCCCTATGCAGCCGCCTGGGGCACCCGCAATCTAGACAGTATTTTCCAGCGTCATCTGGCTGCGGCAGAGCTTGCCACCTCTCTGGGCATGGGCGTTAACGCCGGCCATGATCTGAACCTAGACAATCTGACTAAGTTTGCGAGCATACCCAACCTGCTTGAAGTATCCATAGGTCATGCGTTTACCGTGGATAGTCTGGCAATGGGTATGACCAACGCGTTGCGGGCTTACAAGACATTACTTCGCTAGGTACAGCAATGTCTAACAACCTATCATCATTAACGCTGTCCTGTATTGGCGCCGGCCGTCTGGGCAAAACTCTCTGCCATCTTTTTTCTCAACACCTGCATATAGGGCAAATAATCAATCGTTCTGAATACTCTGCAAAGTCAGCCGTGGATTTTATTGGCGCAGGTCAGGCGCAGACCATGCCAGTCGAGCAGGCCGACATCTGGTTAATCGCCACTCCAGACGACGAGATCAAAACCGCCAGTGCAGCTCTTCGAGATTCTGGCGTACTGCGCAGTGGCGACACCGTCTTTCATTGCAGCGGCGTATTAAACGCATCAATGTTAGACCTCAATGGCTGCCAAACCGCTTCAGTACATCCGATTCACAGCTTTGCAGACCCGAGGCAGTCCATCAACCAGTTTGCTGGCACTCCCTGCGGCATGGAAGGCGACAGTCGCTCGATAGAACTACTGCAGGCGGTATTTCAGCAGGTGAAGGCCACACCCTTTATCATAGACAGTCAGCACAAGGCGCTCTATCACGCTGCCACCGTCATGACCTGCAACTATCTGGTCAGCCTGTTAGAACTGGGACAGCAAATGTTAGCTGCCTCCGGAGTTAACCAACACACTGTCTCCAGCCCGCTTGAACCGTTAATACGTCAGACACTGGATAATTATTTTAAGACCGACGCCATAAGTGCCCTCACCGGCCCCATCGCTCGAGGTGATGCCGCCACCGTAGCGTCGCACATACAGGCACTGCGGCAGCAGCCAAATAACTGGCAGCAGGTTTATAGCGCACTGGGCAACACCACCCGATTAATCGCTGAAAAGCAGGGACAAGCAAGTTTAGAAAACCTTACTGCAATTGACGCGCTTTTAAACGCAGGCGCAGAACCCCATGACTAAAGGCCACGAAGAAGATCCTCGCACCGACAGCGCCGAGTACGTCAAACGCAAAGCATTTTTTGATCAATTGATCACCGTGTACGGCCGCAAGCCCGTACTGGAAGTACTGCAGGACGATAGCCTAAAGATCTACCGCGTGCACCTAGCAGACTCTAACCGCGACGGTGGTATTATTGATCAGATCAAGCAGCAGGCAGCCACACGCAATATCGAAATCTGTTTTCACAGCCGCGCCGCCCTGTCGAGAATCTCACGCAACAGCAAACAGGATCAGGGCGCTGCCTGCGACATACACTGCCCTGGCTATAAGCCCTATGAACAGGCGCTGCAAGAGGCAATGACGGGGGCCATTATTGCACTCGACGGAGTCACCAATCCGCAGAACCTCGGCATGATCATTCGCAGTGTTACCGCCAGTCCAGCACATGGCCTGCTGCTTCCGAGTAAAGGAACAGCCGACATCTCCCCACTAGTAATCAAGGCCAGCGCCGGCACCTTATTTAAAGGTAACATACTTCGCTGCGACTCACTGCTCAGCGCCCTTAAAGACTTTCAAAAGCACGGTTATGCTGTATGCACTCTCACCTCACATCAATCAATTCCCATCGCAGAATTTGCCCCCAGCGGCCCGGTCGTATTTGTACTAGGCAACGAAAGCGAAGGCGTCAGCAAAGAAATAATGGCCCTGAGTGACCACCGCGTCGGCATTCCCATGGCCAATGGCATAGAGTCTTTAAATGTTGCAGTCACAGCGGCACTGATCGCCTTTAGGCTTTAATGCGATCATATAGTCTCGGGTATGTTTAATTACCTTGAGAAACGTCAGGAATGACTTATCTTTTGCATGGTCCGGAATCACCGATGTGACCGGAGATCGATTACTCAACAAGTGATGCTACCTAACCACCAGTTACCGAACAAGCACTACTGGCATATAGCATCAGCATTTTCCTGACCACAGTCTAGCTAGTTAACCGGCTATAAAGGATCGCAAACCACAACCGGAATTTGGCGATGCGTGGCCGCCTGGTAATCTGTATAAGGCGCATAGTAATCCGCCATTAGATCCCATAATCTGGCCCGCTCATCACCTCCGGCAATTCTCGCGACCCCCTTGAACTTGTCATTACCAACTTGCAGGTCTACATCAGGATTGGCTTCCAAATTTAGAAACCATGCGGGATGGAACCGAGCACCTCCCTTGGAGGCTATCACGCAAAATCCGCCACCCTCTAAGGGCCGATAAATTAGTGGTAATACCAATTGTTTCTCTGATCTTCGTCCGGTCGTCGTTAATAACAGGGTAGTTAGCAATCCAACGCCACCACCTATGCTCGAATCCCAGAGGTGGCCGGCCTCCCCATCCCGAAGATAAATACCAATGTGTTCTTTAATCCAAGAGGGTAACCCAGGGGCAATATTTATTTCTGTCATCGTCTTTTTCCATTATCAATTGGAACTAAATGGCCCCAGATTTTTGATTTTTACAGGTGCCAAGGATTGTTGGCAAGTGACGAGGGAACTTCGTCTACAAAAAACTGCATCAAGGTGTGCTTAGATACCCCCTTGCAGTTCAATCAATCATAAGCACTAAGCCTTGGCGGGATCGCTGCTAACATACCATAGCGGTGAGAACAGTGCCGTTAACACAGCAACCGCAAAAGTGATGACTGATACGGCCATAAATGCTGTTGTCAGACCGACACTTTCGACTGTCACACCGCAGGCCCAAGCACCCAGTGGCGCGCCACCGAATAGGCACAGCTGGTAGACCGATGCGGCTCGTGAGCGCAGTAACAGGGGAACCTGGCTGTGTAAAATGGTCCGCCCCAATGTCATCGATAGACCTGAGCAAGCGCCCCATATATAAATCAGGGGGAACAGTAGCCACATACTGGGCGCAGCAGCGACAACACCCACCATGCTGCCGCGCAGTAGGAAACTGATAACCATCAGCCGACCGGGACGATTGAACATTTTACTGCGCTTCATTACACCAAAATTGGCGCTGACGATACCCAGTGAAAAGACAATCTGTAGCGTGGCATAGAGCCCTGCTCCTCCGCCATACAGCTCACGGGCAATTAATGGCATACCCACTAAATAGACACCGAAGGCTAAAAAACCAGTGGCGAATACAATCATCAGTAGATGCAGCAGGCCTTTGTCGTCACGAAATAACTGCAGCCCTTCGCGCAGTTCTTGCCAGCTATGTTTAATGGTTTTGTTCTCTTTAACCGGTCCTGCATCTCCTATGGGAACTGGATGGCTGCGTTTGATCAGTACCGAACTCACCACTAAAATAGCCATCTGAAAGGCGAGTAGCTGTGGCAGACTGACGATGTCCAGCTGCCCCGCTACCCAAAAGCCAACGGCCTGCGCAATAAACTGCATCATCATTACTTTGGCCACGGTCTGATGGATCAGCTCGGGCGCCGCAAAACCAAGCATACTCTCGCGGGCAGGCTGTACAAATGCTGAAATCGTACCAAACGCGATACCGAACAACAGCAAAAGATTAAAAGTCAGCTCCCCGGTCACCACCGACACCATTAAAACGGCCAGTGGTACTAGATAAATAAAATACAGAAAGGCAAGCCAGGTACCTCGATGACGGCGGTCTGAAACCACACCACCGGGAAGAATAAACAGCAGATTCGGCAGTAATACAGCCATCTGCGCTAGACCTAGGCGGCTTGGGGATTCCATTAGGACACCGACTACTAGCCAGGGAAATAAAACCTTGTGCAAGCCCATGGCCAGATTGCTGGCGCCCATAGCAGCGAGATAGTAACCAAAAGAAAACTGTTGACTCGGCACCTATTTCCGACGCTGGCGCAGCATCGCAATCAGGCGTCCTAGTAAGGCGGCCGCGGCGACAATGACAGTTAAGCCGACGATTACCTTCAGGAGGTTGGAAGTGATTTCAGCGGCAGGTACGTCGTAGACTTTAACCGCCATCAGCAGAAAGGCAAAACAGCCCAGCATGGAGGCTATCCATGTTAAGCGTTGTTGTATTTGTTTTTTCAAATTAGACATCTAACAACCTTTGCTATCAAATATTGTTTTAACGACTTACTTAAGTAACTCTCAGCGAACCCATAGGTTGGGCTCATAAGGGTAATTAGATCCTCGTATTGCACTTTAACCACGGCTCTCTCGATTACAGCCCCGACGCTAAAAACGCGACAAATTCCTCTTCTGTCATCACCGGAATATCCAGTGACTGGGCCTTGGCTAGTTTTGAGCCGGCGCCCGGCCCCGCCACCACATGGGAGGTCTTGACCGAGACACTGCCCGCTACCTTGGCACCGAGTTCCTGCAGGCGTTCTTTGGCCTCCGCGCGGCTCATAATTTCGAGACCGCCAGTCAATACCCAAGTCTGGCCTTTTAATGGCTGCGATGCCAGAGTATTTTGATCGACATCGGACCAGCTGACGCCAGCCTCGCGCAATGCTTCAATAATAGATAGATTGTCCGGATTGCTGAAAAAGTTAACGATATGCTTGGCGACAACGGGGCCAATATCATCGATATCCAAAAGCTGTTCAGCATCGGCTTTCATCACTGACTCTATGGAGCCAAAATTAGTTGCCAGAGTCTGCGCAGTGGCCTCCCCGACTTCCCGAATACCCAAGGAATATAAAAACTTAGACAAGGTCGTTTCTTTACTCACGTCAATGGCCGCCACAAGATTGCTGGCGGACTTGTCGGCCATACGCTCAAGACCGGAAATTTTTTCAGGCGTTAATTCGTAGAGATCTGCTACTGAATAGATAGCACCGACATCAACCAAGAGCTCGACTAACTTGTCACCAAGACCATCGATGTCCATCGCTTTGCGCGAGGCAAAATGTTTAATCGCCTCTTTGATTTGCGCACCACAAAACAGTCCGCCAGAACAGCGCGCTACGGCTTCGCCCTCGGCCCTCTGCACCGATGACTGGCAGACCGGACAGCGGTCAGGAAAGACGATAGCCCGCGCATCAGGAGGCCGTCTTTCAAGTACCACTTTGGCAACCTTGGGTATCACATCCCCCGCCCGTCGGATAATAACCATATCGCCCACACAGACGCCCAGACGATTAATTTCATCCCCATTGTGCAGGGTGGCATTACGGACCGTGACGCCACCGACAAAGACTGGTTCCAGTCGTGCCACTGGCGTAATTGCGCCCGTACGGCCCACCTGAAATTCGACGTCGAGCAGCCGGGTCATTTCTTCTTGCGCAGGAAATTTACGCGCAATAGCCCAGCGCGGGGCCTTGGCGACAAAGCCCAATCGGCGCTGCAGCGCAAGGTCATTGACCTTGTAGACGATACCGTCGATATCATAGGTCAGTTTATCGCGACGCTCGGCCATAGCGCGATAATAGTCTTTACAGGCCTCCACACCTCTAACCAGCTGCAGGTGTTCATTAATTTTAAAGCCCCAACAACCCAGAGTTTGTAGCATTTGGATATGACTACACGGCGTTACCTCGGCTTCAAACTGGCCCACGGAATAGGCACACATTTCTAGATTTCGGCTGGCCGTTACTTTAGAGTCTAGCTGCCGCAGGCTACCCGCTGCTGCGTTGCGCGGATTGACAAAGGTCTTTTCACCGGCGACCATAGCTTTAGCATTCAGCGCATCAAAACTGGGACGGGGCAGATAGATCTCGCCACGCACTTCTAACAATTTGGGAATATTGTCGCCGCGCAGTTTCAGCGGGATACTGTTGATGGTCCGAACGTTCGCCGTTATATCTTCTCCCAGTGAGCCATCGCCACGCGTAGCACCACGAACGAGCCGCCCATTTTCATAGAGCAAACTGACAGCAACGCCATCAAGCTTGGGCTCACAGGCAAATTCTATTTCACTTGGATCTTTAAGCGCGGCATAATTTAAACGATCTTTGAGTCTGCGATCAAAGTCATCTAGCTCGGTATCGCTAAAGGCATTATCCAGCGACAACATAGGCATCGCATGGCGTACCTGAGTAAATGCATCTAGCGCCTTACCACCGACTCTCTGACTGGGCGAGTCGTCACTCAATAGCGCTGGATGCTGTTGCTCAAAATTTTTCAGCTGAAGCATTTGACGATCGTATTCACTGTCGGGAACAGAGGGATCGTCCAAAACGTAGTAGCGATGATTGTGCTGATTTAACGTATCTTTGATACGTTCATATTCCACTAGAACGCTCGTCGGAATATTTTTCATAGTATCGCCGTTTAATTCAGCTATCTTGGCCGTGCCGAAAAGACACATCGCGGGCACGGTGCCGGTAATGGTCTATAGTCTGTGCGGTCATTGAACTGCGGGACTCGTCCATGACATTGAGGTCTAACGCCGTCGCCATAACATCGATGGCTTTGATCATAATTTCAAACGCTTCGACCGGCTCTTCTATATCATCAAGCGCCATAAACAGGGTCACACCCGGCACCTGAAGCTGACGAATCGTATTCAAATCAAAGGTGCCGGGATTCAGCAAATTGGCCATACTAAATAGTACCGGCCCGGACCCGTCGTCAAGTAGATGTCGGTGGAAAATTTTCATCGCCCCATAGCGAAAGCCGACACCGAGAATAGTGTTGAGCAACTTTTCGCCGGTCACCATCTCGCCTTTATTGGCCATAAGATGAATCACCAAAACATCCTGCGCTGACTCATTATCATTGCTGGGTATTTCCTCTCGGGAGCTGGAAGCCTTTACGGATTCCGCCTCGGGCTTTTGGACCCCTGGCGGCCGATCAAATATTGCACTGTCTAGATCAAAGATTGCCTGGGAAGGTTCAGGTTCAAAGCCAAAACTTGTCAAGCCATGCAGTCTGTCTTCGGCATGACGTAACTGATCGTCATCACGAATACCCACGACCCTTGATTGACCTAAGGGAAACTCACCAGCGGCCAATGGCTTTGCAGCACCATCATCGGTATCAGCGGCTGATTTACGCAGTTTGCGCGACGACATTTGTAGGTTTTCATAGCGATTGTTTTTCACACGCCGCGCGCCATCGAGCAGAATGGCAACTACCACGAGTACCCCGATTGTTATTAATATTTCCCGCGGCCCAAAAACGTCCATATTACCGAGTTACCTAACAATTAATTATGGTGTGATTCTTATCACTTTTTGTTTTAACAAAACCGTCTTCTCACGATCAGGCTTCTGCCAACTCGGCAGCTTGATTAACATCTACTGTCACTAGTCTGGAAACCCCCGGCTCATGCATGGTCACACCAATCAGTTGATTTGCCGCTTCCATAGAAATCTTGTTGTGTGTGATAAAGATGAACTGCACCTCTGACGACATCTCTTTTACCATGGCCGCATAGCGACCAACGTTGGCGTCATCTAAAGGAGCATCAACCTCATCCAGCATACAAAAAGGTGCCGGATTAAGTTTAAAGATCGCAAATACCATAGCAATTGCGGTCATCGCTTTTTCGCCACCTGAGAGCAAGTGAATCGATGCATTCTTTTTACCTGGTGGGCGAGCCATCAAGGTAACCCCGGTATCCAGTAAGTCATTACCCGTCATTTCCAGATAGGCGTGACCACCACCAAATAATTTTGGAAATAATTCCTGAAGATGCCCATTGACCAGTTCAAAGGTTTCTTTAAATCTGGAGCGCGTTTCACGGTCAATCTTTTGAATCGCATTGGTCAGTGTCAGCAGAGCTTCTTCCAACTCGCCATTTTGCTCGTCTAAGTAGTCCTTGCGCTCTGAATCAATTTTGTACTCATCGATAGCGGCCAGATTGATAGGGCCTAGTCGCTGAATACGATTGCTAATCAGCTGAAGCTGCTCTTCCCAGTCAACCAGCACCGCATCGTCTGCAAGGTTTGCCAGTAAAATCTCAAGATCCCCTTGTTTCTCAAGGATCTGTTCTTCAATGGTGCGACTGAGGGTGCTGATCTCTTGCGCCGCAATACGCTGCTGCTCGAGCTTGCCTCGCACGGCCTGCACCTGCAGTTCCAATTCAGCGCGCAGTTTTTCCTGCTCGCGCATCTGGTGATCAACAGACTCAACCAAGGCTCTGGCCTCGCCGAGTTCTGATTCAACTAACAGGCGTGCCTCTAGCTGAATCTCAAGTTCTATTTTATGGTCTTCAGTAGGATCTTCTTTAATATTGAAGGCATCACGAAGCTGCTGTCTACGCTCTTGAAGGCGCTCAACTTGAATTTCTAAACGGCCAATACCCTCGCGAATAGACCCGAGCTGAGTGGTCAGGGCGCTTTCGCGCATGGCCAGTTCCTGACGACGATCGCGATCATGGCGTGCTGTTTGGCGCACCTGATCCGACTCTGTGCGACAAATATCTCGACGCGTCATGAGTGCTTCACGCTGTTGCGTGTCCACTTCCATTTTCTCTATGGATTCTTGCAAAATTACGCGCGCTGCTGCAAGGTTTTCTTGCTCTGTTCCAGACTGCTTGCGCACATCCATAAGCTCGCTTTCTGCTCGCTCTTGACGGGCTTTAAACTGCTCTATCTGAACTTCACCCGCACTCAATTTAGAGCGCAGTTCCGCATAGCCACTTTGCTGCTGGGCAACCTGAGTCGCAATTTCCTGGCGAGTGGACTCAAGGCTGCGCAAGCGCTGCTCATTGTCTAGCCGAGCATCTTCAACTTCAATTACTTTTTCGTTCAGTATAGCGGTCTCTTCAGCGATCGTTTCGAGCTCTCGCTTACGCTGTAAAATTCCGGCCGTCGCATCTTTATCTCGTGCCACACGCAACCAATTACTACCCAGCCAAATACCCTCACGCGTAACCACTGATTCAATGGCAGTCAAAGTTGGCTGCAGCTGCAGCGCCTCTTCCAAGCTCTCTGCGGCATAAACATTGGTCATTAGCCCACAAACTGAATCGCCATTGACAAGGTGGCTCAGTAGTTGGCCTTTGCTTCCGCCCTTTTCTGTCACATCGGGTTTACCAATAAGGAGTAATTCCCCTTTTTTGAAGTCATCAAGCAAGCCGACATGACTGACCACATCATCAACTGAGATAGCCTGCAGGTAGCTGCCCAGAACAGTTTCTACGGCAACTTCCCAACCGCTAGCCGGCTTAATCGCATCAACTAATCTGGGGTTATCCGACAAGCCCTTTTCGGCCAACCATTGCTTCTCGGCATCATCACCCATAGCGGCCTGCTGCAATGCTTCTAATGATGCCTGACGACCTTTTATGGCTTGCTGTCGACTACGGACTTCGTTGTGCTCGGCTGCTGCGACTTTTTCTTGCTCGCGCAAGGTTTCAATAGCTTCGCCATTATCACTACGCTGCTTGTCGATGGTCTCACGAGCCAGATCTGCCTCTACGAGCATCTCCTGAATCATGGCCATCTCTTCTTCAGCTGGACTGGCCTGAAAGCTGCTGGCTTCTGTCGAAAGTGAGTCCTGTCGTTCGGTCAGACGGCGCAAAAGCTGCTCTAAATGCTGAATGCGAGACTGCTGTACTTCAGCCTGTTGTCTTGGACTAGCAGAATTTTGGTTAAACTCATCCCAGGTCTGCTGCCAGCTTTGCATAGCTAGCTCTGCGGCATGGAATGCTTCGGAGGATATGGCTTCAGCATTACTTGCGGCCTCTAGTACTGGGGACAATTCACAGAACTCAGCATCCCATCCAGCCACTTTAAGCCTATCGGTTTTTAGATGCGCCTCGGCCTCGGTGAAGTTACGCTCGGTCTGTTCTAAATCTTTATGCAACTCTTGGGCACGCTGCTGCGCATGCTCTATGGCTTGCTCAATACGAGCGACTTCGCCGCCAATTTTATAAAAGCGCACCTGCACCTCATTAAATGCATCCGTGTGGTCAGTAAAGCCTGTCCGCAATTTTTCAATACTTGTCTCACAGGCACTGCGCTGGGTAGCTATCCTTTCTTGCTCAACCTCAAAGCCACCGATAATATGCTTTTGCTCGGTTGCCGATGTATTAAACCCACGCCATTTTAGGGCCAATAATTCCGTCGTTAGCTGGCGTTCGTCCTTTTTGTATTCAGAGTACTTCTCTGCGGCCTTGGCCTGCCGTTCGAGGCGAGACAGCTGCCGGCCGAGTTCGTCACGAATATCCGTCAGTCGCTCAAGATTTTCCATGGTCCGACGCATGCGGCCTTCGGTATCCCGACGACGCTCTTTGTACTTGGAGATGCCCGCGGCTTCTTCGATATAAATTCGCAGCTCATCGGGTTTGGCTTCGATCAAACGGGAGATCATGCCCTGCTCAATAATCGCGTAACTGCGAGGACCCAGACCCGTACCTAAGAAGATATCGGTGATATCACGGCGGCGACATTTACTGCCATTCAGATAGTAGTTGGATTGTCCGTCACGACTGACTTTGCGCTTGATGCCAATTTCATTATAGGCAGCGTATTCACCGACGATAGTGCCATCGCTATTGTCAAAAATAAGCTCAATCGCCGCCTGGCCTATCGGTTTACGCCCGCCTGAACCATTAAAAATAACGTCGGTCATGGATTCACCACGTAGATTTTTGGCTGAGCTCTCGCCCATTACCCAGCGCACCGCATCAATAATGTTGGACTTGCCGCAGCCATTGGGGCCGACGACAGCACAAAGATTGCTGGGGAAGTAGACGTTGGTGGGGTCAACAAAGGATTTGAACCCAGCTAATTTAATTGATTTAAGCCGCATTTTTAGTCGTTTCTATTTTTATTTGGTCCAACCCATTGCCTGCAGGATTTCATAACAATAAGCATTAAAGTTTACACGCTCTCGACGCGACAGTCACTACGTCGCTAGGGTCTTTGGCTGCTAATATTCAGCTTAACGCCACTGAGCTTGGAGGACAGATCAAAGGGCTCGGAAACAGCTTCCCAATCGCCAGACTGAGGGGTGGCAGAACCCGAAATAGACAAGCGTGCAATCAGCCGAATGTGACTAGCACTGGACAGACCCTGGCCGGCCATTAAGGCATCCTTATCGGTCAAGACTACTGTAATAGGCAACTCGCCCGCCCGCAGCTTGCGCGCAGCCAATGGCATCGGCGGCCCTGTCTCGCGAACCGCAGCGACAAATACGAACTGATCCGGACTGAAGGTAATGGTCGGGCTAAGGCTAACATCGAGTTGAACCTGCGTTATTATGACAGGCTGCGATTCTGTATCCTCTCCCATGCCCAGCACCTCATTGACCCGATCGATACCTGACTGCAGCGCCTTCCAAGTAGCGCTTGCCGTATCAAGCCCCTGACGTGCAGCTTCCCAATAGGTTATAGCCAGCTCGAATTGGCGATTTTCGAAGGCTTGAATCCCTTTTAAACCAAGCACGGTTTGATTGCTCGAGTCAGCGGCAAATGCCCGATCCACAGCGATGGCAACGCGCTCGGTAAACTGGCTTTTATCAACTAGAAACAGGGTCTCGGCATATTGCGCTAACAGAAAAGCATCGAGAGGCTCAACCTTAAGGGCTGAGGCAAAATAATTGCTTGCGGTTAGGATATCGCCCTTGGCAATCGCTGACTGAGCGAGAATAACCCAGTAATAAGCATTGTCGGGCCTATCCCGCACGCGATCTTCTACCGCCTCGATTAATTCAGCAGTCCAAACTGCAGCCTGCTGCTCGCCCACAGGACTCATCATTCGCTGAATATGCTCATCGTCCTCTGCGCCTATCTGCTGATAGGTGAAAAAAGTCGCAGCCGACGTTAGCAGCAGAACCACTGGCACCAACCACAGACCCTGCTCGGTTAACGCAGGGGGCTCTGAGATTTCAGTTGTTGTGTTGCGCAGTAATAATTGCTTAGCATCATCGATCAGGCGCTGGCATTCAGATTGATCGATCTCTGCCCTCTCAAGCTGCTGCTGAAACTGTGCCTTCTGCTCTTTAAACAGGCGAATATTGGCTTGCTGACGAGACAGAGAGACACTTTCAGCCTCATTATTTCGACCGATAAAAAAGGGATAGAGTACAAAGATACTTGCCACTAAAAGTAGCAATACAATGGTCAATATCATTGCTGATTTTCCTCGTCGCCAAGCAAGACATTTAGCCGCCGCTGATCGTTAGCAGCCTCTTGGCTGCCCTTGGACGTCATTGGTTTGGCTTGGCGCCTATGGCGCGCCACAATTAGCCCACCCAACAGCACTATCAGCACCGGCGAACCCCAGAGTAACCAGGTGTTTTTATTGACTTCAGGGCGATACAAAATAAACTCGGAGTAACGAGACTTAAGGTAGTCTTTAATCTCCCGATCACTCATCTGCTCCTCAAGCATACGTTGTATTTCACGGCGTAAATCTTTAGATATGGGCGAATTAGAATCTGCTAGATTTTGATTTTGACACTTGGGACAGCGCAGCTCTTCTACCAGGTCCTGATAGCGCGAGCGCAATGATTCTTCAGAAAACTCAACAACC
>Ga0209091_10003531_pt1 | contig 12547 bp, 10 predicted proteins | sample ArcticOcean_MG_C_6_FD_187438 | JGI IMG/M metagenome (GOLD analysis project Ga0209091, IMG submission 187438) | Marine microbial communities from western Arctic Ocean - ArcticOcean_MG_CB8_128 (SPAdes) (version 2) | ecosystem: Environmental > Aquatic > Marine > Oceanic | place: Arctic Ocean...
ATTGGGAGCCGACTTTATGGGGGGCGGAAATGAAAAGTACCCATATCAATCTGTTAAGTTAGATGATGTATTAAATAGATACCTTGTTGTGTGGGGAGAAAAAGATAAATGGACAAAAATAACTCTACAAAGGGCACGCAATGAATTATTAAATGGACGGCAACCTTGGTTTTGTCAACTGTGTGCTGAATGTACTTGCAAAAAATGTGGGTACCCAACCAACTCCGTCGGATACGATACAGTTCTTGATAATGGAAGTATAGACAAGCCATCTGGCCCTTTTGTTCCTGGCTGTATTAATCCAAAGTGTGAATACTATATAGAAAAGCGTACTTGGAAAGTATTCATTCCTTAAGTAAGACTTACCAAAAAAATGAAAGCATTTAAGAGTTTCTTACAATTCAATATATCTCCGTAGTGAAATTATAGATAAGCCACTAGTTATTTTTTTCGCGTTTGCATTCATTCAAAGTTTGAACTCTTCTTAGAAAACGCACGTGAAGCTGCCAATTCAGATTTTAACGTCAAAGCGAGTGTTCCTACTAGAGACAGTTTATGTCTAATAATTCATAAAATCTAGTGCCAACAACAATACAAGTGGAGATATTTAGAAATGAAAAGAATTAGAAGAGACTCCATAAGAAAGAACGTATGGATAAGTGGCGCATTAGATGGTTAGATTGGAAGCATCGTAATGATATGGTGTATAAAGCAAAGAAAAAGGAGAAGAATAGTGATTAATACAATTATTACTAAGCAATTTAATAGACCTATTCCGATTGGATATCTTTATATAACCGTATTTCTTGTAGTGTGTTTTGGCGTTGGACTATATCAAGGATTTAATGAAGTCTGTCGCTGTCTATAACCAATATGAGTAATCCCGTTAATCTTAATATGGGGGCTAAACCGTTGAGCAAAAAAATGGGAAGCTATCCAATCGAAGTAGAAAGATATAGGCCAGTCAAAAGCAAACTATTACTTGGAATCTTTATAGGCCTCTGGATTGGCCTCTGGATTGGATATACTCCTTATATAATTCACCAAATGCAATGGCTATAAAGTATTTAAATAAAATAAGGTTAAATAAAAAAATCTTCTTATTAGCATTGAATTAATTAATTTTTTAGGCGAAAAATACAAAAATTTCTTATTTTATTTTATTTACCTTTACTGGTGTCTCTCATAACTAAAGGAGTTAAAAATGAAATATCTAGTAACAGTATTAACATTAGCACTTAGTTTAGTTGCTACGAATGTATCAGCAGGCACAAGTGTCAACATAGATGGCATAGTGCAATCAAGTACTCCTATCATACAAGATGTATTAAGAGAAGTTCCAGAAAAGTCTTGTTATATGACAGAAGTTCCAGTGTATGGCAATACTAAAGGCACTGCCGCGGATGCAATTGCAGGCGCACTTATTGGTGGCATACTTGGTAATCAAGTAGGTGGTGGCAAAGGTAAAGATGCCGCTACTATCTTTGGTGCTATTTTAGGTGCTAAAGTAGGCGAAGAGAACGGTGTTAAAAAAACAATCATTGGCTATAAACAAATAGAAAAGTGTGAAATAACCTACACGAGAAGGTGGGTTTCAGTAGTAACGGGATATTCAACAACTGTTAAAATACTTTTAGATGATGGGTTTGATGAGTTTATTCCAACTTTCAAAACTACTAGAGAATATACTGTTGGTTCTACTGTTCCAGTAAGAATGTCATTATCATTGAATTAAGTACACACTTATTATAACTGATAACACAACTTCACTAGGCCGACCGCGAAGTGATGCTTGAGGCTGACAGGAATGATGGCTTGGTGCTTAATATGCCTCCGAAGAGCTACAGAACGACCCAGAACTAAAAAAACTTGCTGAAGGCTAGTCTAAACTGCTTAAACCCTCCCTCAAACATAAAGTATCAGTCTATAGACAATTTGTCTCATCGCTGTTTTGCTTGGGGTGAGAATTGACTATTTAGACCTCTCATCATCATCTGCAAGAACAATAATCCTGTCATCAGGTTTAAAATTGACCAAATCTTTTTTGTTTGGGTTAATAATAATATCATAATGTTCTTTGCCGTTAAATACAGGGTTGTCTGCTAATTTATATCTGTAACCAAGTGCTGTTTCATTTTGAAGAAGAGCGGCTTCAACAATTGTAAAAAAGTTAACAGGCTCCCCAATGTTTATATAGTTTGTTATAGGCTTTAAATAAATCTCATTATCATCAGGATCAAAAATGCTGTTAAAGATTGGACTAAGTGACTTATTTTCAGCTATTTGAGCTATGGCCAGACTTATCAAATGGTCACTAACAACGAAATCATCATTATCCTTCGTTTCAACCAACGAACGACTCTCAATATCCATGAGCTCACTCGTTATAGTTAGTTGATAATTATTATTATCTCTAATTTCGCGAACATTTAATAGGGTTACTAATGTGTTGGCATCTAATTGATGCATAGATTGAGTTGTTCCGCTTAACTCATTTTCATAAGAAGGCAGAATAACGACATGGTCAACACCATCAAAAGATAAGTTTTCTAAAGAAGCGCGTTCTGACGGATCAACCTCAATATGTTCAAGTGTCAAATTGTCACTTGAGACGTATTTTTCAACTTCTATTTTTGAGCTATTACAAGTTGCAGCAATAATCACATGCGAGTTTTTAGGGGTATTGTTGTAGATATGATTAATAAGCTTGGTTGTATGTAGATTCCAACCAAGTATTAATATATTTTTAGCTTTTGGCGGTATGAAGTTGTGAAGGTTGATAGCATTGTTGTTAACTAAAGGTGCAGATTGCTCTAAAATCTCAATAGTATCATCATCGTTTGAAATAGCAATAATTTGATCACCTTCTTCTAACATGGTGTTTGATGCAGGATTTAAAAGAATCTCGTTATTTGATTTATGGAAGCCAATAACTATTGATGTGTTATAGGAATGACTAGCCTCCTTGTAAGACTTGCCTATCAATTTAGGCTCATTCTTAAAGTAGATCTCATCACCCTTGAAATCTAAAAGATCAGTAATTACTAATGAGAGCCCTGCTTGAAGTAAGGTTTGAGCTTCTATTTTTGTGACAAATTCTCCCTTATGGATAACTTCAATTTCATCTTTTGAAATCATTTTAATACTCTCCAAAACTTTTAGACTATTAATAGCCGTAACTATATGATAAGGCTCCTTACGACGATTTGGATTATTAATAATGGAGAGTATTGTTTTTAATATTGACAAATCTGATTTGTCATTGAGAGACCCTAAAATCATAATCGATTTTGCGGTATTAATACTAACAAGCTCTAAATCTAATATGGACGAAGGGTTTCCATTTCTGCATACAATTCGAGTTTGTTTGTGAGGACCTACATAATCACGGATTCTACCTTCCATTAATGTTTTGTCTTCTTTGGCCAGAATAGTAATGCAGGAGTTAGGGTGGTTTTCATTTGCAGTTACTAGCTCATTAATTAGGATAAGGGTTTCTTCACCCCAGCCAAGAATTAAACTATGTTCAGACTCAATAACACGCGATCGACCTTTTTTTAGTTGATCAACTTTGTAACTAAAGGCCGATGTTAGGATACTTATTAAAGTTCCAATTACAAATATCGCAGTGAAAACAATTACCAGTGATGAGAGGCGGAACAACCAAGTTCCACCTTCAGCATTCCAAAATGCACCTAAGCTAGTTAGCAGATAGAACCAAGCTTGCTCGATGATTGAATCCTTAGGGGAGGCGCCAACAAGCCAAACGAAACTTGAAACCAATATGATAACTATAATTGCAAGCAGACCAAGCCAAACCAACAAACCCAGGGGACCCGATGAGAGGGTGCTATCAAAAAAATAGCGTGCGCGCTCTTTAAGAGTGTATTTTGACATTAAAAATCCATCTATAAGTTAAAAGGTTCTTGTTCCAATAATTACAGCACGAAAATAGGCACCTTTAATTGCATTGTTATTAAAACATATTATTTTCTTCATTATTTCTATCTACGATGCCTCGTAATGCCATAACACAATAACTTTCTATAAATACCGCGCCAAATTCTCCCATCTCGCCTTCTGAATCGAGATACTTCTCTATTTCACCTAACTGAGCTACTGATAGTTCATCTTCAGTTTCTACTCCATATGTTTGCTGGATTTCATAAAGAACCCATTCGTAAGCTCGATCTTCAAGCTGATCCGCTAATTTGCCCATCTTATTTACTTTAAATGTCATTAAATTTCTCCTAAATTATTAATCATAAAACCACTCTTATCTAAATTTTATTGGATAGTATGTATCATTATGCTATATATATTTGTTATTAAGTGAATTTTTATGGCCAAGCCAATCATTATAAAATTTAAAGGTAAAACTGGTATTTTTGAGCACTCTAAAATTAATCGCTCAAAGCTTTATGGTTCAAGAAAACGAATTTCTCTTGATCCTTCAGGAGAGGCTTGTCAGCGCTGCGAATTGAGTGATGATGGTTCAACGCTAATAATGTCAGGTATGACATCTCAAGGGTATTTTGATCACGATACCAATTGGATCCCAAATAAAGAATTGGTAGGAATGGACTTCAAGGGCAATATCCTTGAGAAGGTACCAGCGACTCTTGGGGTTGCTCAAGTGGCAAAAGTGTCAGAGCTAGAGTCACTCCTTGATTTGTCAGTAGACTCAATTTACCAGCTGGAACCAGAGGAAGTTTCAGATTCAATACAATCAATTCTAGAGTCTGGGAAAGTTTTTAATTTCCCCTTTAATTATCGAGCAGATTATCATGCTGAGTCAGCCTACCTTCTTCTTAATAAAGAGGGTTATTTTCTTTTAATTGGAAATCCCGTTGAGCCTCAGTGGATGAACCTTGAGCAAATTGCTGTGGAGTCCTTTGAAGAGGATTCTGAGGACGATGATGATCTTGATTTTGAAATGTTTTAAGGGAGAGTTATGAGAAGAATTCATTTAATGAATAAAGATAGTAGAGACGCAACGATTGCTATTGATTCACTTAAGTATGACAAGCCCTTTGAGATGGGTGTACCTAAAAAGGTCTTGAATTTTAGACGCTACTTATCGGCAACTGAGGCTAACCTTAATCATAATCTTACTGAGCAGTATGGAGACAATTATGCCTCCCATCTCATCGAGGGTGACCCTGAAATTGATTTAGAAAAGATTGGACAATTTATATCAGGAACAGACGTTGTCTATCTTGGAAGTCAAGGTGAAATTTTATATGCACCCCCCAAAACTATTGAGGTAATTATTTCGCCAAATGGCGAAGAAAAAGAAAGGAGAGACCCTGAAAATATTCCTGCAAATGTCGATGATGAGCTCCCTGTTCGATGGACTGGAAAAAAGATGCCTAAGGCTTCAGTAGCTGTTAATTTTGCATTTAAAAGAACGATTCAAGTGAGACATGTTGATGGTCTCACATATGACTATCTTTACGAAATGGCAAAAGAGCTGCACGATGAGTCTGTAATGGTTTTGATTGGTGCTGGCAAGACAGGTAAGGACCCTTTGATCTTTCAAGCCAATGGCATGCCTTACAGGGGATTTCTTGAGGGCAGGGTAGATGGAAAGAAATATCAACTCCTGCTTCATCTCAGTAACATGGAGCTTAAAAAAGTTAAAGCACAGGCTAAAAAATGAGTATTTTTAATTTAAAAAAACCAAAGGCACTTGGCACGGGTCAAATGATTCAAAATGGTGGAATTTCAGATAAAGAAGTTCTCTCCAAGCTGTTAGGTTATCGGAAGTCTGTAGTAGCAGGTTATAGGTCTTTACTGGTTGATGATATTAGTTCCAATATAGCTTTTGGAGAGATGTATATTTCTCCTAAAATTGATGGTGAGCTCTGGTTCTTAATTATTGACAATGGTGAGGTGGCTTTATCTAACACCTCAGGTAAGGTGATTTTTGGAGATATACCGCTTCTTGATGAAGTGAAAGCTCAAATGAGCCAGTTTCAGGGGCAGTCCATATTTGCTGGTGAGTTATATGTTGCTACTAAAGATACTAGACCGAGAGTTAGCGATCTAGCAAGCGCACTTGGTGGTGGTCCAAAGGCTGAGGTTAATAAGCTTGGATTTGCAGTTTTTGATGCACTTTTGGGAGGTGATTCAAAGTCTGTTATGCCTTTAGCTGAATATGCAGACCGGCTGGAGATGATGCAACGAATATTTGAAAAGGGAAAAAGAGTTAAGTGTGTCAAAACAGAGGTTGCTAATACACCAGAAGATGCAAAAGACTTTTACGATAGCTGGGTCGAAGAGGGCAATGCTGAAGGGCTCATTATTCGCCAGAATAATGGTCGAATTTATAAAGTAAAACCTTCTTTTACAGTAGATGCTATCATTATTGGCTATACAGAGAAGAGTGATGATGAGACTCAAGTTAGATCAGTTATATTGGCTCTCATGCGAACTGATAATACATTCCAACTCCTTGGGTCATGCGGCAACCTTGGCGATACGAAATCCAGAAAGGAAATGATGGAAAAACTAAAACCCTTGCAAGCTCCATCAAGCTGGCGATTTACTAGTGGCGATGGTGCCATGTATCGATTTGTAAAGCCAGAGGTAATCGTTGAAGTGAAGATGTCTGATGTTCAAAGTGAAGACTCATCTGGGGCGCTTATTCGAAAGATGGTTCTTGATTTTAAAAGTGAGTGGACTGCTCTTCAAAAACTTCCCTTAGCAAGTATCCTCCACCCAGTATTTGTCAGATACCGAAAAGATAAAAGCATCAACCCTACAGATCTTCGACTTGAGCAGATTTCTGATAGATGTGTAATTACTGATGCAGAAGCAAGTGCTGAGGTTGTTGAGCTTCCAGAAAGTGAAATTATAAGAAGGGAGGTTTACTCTAAAGAATCAAAAGGACTCTTAGCAGTTAGAAAGTTAGTCTTATGGAAAACAAATAAGGACCAATTAGCCTCTAATTTTGCACCCTATGTAGTTCATTGGACTGATTACAGCCCTAGCAGAAAAGACCCTCTAAAAAGAGAGGTACGTTTGGCGTCTGATCAAAAATCAGCTGAAGAAATATCAGACGAGATGATTGAAAATAACATAAAAAAGGGTTGGGAAAAGAACTAGTAAATTTTAGTAATTAATAATATAGTTTTTTAAAAAAAAGGAAAAATATGAAAGCAAAAAAATCAGAAATATTTACTCAATATAATCAATTTTTAGATGATAAGTTTGAGGAGTTAGATGATTTTTCGATACATGATGAAGGCGGTCAAGCACTTTATTATTTGTTAGTTAAATTGATGGGAGACAAAAGAACATTAGGTAATAACTCTTATGATGCTTTATTTGAATTTAGTTTTCCTCCTTTAGTGGAATTCTCTTCAGCGGCAGAAGAAGGTGATTATCAAGCTGTAATTTCAATCCTAAATGACGATTGCGAACTTGAAGAACATGGAGCAAAACTGGAAATTAACACAGAGATTATCGAAAAATTAGAAAGTTTTACTCCATCATTAATCAGTTTCATTGACAGAAGTTGGGACAGATATGGGAGAGTAGATCCCGATTTTTTAAATTCCTTACTAACTGATTAGAAGTTAACCAGATCAATCATTTGGCAAGTTTTTTAGGCTTCCCAGGGATAACCCTAATAGATAGTTCTTCCAGCATCATTTATTGACAAAATCACCTCCTTGAAGTATAATTACTTCATAGGAAATCAAGTAACGACCCGATCTTTCTATTCCCTTTTACTTCTGTATCTTTTTTTAATTGAGCATTACTGCGATACACTTTTAGTTACAGATTAAAGTTCTTTATTAACATTTAATAACCCAATATTATCAAGCAATCAACTTACATGTTACCAATAGACCTTTTGAATATAAGCTTCGATGGAGGTCTGAATGCCCTCATATCATTTATGTTCACAGCGACCTAAGACGCAAGGCTAAAAAAATCATCAAGGATCAGTTTCTGAAACATAAATGGCATATGTCTCTATATACAGCCAGCTATCAGGACTCATGGCTATTTGAAGATTTTAAAGATTCCAATAGCTTTTATGAAGAATTTCCAAGTAAGTTTGTATCCAAAAAAAACCTCACCTAATATGAAAAAACTAGTCCTACTATTAATTTTAGCTTTCCTATCAAATTTATCTTTTGCAAACTTTATTGAAACAAAATGGAGGATTGTTCCCCATTCAAAATGGAAGGTATCAAGTTTTGTTGGTGAAACATGGTTCTCTAAGCCTGAAGATATAATTGGAAAGTACCAAGAGTTTTTCAAAGGCTGGGCAGAAGGGGTTTTTTATTCCTGTAATTATGCGGGTCAGTCTATGACTTACAATTCATATAGCCCAAATGAATTTCTAGGGAATAAAGAGTTTTCGCTGTTCGGTGAAACCCATGTTGAGTTAAATCAACATAAAGTCTATGTCCATAGAATTACTTGTAACGGAAAAAATGGTAACGACAGAAAAGTACTGTATCCATTTGTTACCCAAGAAAACTCTAGAAAGGCATATTACCTTTTTGAAGGTGCAATTTTTACGCTTGAATAATAATTAATCGATATGAAAAAACTACTCCTACTTCTAGCATTATCCTTCTTATCAGTCCAAAGCTTTGCGGGCTCGTGTCCTGATGGTAGTGAGCCAGTAAAGAGTGTCTCAGAGGATGGTAGTTATTTTGTGTTTAACTGCGGTGGACAATCATCTTTATCAAATTCTAATTCTAAATCAGGGACAGTCTCACTAGAAGCACTATATGAGTCAACTAATCGTGGTCAATGGTTTACTACTGATTGGGTTAAATCTAATGGCACTCCATTTCCAATGTGGACCCCGCACTATGCTAAGTTCCAACTTGTATTTACTGATATAAGTAAATCTTACACCGCAGGCAACTTTGTGATTGGTGACTTTGATAATGACGGCATTGATGATTATTTTCAAATGACTCCTCCTAAACTTCCTGGTACTGATTGGGACAGTCCTGGACCTAACTGTAGAACTGACTTAGGTGATTGTTATTCAAGCACCGGTACTGTTAGTGTTTATAAAGTAGAGAGAAGAGGCGCTAAGTGGGGAGCAGAAGATGTCTCTGGTCTAATAGATTGGGGTGATGATAATAAACTATTTGGTGTAGCCGGAACTGATATACACGTTGCTGACTTTAATGGTGATGGTAAGTTGGATATATTTGCTACTGATACTCATAATGTTGATGGTAAATTCGAAGGAAAAAATGATCCGTATCTTTTATCAAATGCAGAGGGATTCGGTTGGACTGAATCCACTAAAACACATATCTCTGGACATAAAGTTAGAAATGGTAGAGGGCTGATTAACTTTTCTCACGGTTCAACGATTGGTGACATTGATGGTGACGGCGATATTGATATTATTGTAACCAGTATTAACTGGGTTGGTGCGCACGCTGAAGACCCTAGAAAGAATGGTGAAATCTTATGTTATGTCAACCAAGGTGATGGTCATATGGTAGTTCGTCAATGTGGCAACCAATGGGGGCACACTGCCGTTCTTGGTGATATGGACAATGATGGTGATTTAGACCTCGTGTGGGGTTCAAAAACACTGGATTGGGTTAAAGATTGGGACCAATGGAAGACCGTTCCAGGTTGTTTTAATCCAGTTGGCAATTCTTGGATTAAGAAATCTACTTGTAACGGTATATTCAGTGGCATTCTTTACAATGATGGTAAGGGAAATTTCAATAAACGTGGGTTTGAGTTTCCTGACCTGAAGAGTAGTAATGGTTTCACTTATCAATCAACTCCTGCAATGGCTGTTGCTGACTTAGATGGTGATGGTGACTTAGATGTTGTTCGAAGCCACGTTGGTCACTTATATGCCGGTGCAGGAATGAGTATAGAAGAAAACTTAGGTGATGGAACATTTAATACTGTTCTCGATATAGAGTTTTGTAAAGGACCAAAAAAGAAAGAATTTTGGCCTACACAAGAGGGCTCCAAATACAACTGTTGGGTTAGCGACTTCAAGTTTGCAGACTTTAACAACGATGGTTTGGTTGACATCTACTTAGATGGACATGATGCTAACAATAGTGATGATAAAGTAGTTAAAGACGGAGCAGTCTTTATGAGTAATGGAAAATTCACATACGATATTCTTAAGCCATCGCGTATTCAATACCCAGGCGGGTTCAAAGACCATGATAAAGGTTATCCTTTGGTTGAGATGAAAATAAGAAAATAGATTTAATTAAAACTCTTTCGTGCCACTCCGACCTCGTGGATAGATATATACACCTTCCCTTACACTAAAAAACGAAATTTGGACTTTGACCCAGGTTGATATGTGTCTATTTATATAAATTTAACCATGGTATTCTTAATTTAATCCTATTTAAACCTTAATACTTTTATGAAGAACCTACTTCTGATTTTAGTTTTATCACTTTTCTCAATACAATGTTTTGCTGGTGGATGTCCTGATGGTAGTGAGCCAGTCGAGAGTATCTCCGATGATGGTACTTATTTTGTATACAACTGCGGTGGAGGTAATGAACAATCAGCTTCGTCTGTTACCGATTCAAAGGCAGCAACAGTAAAAGTAGCAATGAAACCTGATGGCGGTGATTGGATGAATGAATCTATTTTCCCGGCAACAGTAAAAGAGAGATTGAATTTCAAATACAGATCGATTGCTGGAATTTTCTATGGTGATATGGACAATGATGGAACTGATGATTTGGTTGTTTTAGCAACACCAAAACAATCCAAGAATATAATTTCAGGTGAGGATGTCGCACATATAACCAAACATGAGGTATGTGACATAACCACGACTTCATTTGACTGTTATGATGAACGTAATAACATAGAGATTTATTCAATAAAAGATAACATATCATCTAAGTCGTACAACATGACTAAAAATAAATGGAAAAGTATCTCAGATGGTTTTGGAGCGACTAATATATCTGAACGACTAGCCAATAACAATCCAATCGATATGAATTTACAAGGTCCAAATGGGTTGAAACTTGCAGATTTTAATGGTGATGGTGTATTAGACATTTTTGCCAGTGATGCGGGAACAAATACATGGGATGGAAAGGAAAATAAACAGAAGGCAAAGAACGATTTGTATTACTTATCACAACCAAATGGGAGTTGGTTAGAGTCTACTATCACGCACGTTACTGGACACAATGTTAAGAAAGGCAAAGGTTTAGAAAACTATTCTCATCAAGTAACAGTTGGTGACATCGATGGTGACGGTGATATTGATATTGTTGTTCCAAGCAATAGATGGGTTGGACATAATGGTGAAATTTTATGTTACATCAATCAAGGTGATGGTCATATGGTAGTTCGAAGATGTGGTGACCAATGGGGCTTTGAAGTTGAACTTGGTGATATCGACAATGACGGCGACTTAGATATCGTGATTGGTGGCGCACTTCACAATGCTATGGAAGAGTGGGGATTCTATAATCCAGACCCACAGAGGTCATTTCACGGAATCTTATCAAACGATGGAACGGGTAACTTCTATGAACGTGGTTTTGAATTCCCTCAGCACAAAAATAGCAATGGGTTTTGGTATTCAACTGTACCAAATATATCGGTTGCTGACCTAGATGGTGACGGTGACTTGGATGTTATTAATGCTCTAGTAGGAGTTGATTATGCCGGTGTTGCTATGACCATTGAAGAGAACATTGGTCATGGACAATTCAGAACTGTATTAGTTGATGAATGGTGTAAAGGTCCAGAATCTAAAGAAACATGGCAGGTGACTGAGGGTGGGAAATTTAATTGTTTTAGCATTGGCTTAAAGTTAGGTGATTTCAATAAAGATGGATTTATTGACATCGTAGTTGATGCCGCACCACATCTTAAAAAAATGTTTAATCATCGTATAGTAGATGGATCAGTTTTTCTAAGTACAGGAGAATTCACGTACGATACTATACATCCTGATAATAGAAAATACCCATTGGCTGATGTTGGAGACTGTTCTTACCTTACTAAGTGCATTGATAGTATTACTGGAACATTTAAAGAAAATAATACTCAACAAGATATAGAAGATGAACTAACGGCATTTGAAGCAGAACTAGAAGCGGAACTTGGTCAGTAATTAACCTCCCTCATACATCAACGAAGTTTGGATTTAAATCATACATTAGTTTCATCAAACCTCAACAAAACGAACTTTATATTGGGATTATTTCAATTTAATTTATTAGGAGAAAGGTACTATGAAAATTTATAATTTTTTTATTTTTGCTTCACTTATCTTGGCGATTTTTTCTAAAAGTTTTGCTGGATCTTGTGCTGATGGCAGTGATCCATTAAAGAGTATATCCGCTGATGGTACTTACTATGTCTTCAGTTGTGTAGAGCAAGCATCTTCTTCGCAAGTTTCTTCATCTGTTAATACGACAGGGCCTGGAACAGTGTCATTAACGTCATTAGTACAGAAGTCTACTGCAAGTGGTAATTGGTTTCCTACTGATGGCTCGCCAATGTACAGTCCGCATTATGCAAAACAGATGCAAAATCA
>Ga0209091_10003532_pt1 | contig 12545 bp, 9 predicted proteins | sample ArcticOcean_MG_C_6_FD_187438 | JGI IMG/M metagenome (GOLD analysis project Ga0209091, IMG submission 187438) | Marine microbial communities from western Arctic Ocean - ArcticOcean_MG_CB8_128 (SPAdes) (version 2) | ecosystem: Environmental > Aquatic > Marine > Oceanic | place: Arctic Ocean...
AGACGAAGTTGGTTCTAAAGTACAATTAGATATTAAATACCCTAAAAAGATAGAAGAACTTAAAAAAAGAATAATTGATATAAAAGCTTTGAAGTTTGAGGTGGTTCAGTCTCAAAAATATGAAAAAGCAGCTGAAATAAGAGACACCGAAAAGAAACTTGTAGATGAGCTTGAGACTAAAAAATTATTGTGGGAAGAAAAACAAGAATTGAACCGTATTACAGTAACTTTAGATGATGTTTTATCTGTTGTTTCTGACCTAACTAAAATACCATTATCGAGATTAGGTACAAAAGATAAAAAACGATTACTTAATTTAGAAAAAAACATTAGAAAAATTGTAATAGGTCAACCAGAAGCTATAGAAAAAGTTTCTAAGTCTATCCGAAGAAATAGTGTAGGGATTAGAGATGCTAAAAAACCTATCGGGTCATTTATATTTCTAGGGCCTACTGGTGTTGGTAAGACTCATTTAGCGAAGAAGTTAGCTGAGGAGGTTTTTGGTAGTGAAGAATCTGTTATAAGGGTTGATATGTCAGAGTACCAAGAAAGACATTCAATGTCAAGACTAATCGGTTCCCCTCCTGGGTTTGTTGGGTATTCTGAAGGTGGTCAATTAACTGAAAAAATTAGATTAAACCCATATTCGTTAGTCTTGTTTGATGAGATTGAAAAGGCTCATGGTGATATTTTTAATTTAATGTTACAGATATTAGATGATGGTTATGTAACAGACGCTTCTGGTAGAAAGGTTAATTTTAAAAACACTCTAATAATAATGACCTCTAATATTGGTATAAGACAGGTTATGGACTTTGGGAATGGGATTGGTTTTTCTACTAAAGCTAAGGAACAAAAAGAAAATGAACACACTAGGTCGATAATCTCTAAAGCTTTAAAAAACACATTTAACCCAGAATTCTTAAACAGACTAGATGATATAATAACTTTTAACTCACTAGATAAAGCTTCTATTAAGAAAATTGTTAAGTTAGAATTAAATAATTTAAAATCTAGATTATCAGCAAAAAATTACATGTTTGATTTTGACTCGAACATCCTAACTCACATTGTGGAAACTGGTTACGATGAAAAATTTGGTGCTAGGCCTCTTCAAAGAACCATCCAAACTGAAATAGAAGATTTTATATCAGATGAAGTGTTAAAGGGTGGTATTATAGAATACAAAAACTACACTGTAAGTTATGATAAAAAAACAGAAAAGATAAAAATAAAGTAAAATTATCTTTGTAGTTTGGAACAAAATCCATATCTTTGTCGTATAATAAGATATGAAAAAACTACCAAAAACATTAAAAAACCTAATCAAGAAAAAAACATTTTCTTTAAACTCTGTCACGAAACAAAGTGACTGGAAAGGAGGGCTGAAGATTGATTATCGTATAACGATGGTTAAAGCTAGAGAAGAAGATTACTATGAACATTTAACTCCTATGAATAATCAATGGGGAAAAAACTACGTGAATTTAAAAGTTAAGGGGTATGTGGAAACAAGAAAAAGTTATTCCGGAGATAAATTGTTAACAGAAATTAGTAAAGCTACCAGAACAAGAAAAAACAGTTGGGGTGGTTATGATTCAAAATACGATTCTCTTTGGGGCAGCCAAGTAAACAAAAAAATTCGTGATGAAATTCGTAAAAAAGTACAGAAAGATGTTGTAGACTTTTTAAAGTTGTTGGGGTGTAGTACAGACTCGTGGGATTCTGGAATTAAAATCAATACAATATCTTGGGAAAAATGAAATTAGAAAAAGCAAGAAATATAGCCCTTAAACTAATGAGACAACACGGTGTTTCTGACTATACCTTTAAATGGGATAGAGCAGTTAGAAGATTTGGTTGTCACAACGGTAGATTAAAAACCTTATCTCTTTCTAGACCTATGACAGAACATGAAAGTAATGAAAAAAGAGTAATAAATACCATTCTACACGAAATAGCTCACGCACTTGACTATAGAAAACGTGGGAAATCTAATCACGATTCAGAATGGAAAAGGGTGGCTGTATCTATTGGTTGTAGTGGTGAGACTTGTAGTAGTGTAGCTGGTGTTGATAAATCTCAGTTTATGAAGTGGGTTGCTAGTTGTCCTAGTTGTGAAAGAGAAGTTTATTACGCAAGAAAAACAAAAGTAGATAAAGCATGTGGTAGTTGTTGTAAAAAACACAATAATAACAAATACACTTCAGAATATAGGTTTGGTTGGGAGTTAAACCCTAAGGTGGTTAAACTATATTAAATTATTTAAAATTTTCTAAGAAAGGCCATATCTCATCATCCTTTATAATCTTTGTTATAGATGGGAATAACCAAGGTGAGATGTTGGACATTTTCTGACCTTTATTTAACCAGATAAAGACTTGTTGATTTTTTAAAGCTGATATCTGAGCTTCACCAAATGTTCCTGCACCAGCAGTACCGTCAAAACTAACCAAATTAGTGTCACATACTTGTAACATATACAAATCTTGGTGGACTATTTGTTCTCTAATTTTTTCCTTAAAGATTATCATATCTTCATCAGTTAATTCATTGGATTTCCATTTTCCGAACATCTCTTGGAATTCTGGGTCTTCCGCTCTTACAGTTTCAGCTCTTAATGGGTTTAAAATTGCTGGATATTTTATTCCTGAAAAATTTAAATCACCAGTAGTTACTAATTTAAGAAGTCTTTCATCTTTTACAACATTGTCTGAACCAAAAAATTCTTCTACTTTATTTCTCCAGGAAGCTCCATCTTCAGCAAAATCTATACCACCACCTAAGTACATAGCTTTCGGGTTGAATATCCCAGCCATGTCTGTTGGGTCTAGTACTTTTATCATATGAATGGTATCTTTTATTTCATTCATTGACGCATTAATTAGAAAGTTTGTAGCTTTATCTGTAATATACCTCTTAAACCACTTTATTATCTTACCAAATGTGGTCTTAGCTCTCATCTCAGGGATTCCTTTATAATTTATCTGTTCTTCTAAACTATCTGAATCTTTAATAGTTGCCAACGTTTCTAACCCCCTTAAAATGGATTTTCGTTCTTCAAATGACAAATCAAATATCTCATCTTTAAACTCACTCATAGTTCCGTCAAAGTCTTCTTTTAATATTTTTTTAACTAATCCTTCCATTAATAATCTTTATCTGTTTGTTGTCCTAACATTATTTCTTTTGCTGATGAGGTACCTATTCTAGACGCTCCCGCGTTTATCATGTCCAAAACATCTTCTTTACTATAAATACCACCAGACGCTTTAACCTTCAATGGTCCTGCATTTTGTGACATTATTGATACAGCGTCAATTGTTGCACCACCAGGACTACCATCTTCTGGTGTGAAAAACCCAGTAGAAGTTTTAACAAAAACATTACTAGCTTTTTCCTCCCCAACAGTTTCTATAACTATTTTACTAATTAACTTTGTAAGTTCAGCTATTTCTTCACTTGTTAACGCTGCTGACTCTATAATCCATTTTACAGATTTTCCCTCACCTACACCAATAGCTGTACCTTCACTAACCTCTTTCATAATTGTATCTAGGTCACCATTTTTAAAAGCTTTATAATTTACAACATAATCTAATTCGTCAACACCATCTTCTATAGCTTGTATAGCCTCATCAAATTTTTCACCAAGACTATTATCACCATTAGGAAAACCTATAACCGTACCAACTAGTACATTAGATGAGGCTTTATCTATAATTTCTCTAGCTGTCAAAACATATTCAGGTCTTATCATAACCAACTTCATGTTATGTTCTATAGCGTCGTTAATTTTGTCAAATACAATTATGTCTGTTTCTTCTTCATCAACCCCTGCTTGTTCTGGTGTTTTTAGGTAGGTTGAGTCCATATATTTACCGAAACCTTCGTCTTCTTCTTTTATAAAAAGTAATTCTTTAATTCTACTTATCTCTTCTTTTAATACATTTACCATATTAATAAATATAATTTGTTTAATTCAAATTTTTTTGTTATCTTTGTAGTATGAAAGAAAAACTTAAAAGTATATTGTCAGTCCCAACTTATACGTGGGAAGAAGACCAACTAATCGCATATGTTACTAATATCCTGGAAGAAAAAGGTTATCCTTATTATCTAGATGACCTGGGTTCCATTTATATTACTAAGGGTAAGTCGGAGTATTATCCGTGTCTAGTCGCTCATTTAGATAGTGTACACCAAATAAAAGAGTATGAGGTTGTTGAGGAGTCTCAGTTAAACACACAGGGTGAGGATAAACCATCTTTAGTGGGTTATGACTCAGTAACCGGTGAACGATGTGGTGTTGGTGGTGATGATAAAGCTGGGGTCTTTATATGTTTGGAGTTATTAGATAAATTTGACAATATCAAGGCATTCTTTCCGGTTGCTGAAGAAATCGGTTGTAAGGGTAGTAAAGCAGCTGACGAATCTTTCTTTAAGGATGTTGGTTACGCTGTACAATTCGATTCCACAGAAAATAACACTATGAGTAAGACTCTTTTAGGTGTGGAGTTATACGAAGACGGTGGTGAGTTTATTAATAAGTGTAAGGGGTTAATATTAGAACACGGCATAGATGAATGGAAACACCACCCATATACCGACACTATGGTTTTAAAAGAAAGGTTTGATTTTAGTTGTTTAAATTTTGCTGCTGGATACTACGGGTGGCATTCAAATACTGAATATGTTGTAATTGAGGATGTTAAAAATGCCATTAGTTTGGGTGAGAAGGTTATAAATAAGTTAGGTAACCAAAAATACCAATATGAACACAAAATAAATAATTTTGTCTGGGGGTTAGGACTACCAATTGTGTGATTTTAGATTGATTCGAATAATTCTTCTGACACTGCGTAATCGGATAGTTGGTCTAGTTGGGTTCTGTGTCTCTTGTTCCAATAGTTAGGGCCACTAACCTGAAATTCTACTTCGTCTGATTTAGGGTCGTAGGATACTATAGTAACTCGTTTTTGGCCATCTGTATATTCCTTCCCGTCCTTATCCGTTCCAGAACCCAACTCTATTTCCTTTTCAAAGTTTGAATTGTCGTATTTTTTTGCAAACCCCAAATCTTTTATGATTTGCTCATACTTTTCTCTATTATTTAAAATTGTTTCTACGTCATCTCCAACATATTCAGTGCTCTTATCAATAATACTGTTAAGTGTGTAATTAAAGTCACTCAGACCTTCTTCATCCATATCCCAAGCATCATAGTATGTATCCTGTAAACCACCATCAATATGATTTATTTCAGTATCTTCTAATTCAGAGAAATTATTAATTTTTTTATCACCTATTATATATAATAACTGTGTATACGTTATATCAAGTTTCCATAGTTCATTATTACCACCTTCGTATTCATATTCTAACACTTTATCGTTTTGTACTTCCACTACCATTGCCTTCTCTCTTGCTCTCCCAACTGAACAACCGATAGCATCTAAAAGTTCCCAATAATCGGACTCCCATATCTCAGGGAATAACTCCCCCATCATTTCATCAAGTATACCCTCATCAATCCAATTATAGTCATCTGGGTTTTTTCCAAACAGAGTAATTAGATTATTTAACTTTCCTTTATTATCAGCATTTATATGATAACCAACATATTGTAATTCGTCAGAATCCATTTCTTCACAATCTGAATCACCATGATACCGGTTTGCACCAATATCAAAATACCACTCATCATCCTCATAAACCCCCATATATTTTTCTTTAAAAATGTCATCAGCTAAATAAAGTGATACTCCATCGTTATTAAAACTAATAGTGTTGGCAAAAGCACCATAACGTTGGTCATCATCTAACTCAAACTTATCTCCCAAAAATTCAGATAATTCCTCTTCTTTTTCATCATTTGGGTAATCAGTCATCCTGTAAACTGCTTCAGCAAACTTATTTGTTTTGGAATAATCTTCTAATAGGTTTGGGTCTAATTTTACACCATATTTCATTAAATCAAATGTTGAGTACTCTTGGCGGAACATATCGTGTAAGGTTTGTTTATTTGCTAAGAATCTGTGAACATCTTGCCAATTACTATTACTGTCTTTGATTGTGACATCCCCACTAGGTAATCCTGGTACTTTTTCCTTATCCGTAAACCAAAACTTTTCATTTGTGTTTTTATCTTGGAGGACATATGATGTTCCATCACCATCATAAGACTTGTACCCACTTTTACACCAATCAGTATCTACACCTAACTGACAAAAACTATAATCATCTATTGGCCAGACATATTTCCAATTGTCATCTTCATAAATTGTTTTAATTCTTACTTTTTTTTCTTGTTCGTTTAATGGTCCCCCATAGTAGTCCCCATCAGGGCTTGTTTCAGCTTCTATTTCCCCAAGTCTATCACTTAACGAATCATTAATGTCGTAGTCTGGTTGGGAGTATCCATCGAACCATTTTGTTTCAGTTTCTAGTTTGTCTCCTTGAGCTCCGTAGTCATAATCTTCAAAAGTGTATTTTTCTTTCATTAACGCATCAAATAAAATCTGTGGATTTATGTATGACGGACTAGTGTTCATTAAAATATTTTCTAGAGTTTCTCCCGCGTAATCTGGGTGGAATTCAAATTTATTTGAGTTGTCCCAATCATCCAAGTCTAACCAGTTTCTTAAATCACCACTAATCTCCCAAGAGTACGCATTACTCTCAAAACTGTTTTCACCTTCAATTTGGATTAATTTACCATCATCAAAATGTTCGGTCAATTTATCTAGGATATCATCTTTCATCGCCACTTTCACAGCCATTTCACTACCATCACTATGTGCCCATAATATGTGATGTCTAATATCATCTATTTGTTCGTCATATTTTTCTGTTAGTTTATCAACTTCTTCACTAGAAGACGTTCTATTTAACATATTGTCTGCGTCTGACTTGGATACACCCCCAAAAATATTACTTATGGTTTTCCAATTTTTTTCGTCTATATCGTAAGTTATTCCATCATACCACTCATGATGGTACCAGTCTTCGGAATCCCAAAACGAATCCTTACCACATAAAAAATTTTCAATATAGTCCATATTGTAATTACTATTATTAATAAACATATTGGCTAAGTCGTAACAATCAAAAGAAAAAGATACTGGTAATGGTCTAGTTCCAGATAATATGTAACGTTTCATCAATAACGCATTAATAACAGATGAGTTGGTTGGTATGCCCAATAATTTTAAATCTTCAAATGATACCCCATCTTCATCCCATTTATTAAATAAAAATTTAACCTGTCTTTCTGATACAGCTTTTTTAACATCTTCAATATCCTCCTCACCAAACTCATCATCCCCTAATTCTTTTGGCCAGTCCCATTGTCCTGTTGGGAACATATTTAGTTGTTCGTCGTTGTGTTCGCTTAATCTACCTTTCATTTGTAAATCAAATGGTGAGTCTTGTTCAAATCTGTATAAATCTCCAAAGCTGACTATCTGGTCTACCTCAAAAGGTATTTGACTATTAGACATCCCTGATGATTGTTGTATGTCCGCTACCTTGCCTGTTGGCGACATGAATATTGTAAATTTCTGTGATGGTCTTCCCCAACCACCTTCTCTAGTAAATGTTGCTCGAATTAAATTTCCTCTAATATTATCTGGTATGTTTCTTCTTGGTTTTGAACCACCACCAACAATACCAGCTTCAGTTAATACATCTTCTGATTTAATATATTTGTCATATGGGTCCATTAAAATTCTAACTCCATCATCATATAAGGTACCATCTTCTTCTTCTTCTAATTCTGGAAAATATACACTTAAAATTGTTATTTCTTCACCATCAGGAGTTTCGTCTTGTTGAACCATTTTTACCCAACCAATAGAATAATTTTCTGGTGGTCTATACTCAGAGTCACCGGTTTCATCGTCGGTTGGATTCATTGTTTTGTCTGTCGATATAACCCTAATTGTGTCACCTGGTTTTACTTTGGGGTTTAGTTCTCTTTTTTTATGTTCATTTAAAGGTTCTAACCCTAGTGTTTCCCAACCCTTATCCCAATCTGGGAATGTGGTGGGGTTTGTATATTCGATAGCTAACGCTAGAGCTTGACCACTAGATAATGGAAATACATCTATTATTTTATCTTGTATATAATTTGTTATTATGTCAAAATCTTTATTATCCTTTGGGTCGTAGGATATGTCCCCCACCCTACTATGAAAAACAAACATAAGTAACCCGTCAACATCTTCTTTTCCCACCCAACCATCTAGATATTCAAATATTGTTTTTTTAATATTTTTGTGTCTTTTGTTTTTATATAAACCATCCACATGTTCCTGTATTTTATTCTTGGTTCTAGGATTCCATTTATAGTCAAAATGGTTAGAGTGTAAAAGAGTAGCCAAAGTAGTATCTACATAAAGATTTTTCTTAATTGCATTAACTTGTTCAAAAAGATTATCATCTTTTGTAACCATTAAGACAGTTTGTGTCTTTTTTCTTAATTTTTCTAAAAGTGTCGACATATGTATTATAAATATTTTGTTATTTGGATTAAATTGTATATACTTGTATATATAAAAAAAAATATAATTATGCCAAAATCAAGACATAGAAAAAACCATAAGAAGAAGGTTCAATCTTGGAAACAACAAAGTGAACAAAAAGTAAACTCCGCGAATAAAGAAATGATGAAAATTCAGGAGGACTTAATGCAGAAATATAAAGAAAAACAAGAGTCAGAAGGTAAAGAACCAAAACTACTAAACCCTAATCCTGAAACTTTATAGATATTTAAAATATGGGGGTGACTGGAATTGATTGGCATCAGTCGATTAATGTCAGCACGTCGAGCCTGAGTTAAGCTCGTAAAATCTGATTCATTTTTTTTAACTGGCAAAACAATTGCTAAGTTGGCGACTTTAGGACTTGTCCGTGAAACGTCAACTGTAGCTGTAGCGTAACTAAGTTACGATATAGTTCCACTCCTTCTAAAGAATTTAAGATTTGTGTCTTTAGTTTGTGGAGTGTCAAATAGACAAATCGAACCCATGATGTTGGTGCATGGTTAAACCACCAACGAAGACCTCTGAAATCTTGTTTATTCTAATAGGTAGGTCTTATAAAGAATAAACTAAACGTGTAGGATAGATGTTAGTAGAAGATGAACAAGACGGGGGTTCGATACCCCCCACCTCCACCAATAAAAAAACCCAGAGAAATCTGGGTTATTTTTTTATAAAAAACTTATGTCTTTGTAGGGGTTAGTTTTTCCGTCATTGTTAATTACATTTATCAACCCATCGTCTTGGTTGTTGTTATCGTTGTTAACTCTGGTATTGTTGTTGGTATTACTAGGTTTAATATTTGATTTTATTTCTGTCGGCACACCTGTCCCTTTTATGTTGGGGTGGTCTAAGTCGTATATGTTTAAATTAACTTCTTTGTAAGGACTGTTGTCTGGTATACAATCACAATTTATTCTAAATCCGTCCCACCACTCTATTGTCGGCCCTCGGTCGACACCATCTTGTGTGTATCTATCTGGTGAAGATTCCCACACCTTCATTTTTTCCACACATTTACCCTCCTGTCCAGGACCAAACATACCAATACCTAGTTTATCCAAAACCATATAATAATAATCATACCTAACTTGTGAACTTAAAGAACCATTATAATCAAACCTATACCACGCTTTATTGTGTTCACCCGGTTCAGCTGGGTCTGTACAGGTTTGTGTTTGCCCCACAAGTATTTCTGGAGCAAGTTCTGGGCATATTTCTAGTTCTATTTCCTTTATTCTTGTTTCGGCATCGTTATTTAATGCACCATCTTCTAAAATTAGATTTATCGTGTTTAAAAATTCACATTTGTCACTAATAAGTCCCCCACGTAGACTCTCGTAATAGGTTTCTGCGTCCACACCATTTATCTCATCATTTTTATCTGACCTACTAGTATAAATTATAACATCGTCCCATTCTGCAATATTATCCGCAATAGCATTACTAAACAGAGTTCCTACTGTATTTTCACAACATCCTGTTTCTTGTTCTGTTAAAACTCTAATTAATCCTCTGAACATAATTTAATTTTTTAATACTCTAGCTAAGCCGATTATTTGTTCTTTGACAACAGTAGTTGAGTACTTTGCTGCTATTGTTTGCCATTGATTTAGAGCGTTCTCCATATCCGCATCCCACTCTCCAGGTCTATCTCGTCCCTCACAAGCATAAGCTATTGACCCTTTTGGGCTGTAACTGTCTACCTTAGTTTTAGAATCGGTAACTAGTGGTCGGTTATAAAGGTCATACGTTAGGTTCAGCATATTTCTACCTATAGAGTTCCAGTCTGATGCTAAGAGTTTAGATAAATCAGACTCTTTGTTTATGGCAATACCCTCACTATTACAGCCACCATCGTCACACGCTTCCAATTGGGATTGTAAGGATATTGGTAATCTTCCACCCCAACAAGGTTTCCAAATTTCACCTTCCGAAGTGTCTAACTGTTTAGGAAAGCTCCAAGTAAGTTTACTATCAACTACTGCTCCTGTGGCTGGTATATTTCCGTCCCAATAAGTATAAAATGATGGTTTAGTAATATCTAATAGACTATCTCTAGAGACATCGTTAATAAAAACCGAGAATTTATTATAATAATCAGACCCAATAGCTCCTTGAGTCTCCATAAGTTTCATATCATCCCATAAGTATCTTGCTGTTTCTTGGTAATAAACTGTGGCTATTTTTGCAATTCCGAACATCGACCCTCTCTCGTTTAGAATCTTTTTAATCCTTAGTTCATCAGTCTCATGGGTCATCCAAAACCAAGTTCCTGTAAAACCTTCTAAACCAGTAACATCACCAGTATACCAACCAGTTTCCTGTACCCCTGTTTCCCAATCATCTCTAGTCGTATCAAGTTCCACACATGTACCACACTCGGCGTCTGTAAATATATCTATAGTTTTATCATAAAGTGAACAGTCATAAAAAACCTCGCCTTCTGGACATATTAATTCACCCTCTTTATCTACTAATGATGACATAGTTCTATATGTACCTAATTCTTCTGCTATATCCTTAGCAGCTTGATAGTAAACCTGGGACGCCTCCCCAGTACACAGTTTTGGGTCGTCTTTACATCCCTGTCCTATTCCGGTATTATCTAGAAAAGTGGCAGTACTAGACGGCAAACTCACTAAACGTTGAAGTTCACCGTCTGGCTTTAAAACTTTTTCAAACGAACCAAGGTTTTCATCTAAATCACCTTCTATCATAGCTACTATCCCCGCCAAAAAGGGCCATTTTTTCATTGCTGAGAAAAGTACACCTGTTGGCATAACAAAATACCAGATAATCACCCTTCCAGTCAAAGTCAGGAGCTTGCTCACTAAAGGACGAGTACTTTTAAATGGTGTGTAGAATACCCATTTTTGGAACTGAGCGGGTAATGTTATAACCTTCCAAATATTTTTCATCGCTGGAATAGCTCTGACAAGTAATGGTGCACTCGTTACCTCTTTCATAATACGTGTTACTATCTCATCTGTTTCTTTAACACCTAAATATGTGGCCAATTCCGATTTTGTCATTAATTTACCATCTGTTCCACCTTTAAGAATTTCTTTTACCATAGATTTATTTCTTGTAATCTCAAAAATAAATCTATCTTTTACTTCTTGACTATTATGTTTCATTACCCCTTCCCACACTTCATTAATCAATTTAGGGTCATCTATCGGAATTCCTCTTTCAAGGTGTAATTTTATCTTATTTGCTGTTTTAGAAGTCATCCCATCAATAGTTTTAAGCCACGCATGTACTTCCGCAGGTGTACTAGCGTATTCTTTAAATAATTTACTTAAAACTTCTCCTTTACTAGACATCTCACTCCCCATTTTAGTTATATGGAACATTTGCTTTGGCAGTTTTGTCCCATTATGGACGGCTATTCTTACTATATTTTTTTCTGTGAATCCTTGCAGAAGCTTGTTTGTATTCTTATAAAAGTAATCGTCTGTAATTTTTAAGAAGTCTTTTTGGGTCATAGGGATTCCCATCTTGTTTATCTTAGATAACATCAATTTCAACATATTTAGATTGGTATATTTGGCCAACCCTTGTTTCCCTGTTCCTGATAATATTATGTCTAAGAGTACCTCTCTGGTTCCTCTATTTGACATTAATAATCTTTTAATTGCCTCATCAGCCCCATATGTACCATAGTTCCTCTCAATTGCCACTAATAACCCTTCATTATCTGTTACACCATCAAATAAATCTCTATATTTTTTGTACAATTTTGGGTCTTCGAATAATTTTATAAACGCAGCATTCTCCATTATTCTTGGTAGGTACCTCATCATTTTGATGAGCACTCTCTCCAACGCTCCTTGCCACGCTTCTAATAGTAGATTATGTGGGGTTTTAACGCCCATAATCTCATTTACTCTTTTTAGTTCTTCTACTAATAGTTTATTATTCATCTTACTTTTATTTATAAATATCAATCATCAATTATTAATCGTAAATATTAACACCTTTTTCTTTCAAAAATTC
>Ga0209091_10003542_pt1 | contig 12522 bp, 10 predicted proteins | sample ArcticOcean_MG_C_6_FD_187438 | JGI IMG/M metagenome (GOLD analysis project Ga0209091, IMG submission 187438) | Marine microbial communities from western Arctic Ocean - ArcticOcean_MG_CB8_128 (SPAdes) (version 2) | ecosystem: Environmental > Aquatic > Marine > Oceanic | place: Arctic Ocean...
AACACCAGAAATATTCGATCAATATGGCAATATTAGAAAAATTATTTTGGTCCAATGTGAATGTGAAAATTCCAATGTACTGCCTGTTGATTTTAAGTTTAGTAATGCATTTCAATCATTCGATTCGTTATGCAATAATATGAACGATAAAGAGGATTTATATCAACTGATTAATACTAATAAATTTACTGATGTATTCATAATGGGGTGTAATAATGTTCAAAAAATAATTGCTTTGGAGAATAATTTATTCATAGCAGGTTCGACATTACGTATGGAACTAATTGAGCACAAGCCAAAGGAAAATGTCACCTCAATTCAATACTTAATAAATACCAAATTAATATTTGCATCTATCATCGATCCATGGGATCAAAGTCAATCTATTACTAGAATTAAAAATATTCTAAATGAATGCAAAGATAACAATCTCAAGATAGTAATTAGTACCAATCAAATCATAAATAATATTGAAGAAATGGAATCGAATGAATCGATAATATATATTCAAAAAGAATATTTAGAAGATCTAATTTCGAATATGGAAAAAATGTGTATAACATATCGACTAACTTAATCAAGGATGGCAAGATTTCAAGGATAGTTCGCCCTAGCGGTATACATGCACCCACGTATCGGCGTACCTCTTGCCGTAATCTTGGTGTTACTAAGTGCAATTTCATACATGACTAATGATCAAATAGATGAATGGATTAAAGATAACTCTGTTCAAATTGAAGGAGATGAAATTGAATTATTGGGATTACAAAAAGATGAGATGTGGCCAGTATTGATTGCTGACTTCGATATCACTAACAGTGATTGGGGCCCTAGTGAAGCTGAAGACTTATTGATTCCAAAAGCATCCAATTACTTCAAACAAATATCGTCCAAAGATATAGAATTAGATGTTGATGTATATCCGTCAATGACCATACCAAAAAACAGACTAGAATACTACGGTGCTGATTCTGGAGATCTAAGAGATTCAACATCAGATGGAACACATCTGCCAATGGAATTGGCACGTGAAGTAATAGAAGATCAGATTGATATTGTGAATTGGAGTAAATATGATTTGGATAATGATGGTTGGGTTGACCGTTTACTAATATTACATACATCTATTGGACAAGAATTGGGTGGAGATACTAATAGAATTTGGAGTCACTATACCACATTTGATGAAGTGATTGAACTACCTGGTGATTTGAAAATAGGACACTATACTATGGCAAGTCTAGCTACCGGTGAAAATGGCTTTGGAACTATGATGCATGAAATGTTACATCAATTAGGTGCATACGACTTGTATCCATCTCATGGCAGTTCTAACCAATACCCATGGAAAGGTTTGGGAGATTGGGATATAATGGCTAATGGAAATTGGAATGGTGGAGGTAAGTGGCCTGCAATCCCTTCTGCCTCAACTCTAGTAGATATTGGAGGTAATTCCTTTAATGAATTGGATATGAGTTGGATAGATAGTGGTCAAGAACAATGTAATGGACCAAATATGATACTAGAATCAAGAACACGGGGTGGTGATTCAATGAAAATGAAAATATCACAACATGAAAATATCTGGATTGAATATCGGGAAAGTTATGGATTTGATTCATACCTACCAGGTGAGGGTGTACTAGTCACTTATCAGGACATGAGTGTTGGTGATTTCGAAGACAATGAGCTGAATACAAATCCAAATCGCCCCTATCTATCTGTCGTTGAGGCTGATGAAAATAATGCTCTTAAAACAGGATTGAATGATGGAGAAAGTACTGATTTATTTACCGATGGAATGAAATTTGGAAATAAGGGTGTACCAATACGTAATCATGATGGATTTTTAGTTCCTTGGACAGTTAATATTGACATCCAAGATCAAGTCTATGTTAATTTATCATCGGATAATTGTAATCAAATTTTGAAACTTGATGCACCAGATCATGGAGCATCTCTACTTCCAAATGAAAACTTGATAATTTCAATGATCTCTAAACAAAATTGCTTACTCAATTCGAGCCTAACCTCCAGTGATGGAAGAGTTTTGAGTACCAATACCACTTCACTGAGCGCTAATGAAGAAGAATTGATTTCATTTTATTTCTCAAGTATGGGAAATACTAATTCAGAAGCAGTGGTTTCAGGAACTATATCATGTGGAGATTCAATGTTAGATTTGAGGACTAAAATTACAACACTAGGTAGAAGACCAGTGACGGGCTTCATCGAGGGCGAAATTGGCGCATATGGCAAAACTGTATTTGAAGTTCTTATCGATTCACAGGGTACAGAAATGCAAAGGTTCAATCTAGAAATAGATGGTCCTATGTCTCGAATTACAACAGTCGAAAGTACAATTGATTTAGACGGAAATGATGTTGTATCATTAATAATAGAGCCAAATGGATTGTTGTCTCCAAATATGTTAGTAAAAGGTGAACTGGAGTTTTATGATACAAGTGGAGAAAAGTGGACTATTGAACTAGAACTAACCGCCAAGAATGATGAATCGAATAGTTTTAGAGAATTGATAACTCCGGGAATTACAATTTCAATTGCCTGTCTACTAGCAGCACTATGGGTTATTCTAGGAATTAAAGAACGAACTAAGAATATTAAAAATGATGAACATCAAACTGTTGATGAAAATATCGATCATATAACATCACAACCACAGGTTGAACTTGATGCATGGGGAAGACCTCTGGATGAATTCTAATCTCTTCCAGCAGACCATCTTTCAACTTGCATGAATCTCCATGATTCATCGACTTTGATTGCACAAACCCATTTTTTATGTACTCCCTCAGCAAGTCGAATTGAAAGACAAGCATTTTCCCAAGTACGTGCTACATCTTCTTCAGGCTGGAGTAACCATGGGGCATGAGAATTAGAAACTTCATCATCATAGACTCTCCATTTACAACCGTATTTGAAACCAGGACGTAAAATTAGACCATTATTAATCAAGTAGTCAAAAAGTTGAAGTTCACTTTTATTTGATTTACCTTCTAGTAAATTAGTTAGCCAATCACTCTCTTCAGAACGAAGGTTTATTCCTGATATATGCTCAACACCCAATGAATTCCAAGGCCAAACACCCTTCATTGGAAGATGATATCCTGATTTAGTCTCGATTTTGGAAGACCACATGTCTCTAATCAATTCTTGCTCCTCATCGGAAAAGTCATTCCAGGTTCTCTGTTCTCCACTGGGTTGAATAAAACTAACCCTATACATTGTAACTTCCATTTCTTCATCAATAACAAATATATCAGACTTACAGCCGAGGCCTTCTACTTCTAAAGACCACTCAAATATATCTCTCCAATCAAGTGTTTCAAAGGTCCAAAACCATCTGATATGTGATTCAGGTTCAGATTTGAAATGTGATTGATTACGTTTCCATTTTAGTGCGAAGGATTTCTTATTTATTTTATGATTACGGACTTGGTCGATTGGAATTGCAACCTCTCCACCTGAACGAGCTGCATCGAAGATAATTGCCTTGGCTAACAGATTTCTATCCTTATCTACTTCATTCTCAAACCAATCAGGACTTGGAAGAGGGACATGACGATGCCAATTACAAAACAGAATTTCCATTGGTGAAAGTATAATTCCTTCATCTTCCAATAGAAATCCAATACCACTTTTTTGAAATAAACGTGAAGATAACGGTGCACTAAGATGCCATCCTAAATCGGTCAAAACTGGAGGTGAATGAGGTATTTTAGGTGGTGCATTTGAAGTCATACTAACACCTAAAGGACGTTTTGTCCTTTGGCGCGGGGTGAACTTACGTGTATGGCGCGCCATGGATGTGCGTGAATAATAATGCATTTGAGTTGAACGGATGATATGTCTATGTGCTAGATGTTCTCTCACGTGTATTGGGGCTAGCATGGTCGATGGTTTTCTTGGTTCTTTGACTACTGAACAAAGAACATTGATGCATCTATTTGATAATAAACTGCCATCCAATCAATGGGAAGCACCTTCAACAATTACTCAAGCAGGTATTTCAGCAGCAGTACATGTACAAAGAAAGCATGTACCAAGGACCCTAAAGAGGCTAGAAGGGGCAGGAGATTTATCTGTTGTAAATAGGCATATACCTGGTGCTAAACAACGTAGGAAAGTGTATAGTTTAACTGATCAAGGAAGAGATAAGGCATTACAACTTAGGCGGTTTCTTTTATCACATTTGATAACGAAGGATGAAATATCTATGAAATTAGAAGAATTATTGAAAGGTGGTGATAAAATGCTCGACTTACTATCACATATTGATGAAAAGATGATTTATCATGATTCAGCCGTCATATCACCTGTGTCAAATCCGGAAGGTGAAGCATCTCTTGATGCTCAAGCAGGAGAACAATTAGTCAAACGAATGTTTGCCCGTGCTTGGGAAGATGGTAAAATTACAAAAGATGAACAGCAATTGATTACAGAAGTGGTTCAATTTCTTGGTATGCACCCAGAAAGAGTAGTCAGATTATCTGAGCAAGCAAGAAAAGAACTGAATGTACCACCTCCTGAAGAAATATACCTCGATATGTTGAGGCAGGCTCTAGTGGATGACACCATAATTGATGAGGAAATAGCACTGTTAGATACATTTAGAGTAGCCTTTGGTATTGACTTAGAGACTCATGAAAGGTTATTGAATGATGCCAAGAAAGATCCAGTCTATCCACCACATGTTCAAACTTATCATGAAACCTTGATTACGGCAATGGATGATGGTATTATTACCGAAGATGAAGAAGCAATGCTTCTCACATTACGTAATTCATTGAGTATAAGTGATGGTGAGCACGCAAGTTTACTAGCAAATATTCGAGATAATGTAAAATGAGCCTATTGTCAGCATTGACATGAGGGAACTATATGGGAATGACCGATGAAGAAGTTGATTTGCATGATAAATTGAATTCCCTAAAATCTAATTTGAAAAAGGTTGAGAGGGAAAAAGTCGTACTGATAGGCGATGTAATGCTTGATTGTTATATTCATGGCTTTGCTAATAACTTGAATTCAAGAGCACCCGTTCCTGTGATTAGAGAAACAAGACGAGAGGAAGATGTAGGTGCTGCCGCACACGTAGCAAGAGGGCTGAAATCTATGGGTTTTACAAGTCAAATATATGGTGTTGTGGGTGATGATAAGCCTGGTATTAACATATTAGAATATCTAGAAGATGAGGGCGTTTCAACAGATGGAATAGGTATAATCGAGGGGCGTAAAACTACTGTTAAAACACGTCTTTTAGCAACGAGGGAAAGTTTGGTACAAGGAGAGCAATTATTACTTCGATGGGATGTTGAAGATGATAATAACATTCCATCAGAAGTAATAGATTCAATTTATCAACAAGCGATAATTCAACTTGAAGATTCATTCGCTGTAATCCTATCAGATTACGGTCAGGGAGTGATTAATGATGAGGGGGCTGAGAGAATTATCGCATCAGCTAAATCTAAAAACATACCAATTATTGCGGACCCTAAATTAACAGGATTGCATAGAACTCATGGTGTTGATTGGATAATTTTCCAATCGAGAGGGTTTGAATTAATGCGAAGAAGAATTGGTGAAGCAACTGATGATTCTGCTGCTGAAAATCTTATTAAGACATATGATTGGAAGCACCTAGTTGTTCTTTCAGGTGAAAATGGAGTAACTATCTATTCAAAAACAGAGGATACTGTTCATGCACCATGTACACTGGTAGATTTGCGTCAAATGATCGGACTGATAGATGCTGCTGTTGTGGCAATTGCAGTTTCGATTTCCAAGAACTTGGATGTACGAAATACTGCTATTCTTACCAATGCTGCATGTGAATGTATACTTGGTGCAGAACAAACAGAAGCATTTGTTCTAAGTAGAGATGATTTAGTAAATAGAATTGGCGAAATTGCTTGGAATCTACAGGTCTCCAAGCGTTAGGTGATTGTATGAGCGCATGGACGCGTCCAACTAAGGCCGATATTGGATTACGTGTTTTTGCTTCCTCACTAAATAATTTATTTTCAGAAACCGCTATAGGAATGCAACATTTACTTCTATCTCCGGAAAGTCTAAGAAATTTGAATTCCAAAATAAGACATTGTTCACAATGGAATGTGACTCTACCAAAAGTATTGGAAAGTGATAATGAGATACTACTAGTCAAATGGCTGGAAGAAGTTCTTTACAGAAGTGAGGTTCATGGACAATTTCTAACCGATGTTCTGATAATGGTATCTGAAGATGAAGAAAATCAATACTGTAGTGGGCAAGTGGATTGGATCGATGTTGAAACAATTGAACGTGAATTAGAGATAAAAGCAGTGACTACTCACGAATTGAAAATAGATGAATTATCAGCAGATCAAGAATTAGCAAGTAAATGGCAAGAAATTCCAACATTCCAAGGACCGGGCTGGTTCTGTGACATCGTATTTGATATCTAAAAATCGAGTGATTCATGTCGAATTCTAGTTCCAAGCCAAAACGCTAATGTATTTACGACTACATCTGCAATTTTATTGTCTATAGTCTCGATTGCAAAATCATATGGAAGATATAATTCAAGTATTTCCCAGCCTAACGATACTGCAAAGAATAAATACCAATTTGTACTGATAAACCTACCAACTACTGACCACAATGCAAAGTGTCCGAGTGAATATAAATTAACTAAAGCCACAAAATCACCGAAGTGGGAATTCCAAGGGTGGACGCTCGTATCTTATGGCCAAATCCATACACTTTCTCCATCCCGCTACCCCACAGCACTCATAGCCCCGAGTAGGGCTGCTCCGTTCCCGGCCTGACCTGATTCCCCAGTTATTCAATTCCCGTATCCTTCCGGATACGGTTCATGACACCCGAGTCATGTGGGGGCGAGACATCAACGTCCGCGCATAGAAACCAAAAGACCGCTTTCGCCGCCCCAAGGCGTTCAGTCCACCATAAAGACGATTTGTGATTCAGGGTACGCCTAGCTCCCCACCTATCCCGTACAACGGTGAATGCAGGTGTATTTGAACAGAACGGTTGAATCAAATGTATGTAAGTGGAGTATTTTACTCCTCATACTTAGAAGGGCAAGATGTTTTTATCAAGTCTGCTTCCAAATAATATTCACCGTCTACAAATCGCAATGTACCCTTTGCGTATACAGTTCTATTATCATCAAGGCCATTTGAAACCGAAGCATCTACAAAGTTTACACTAACTTCATAATTTGAACCATGCAACATGAATGTCATTGAAGAATTATTTACACTTCCATCAAGTACTTCACCTCGTAATGATATCTCTTTATCAACAAAACTCTCTGGTGATTTCATCACATCATCAACGGACCTAGTGGGCTCTGGTGCCTCAATAAGTAAAGCACCAATCAAGCCTATTGTGATGATTCCACCGATAAGTAATAATCTTGAACGACGAGAAATCATTTTATCATCACCTCTTTCGACCTGTGAGAGAGACCTATGGCCTCTTCAATTGTGGATAAACCATTTTCCTTTAATTTCTTTGTCAAACCATTAACTATAGATTTTGTCAAACCGGCACCTTCGAAAACAAACCCGCTATATCCCTGGATAAGAGTTGCTCCAGCAGTTATTTTATCCCATGCATCATCTGCATTCATGATACCTCCAACACCAATAATTGGCCATTTACCTTCTGTAATTTGATAAATACGATTGATAAATTGAGTTGATAATTCCCTTAGGGGAATACCGCTTAATCCACCCTTTTGCGAATACACTTTTTGTTCAGATTTAGAGTCTGTATCGGGGCGAGAAGTTGTGGTATTTGTAGCAATGATACCATCACAACCATTTTTCATGCCGGTATGAATTACTGTCTTTAGTTGGTCATCATCTAATTCAGGAGCAATCTTTATCAAAATCGGTTTCTTCTTAATGCCATTTTCTTCAGCAAGTTTAGAATTAATTTCTTGACATGCAATAATAATTTGCGCCAAAGATTCATCATTTTGCAAGTCTCTAAGATTCGGAGTATTAGGTGATGAGACATTTATCACAAATACATCACCGAAAGACCATAACCGTTCGAAGGTTTTAGAATAATCAATATGTGACTGATCTAATGGTGTATCCTTTGATTTACCCAAATTAACCCAAAGAGGAACAGTCGGGTTCCCAAATCGATTAAAGTGCGTAGATAAATTAGATTGCATCTGCTTAGAACCTAGGTTATTAAATCCCATCCGATTTACCAATGCTTTTGATGAATTTGAGCGGAACATACGGGGTTTCATATTACCTTCTTGACCTAATTGGGTGATGCCCCCTATTTCGATGAACCCTAGGCCTAATGACTCCCAACCACGTATAACTTCAGCTTTTTTATCCATGCCTGCAGCTAAGCCAAATGGGTTGTTATAACGCATCCCAAACAACTCGATTGGTAGTTCCTTTTTTGGTTTATACATCGACCTTAGAAGTAACCTCATAGGCTTATTTGAAGAAAATAATTTCAGTAGTTTCAATGCCCGTGAATGGGCTTTTTCAGAATCCTGAATCGACAAAAAGGGACGCCCGAAGATTCTAAAACCTAGCCCCATGGTTTCCTCACATCAACGGTATGCTTCAAGACTTGCGCTTGTATAGCCCCAATATGCGCATGGATGACCCACTATGGCTAGTTGTCAGGGAATCGGCAAGAAGAGTGCTAAGACTACAGAATATTGTTGTTAAATTGCCCAAACGTTTCAAATTAGATTTAGAACAACTTTGTGATCTGGTTTCTGAATCAATCCCATCAAGGTTAATTTTCCCTGAGGCAATATTTGATTCTAAGGAAGTAATAATCATCAGTCTGAAAAAGCCTGAAGAATACCTTGATGGTGAACTAATAAAAATCGGCCTTAATGAGCCAGATGAAGATACATGTTGGATTGAGACAAATATTGAACGAGGTTGGAAATTGTTACTTGAGGCATGCAGAGAGTTACTTTTGGCAGGATATCCTGGGTGTATTGGATGTGGCGGGCCGAATGCAGAGAAACCTTGGAATGAAAAAATATTCAGATTCCAAAGAAAGAGTGGTTTGTGAAAAAAATTGATTTGACATTTCATAAAATTACATACAGATACAAAAGTATCTGCATTGAAAAGGTATTACGAGAGAGTTCAAGTATCCTCGTCTTTCGCATGTTAATATGGCAATAGTTGTAATCGCCGAGAAACCAAGTGTTGCTGGAGATATTGCAAATGTTCTTGGAATCACTAAGAAAACCGACTCATATTGGGATAGTGAAGATATCAAAATAACATGGGCAGTAGGACATTTATTACAATTAAAATACATGGATGATTATGATAAGGATTTCAAGGATTGGAGAAAAACTGTTACAAGACTTCCATTCATACCAGAGAACTTTGAGTACAAACCCATCAGCGGACGCAATAAGAAGCAACTACAGGCCATTACTAAATTAATCAAGGATAAGTCTACTACAGAAGTGGTTAATGCATGTGACGCTGCAAGAGAAGGTGAATTGATTTTTCGAACTATATTTACACATAGTAAATCAAAGGTGTCCACTACTCGAATGTGGTTGCAATCTATGACTAAAGATTCTATTCAGAATGCTTGGAATGACCGTCAACCTGGTGAAAAATATTCATCATTGATGGATGCTGCATATTCACGATCCGAATCCGATTGGGTAATTGGGATGAATGGTTCAAGAATTGCCAATTCTTTTCTTCCTAAAAAGAGAAATGAAAAATCAGCAATCTCATTGGGACGTGTTCAAACTGCTACATTGGCAATGATTGTTGACCATGAATTAGAAGTTTTATCTCACATTCCAATGCCCTTTTGGCAACTTAATGCCACATTTACCTCTGGTGACTGTACATGGAATGCACGATGGGAAAGAAATGGACATAAGGATAACCCTGATAAGCCGGAGTACAAGTCTCATCGAATCATCGATATCAAGGAATTTAATAGCTTAACTGAAACTCTGAAATCCAGTAGTAAGGCAAATATCACCTATACCAATAAAGATTCAATAGAAAAACCGCCATTGAATTTTGATTTGACTAGTCTTCAGCGTTCAGCCAATAATTTATGGTCTTGGTCAGCAAAAAGAACCCTAAGGACTGCTCAAGACCTTTATGATAGGTATAAATTAACCACATATCCAAGAACCGATTCAAAACATCTACCCGAAGATATGGATAAAGAAATTGATAAGATATTGAGACAGATTGGTGCCCAAGACACATATAATTCATTCAGCAAGAAATTGATTGATGATGGCCTGAAAAATATCGAACGCAATTATAATAATGCCAAAGTTAGCGATCACTATGCAATTATACCTACAGGTAAGATACCCGATGGGGATATGAATGATGATCATAGAAAGTTATATGATTTAATAGTGAGAAATTTTCTTTCATCATGGTACGATGAAGCTGTATGGGATGTTGAGAACAGAATTGCTAAAATTGAAAATGAATCGTTTTACAAAGAGGTAAGAACCATCAAAATCGCGGGATGGAGAGAGGTTCAGCCGAAGAAAGCAGACCCACCAGAAGGATGGGGTAAACTGTCATCGAACCCTTGTGAAGGTGTTTTGAAAGAGCATGAATTTAAGGAAGAAAAATCTAAACCCAAAGGTCGACTAAAAGAAGCAGGATTGCTAAGACTAATGGAACATGCAGGAAGAAAACTTGACAGTGATGAAATGGCTGAAGCAATGAAGGATAAGGGACTTGGAACTCCTGCTACACGTGCGGATACAATTGAAAAGTTGATAGATCGTGATTATATTAGGAGAGCTAAGGCTGGTACAATTTCAGCTACTCCCCATGGAATTAGAATTATCGATATTTTAAGGAGAATCCCTGTCGAATGGATTACTTCTGCTGAATTGACAGGTGAGATGGAAGCCTCGCTTATTCAGGTTCAGAAGGGAACTTATTCAAAAGAAGAATTTATGAATAACATTATTGAAAAGACTACTTCACTAGTAGAAAAAATTCGTGACCATGATCGTTCTAAGTTATTCGAAAACGAACCGGCAATCGGTAATTGTCCGAAATGTCAATCCGATGTAAATGAAACTGTCCTTTCATACATCTGTTCGAAGAATGAAGGTAAAGACCAAGGTTGTTCATTCGTATTCTGGAAAGATACTAGCGGACGGTGGTTTGACAGAATTACTGCCAGTAGACTAATTGAAGTAAAAGAAATTGAAGATTTACATGGTTTTTTCAATCGTAGTGCTGAAACCTATGCAGCAACTATAACTCTATCAGATGAAGGTAAAGTTGTTTTCAAGAATGGTGGTGAATCTAAAACTACCGATAGTGATGAATTATTGTGTCAATGTCCTGTTTGTACCCATGGCTCTATAAGAATTAATTCAACTATGTATGCATGCGATAATGAAGATTGCACATTTAGAGGGCTATCTAATGAAATGTGTAAGAGGCCAATATCCAAAGAGGAAGCATCAGAAATTTTTGACAAAGGTAAATCAACTCTAATCGATGACTTCATCTCAAAGAAAGGCAAACCTTTCAAGGCTTTTTTAGTTCTCGACAATAATCGTGTTAAGTTTGAATTCCCGCCTAGAGAGGCTGCAGTAGATGCAAAAAAGTTTGATGTTGAACCTGGAGTTGTGGGGATCTGTCCAACTACTAAAGTTGAAATTATAGAATCTGAATCATTTTATCAGCCCGCCACTTCTGGAAGTAATTGCTTGATTCAGATCTCACGTGAGATATCTAAGAGAATTATAACTCGAGAAGAAGCAAAGACTCTGATAGAAAAAGGACAAGTTGGACCATTTGATGACTTTGTGGCTAAAAAGTCCGGAAATAATTATTCAGCGACTCTTTATCTAAAAAAGAATCAGTCAGTGGGATATCGATTCGCCAAGAAGTGAAATCTCTAAAATCAAACTTATTTGAAAAAAATAAGGCGAAGATTGATGTTCAACCGTTCATGCCTATGCGCATGGACCGTCAACACTGGGATGTGATTATCATTGGCGCTGGTCCAGCAGGAGGACGTGCAGCAACACATTTTGCTGAGCATGGACACAGTGTTCTAATGATTGAAGAACATGAGGAAATTGGTAGACCTTTCCAATGTGCAGGACTTGTTACACCAAACGCACTAAAAGAAGTTGGATTATTTCATACGGTTCTTGAAGAGATTGATGGAGCACTAATACATGGCCCAAGTGGAACTTTAGTCCCTGTTGGAAGCGATGGAAAGATTAGAACATATGTGGTCTGTAGAAAATTATTCGATCAAGGGGTTGTTCAACAATCAATGTCCGCAGGCGCAAACCTTTGGCTTGATTGTAAACCTGTCAGTGCTCAAGTGCTAGATGAAAAGGTCATATTAGACGTTAAGCAAGGTGAAGATATCCACAAACTCAGTGCCTCATTATTGGTTGGCTGTGATGGGGCTCATAGTTGGACTCGTAGATATTTTAAGATGGGATATCCAAAA
>Ga0209091_10003545_pt1 | contig 12515 bp, 10 predicted proteins | sample ArcticOcean_MG_C_6_FD_187438 | JGI IMG/M metagenome (GOLD analysis project Ga0209091, IMG submission 187438) | Marine microbial communities from western Arctic Ocean - ArcticOcean_MG_CB8_128 (SPAdes) (version 2) | ecosystem: Environmental > Aquatic > Marine > Oceanic | place: Arctic Ocean...
ATATCGCTCATTGGGGCTTCTGCAGCCTGAGCTACCTGAGTATCAGTTGTATCTGCAGGTGAGCAGCCTACTACGAGCACTGCGCTCGCTAGGAGCAGCCATTGAATCTTCATAATTCTACCTTTTTGTTTTATTAGAAATTCTCTCCTTAAGGAGCCACGATATAACCACTTGGGTTAGAGAGTGTCAAGCCCAACGCGCCGAATCGTCTAGGCTGGGGCCATAAAGCGAAGGCGGAGGCGGAGGCACTAATAGCTCCTCAGATATACACACAGATATGAGCATTGTGCAGTTAAAAGCACATCCCCCCCCCCTCAGAAATTCTTCTTACCACACCGCAAATTGAATGACTCCCAGTGGAGATCGATTGCTCTGGACCATTTTTGATTGGTTCATACGCCAAATCCCGGCAGATTGGGAGTTATCTTGTCAGTACCGTGCTGAGTCATCCCTCAAAAATATTTCAGACTACCCGACTCTCTCGAAGCCACTCCATGGGGCTCGAGATGTATGGGCGGCGACGGGTCGTCGGGAACGTCGAGTGGGGGTGAGATACTATTTTGATTTGTCGCGCTCATGGGTTGACGTCGCGTCTCCTCAAGTCAGGCCAGTTATTTTGGAATCTCGAAACTACTATATAAAGCCTTGCGAATAGGTGTCTCGATAAATCGATAGATAAAATAGGACACGGCCACGACAATAGTCACCACCAGCGCTAGGTTAATTGGAAACGGGAGGGAATCGGGCAAGACGTTGAAGAATTGCAACATCTCCATCAAAGGCCAATGGAAACAATACAGTATATAACTGAGACCACCCAACAAGACGCACACGCGAGTAGCGCTAGCATTCGCGTGCCAGTTCATTCTGCTTAGCGCGAAGACCAGAAAACATACCGACGGCACTGTTGCGAAATACATACTGTATTGATACGGCGCATAGTTGTGTGCCAGATAGACCGACGCAACGTAACCGGCTACGGCGACGGAGGCTGCAATCCATCTGGTCTGTTTATTCTCACTATTGGTTCTATGTGGATAAAGAACGAACGCTTTGTATACGAGCATACCGAGAATAAATTCGATGCCCCGAATGAGAGGGTTCGTATAAACAGGTATATTTAAATTCAACAGGCTGTACTGCCCTGCATCCGGTAAATTTATTTGAATTAATAGAAACTGCAGTAAGTAAAATCCAACGAACGCGAAGGCAACTCGAATCTTAGTATTAATTTTTCGAAGCAGGATTAGCAACAAAGGAAAACAGAGATAGAAATACATTTCCAACACGAGCGACCACAAGGGACCGTTGAATACCAGATTTAGCGTTTCGATACTACTGAGGGATTGAGTAAACGTGAGGTGACGTAACGTGGCCATCGTCCAGAAGGAAACATCCAACGGCTCAGGCAAATCGTATCTCAACACAAACGGTCGGTTTACTTCGGTAAAAAAAGCTTCACCAAAATCTAAATAGGCGATGGAAACGAACAAGGATGAGACGATAACAGCAAGCCAATAGACTGGGAATATTCGTATTACCCTGTGCAAATAGTAGCGCTTATAGGGTGCTGAACCCTGCAGGGTGGGATAGGTATACGAGAGAATAAAACCACTGAGCACGAAGAACCAGGACAACGCGCTGGTCGACGCTGTGCCATACAGAACAAAATGCCCCATGATGAGTTCGTAATGAACCAGCATAACAGTCAACGAAGCAACAAATCGCATCGCATCAAGAATGGGTATTTTTTCTTGGCTAGCGCTCATCAAACATCCTTACTTTGATAGCGCTCAGATTTTGCTTCTCTTGTTTCAATCCGATTGTCACCCGTTACCCAACGATCGAACGCCAGTTGTTCACTAGATGTTCTGCGGTACGCCAGGAAAGCGCCTGCACTGTAAGAGTCGGGTTGCGCGACCCGCTGCTACCCATTACCGATGCGCCTAGAACACCAAGGTTCGGCACCTCATGTGAGAAGCCCCACTCGTCCACTACGTTAGTTTCGCTGTTCAATCCCATCCGCGTTCCGCCATAGGCATGCGTGGTCGCGCCCATACTATTTCCCAATCCGTACTTCACGATCTTGATGGCGCCAGCTTCTAGATACCACTGCTCCATTTTTTCTTGAGAGAAAGCAGCTATGCGCTTTTCGTTATCGCGATAACGAGCAGTGATACGTGTTACGGGGAAGCCCAGCGGATCCTTCACGACTGGGTCGAGGTCCAGGTAATTGCCCTCGTAGGGAAGTGTCGTTTTCTGTATATAAGAAGAGTTAGTTCTGTCGGCATTCTTCATGATAAATGCCTTCCAGTCAGAGCCCCAATTCCTTGTCTCGCCGAAGGTAGACATCTTCGCCGCGCTCATCGGTTTCCTATCGGTATGCACCCACAGGTTCGCACCTCCGATGAAATCCAAATCGCCGTGATCAAAATTGTCATCTGCCCATTCATCGATAGCAACACCCTGAGCCGGGAGGCCATACCAATTGTGCAGGTCTCTATCGAAGAGTGCAGTGACCGGGGCGCCCTGATGGTGAGTCATATAGTGCTGCCCCACCTGCCCTGAATTGTTGGCAAGACCGTTCGGGAACACTCGAGACTTGGAGAGCTGCAACAGCCGCACGTTTTCGTAAGCATAGCTGGCGAGCAACACTACATCCGCTGGCTGAAAGAATGTTTCGCTTCCTTTGATGTAGTCGACTCCGGTTACACGACCACTGTCATCTGTAATGATCTGCGTAACGCGGGCGAAAGTCACAACATCGAGATTACCCGTGTCCACCGCCTTCGGAATCACAGTGAATGCGGTGGAGCTCTTTGCCTTCACATGGCAGCCACCCTTGTTACAGAAACCGTGATACTGGCAAGGCGGGCGACCATCGAAGAGTTCCGTTGTGATTGCCGCCGGACCTTGAAATGGATTCCAACCCAAGCTTTGCGCAGCGCCACCCATTAGATCTGTAAAAGGCGAACTACGCAGCGGCTTCATTGGGTACTCGCGCTGGCGCTTCCCTTCAAAAATATTTCCTGCCGTGTTCTTCTTGCCCTGCACATTCCCTGCCTGCCCGGAAATGCCGACTGTGTATTCGATCTTGTCATAGTAAGGCTCTAGTTCCTCGTAACCGAAAGGCCAGTCTTCGACGGTAGAATCTTCAGGAATGCGGCTTTCCCCATATCGTTGCTTTGTCTCGCTGGCCACCTTGAAGTCCCAAGGATTCAAGCGCCAACTTTGCGCCCAGTAATGCATGGTCGTGCCGCCTACCGCATTCATCATCGGATGGCCGCCTTGGATGGCTGTATCACTCGATGTTGCACGAACCGTAGGCGCCTCACTCGCTGCCTTCTGCACAGACTGCGGCCAGTTGCGCGATCCATTACGTAGTTCATCCGGCGCGAAGTCGCGGGGGCTTAACCAGCCCCCCGCCTCGAGGCCTATCACTTTTAGCCCAGCGTTCGTCAGCGGCAGAGCTGCAACGCCGCCAGCAGCTCCCATACCTACGATTACAACATCGGTCTTAGCTAGTCGCTTAGGCATAACCGTCTCCTCCCTCGGTGTCCAGCAAGGAATTGTCGGCTAGTTTTGTGTAGGTACTATGATCATAGGCTGATTGATGATTCGGGAGCAGGCTTGCTCCTGCAGATACATCTGCCTCACTGGCGCCTAAGCGAATACCGGGATAACGCAACATATCCCAGCCGACGAATTCTTGATTCCCTCCGTAATACGGATCACAAAATGTGCCGTCGATAGTATGACTTCGAAGCATATTGAAGAAGCCGCTGCCATTGGGAATAAATCCCGAAATCTTGTTTGTCTGCACAGCAAGCAAAATCGAATTCTGTTGATCAAGTGGTAACTCGGGAAAGCTTTTACCTCGAGTCTTGCGAGCGAATTCGTTGATGGCATTTAGGCCAACACTATAATTGTGTCGCGACCCGTTGTTATGACTCGCGAGGGATTTATCGATGTAGTGAACCGCTCGCGCTTCTCGCGCACCTGGGCCATGCTCATCAGAGGGAATCAAACAGTCGCAGATCGCCGCAAGAGTTTCCGCCTCCTCGGCGGTCAATGCTTCGAGCGCCTCGCGCGGGGCGATTCTCTTTGAATTACTATTCGTACTTGCCGAATCGGCAGCGATTACATGGCTAGTAGCGATTGCACTTACTGCCGCCGCGCCAACAAGACCCGCTCCCTTTAATAGGTTACGGCGCGAATGATTCGTGGGCCTTTCCTCTAGCAGATCGCTCTTACTATTGTTTTGACCATTGTTTAGATTTTTCTTTTTCATTGTTGCTCCACTGAATCATGCTGGACAGCATGCTGGGCTGTAGGTCTAACTTTATTTGAGCGTAGCAAATATCTAATTTAGTGTATACGGCCTCTATTCTGCGCTTCGCTCAAAGCCCCGTTGAGCAGCCACCGACCTCATGCGAGCAGCGTGCCCGCGGTGCAAAGCTGCCTATTGATCCTGAATAAGTATGGCCTGACGGCCAAAACCTGTTATCTTTTCTATTCGGCCTATGGGTTTAACCTATTGGTTTAATCAGGGTACCGACACTCGCTGGGAAATTGCTAGGCATCCCATTTTTTAGTTACGAGGAAAATAATAATGACATTCAAAAGAATACTAACCCTGAGTAGCATACTGTTCACCGGGCTAATTATCTCCATTCAGACTCTATCAGCTCAGGTAGTCGAGCCCGATGAGCATGACTTCATGGTTGCAACGCCTGATCAGTTGCAGCCTCAGGACGGCAGCATTACTACGGTCATATACGGCGACCCGAGTAAATCCGGTATCTATGTTATTCAGATCACCTGGCCTCCGGGACGCGGCAGCCGGCCTCACTATCACAATCAGGCGCGCTACATTAACGTCTTGAGTGGCACCTGGTATGTACATACTGGACCCGAGTCCGATACCTATAATCCAGACGCCATGACGGCGGTAGGACCCGGTACTTTCATCTATGAGCCACCGAATGGTCACCACTATGACATGGCGAAAGACGAAGAAGTTGTAGTTCAAATTTTTGGCATGGGCCCTGTGGTAACCACGTCGCTTGCACAAGACTAACATTGAGGCTGCAATCTGATTGCAGTTAGTTTGGAAGAATCCGCCGAAGCTGTTCACTGTAGAGTGAATACACGGCGGATTTTTTTGTTTGTCCTGCCGACCTAAACAAAAGCAGTCCTAAGCTAAATTGAACCTAGACTAAGTCGCTACGACTAACTTCATAGGTAATGCCGCCGCTGCTTTTTCCCAATGATCCGCGCTGAGAACTGAAATAAAGTCGCTGATAGCTAGGATCGAACGCAGGACCTGTTATTTCCGATTGATCATGACCAATCACCTGCAATAGTGGTGCGACACTGCCTTCATCAGTCAAGACCACAATCTGCATATCACCCCCATCCTCGGCAATGAGAACGTCACCTGTAGGTGTAATAACAACGTTGTCTACGCCTGTCAGGATCGGGTTATCACTGGTCTCAACATCATATAACACTTCAAGCTCTTGAGTGTTAGTGTGATAAACCCAGACCCGGTTGTCATGTTTCGTAGTGAAGTAAGCTCTTCCCTCATACATCGCAATGCCCTCGCCACCACTAAAAATGGTATAGGAAGGGACTTGCAACCGTGTTGCCTCAACTTTCGCCAGAGGATCCGGTACTGCTATCCACTCGATAAACGATTTACCATTGTTTTCCACTACAGAAGCAATTTCCAACTGTCCGCTGCTTAAGTCAGGCAGAGGATGGTCAGGCCTAAACCTGTAGAAGGCACCATCGCGATGATCCTCTGTCAGATACAGACATTTATTTTCGCTATCAACCGCAACAGCTTCGTGACGAAATGTTCCAAGGGCGGATCGCAGCTGAGATGGATTACTGCCCATCGGATCGCATTCGTAAACCTGTCCGTCTGCAAATTCTTCGCAGGACAACCAAGTTCCCCAAGGGGTAGGACCGCCCGCGCAATTGATAGAAGTGTTCTTCAGGATTTGATAGGCGTCGACGACTCCGCCCCCCGCATCAAAGCGGATCGCCCCGACACCACCACCAAAGCTGCGCATCTCACTATTGGAGACGTAGACCCAACCGCCATCGTCTGCGGGAAATGTGGCACCGCCATCCGGTGCCGAGTGCCATGTATATCCGGGCAAACCAGCCGGCGCCTCGCCAGAGCGAGCAATGATGCGCGACTTGAAACCGCCGGGCAACCTCAAGCCGTTGGCATCGGGCTCAAGCAAAGGCCCTAAATTGCTAAGGGAGTAAAACGGGGATGTATCAAAGCCGGCTGCTGTCGCCTGCTGAAAACGCAGGAGACCACCTGCGGCAAACAAAGCGGCCCCGTGTAACCCCATCTGTAAAAAGTGTCGTCGATTGTTACGCTTTTGACTCATGAGCTTAGTCTACACCCGTTTCTATTTCAGTTATTTGACAGCAGTTCAATCATAATAATTGGATTGCTCGCTGCCTGCTATTCAACTTCCCAAGTATGCCCGCTGTGCAAGAGTTCTGTCATGGAGCCCTTGGCTTTCCGAATTGAAATCAGCTGCTGCTGAGAGTCATCTACATAGGAGGGCTTTTCTTCACTATAAATCACGCCTACCGCCACCGGAAGATCTGGCCCCTTCATGGTCGCGAGCAGTGTAGCCAATACTTTATTGGTTTCGTCGTGGATCAGCACATCATCGCTAGTCGCATCGACTACCTCTAGATTGAGGCTGTCGTGATTGAGGCGAATGCCCCACTCACGTTCCTTGCCGAATACTATGGGCTCGCCCTGAACAAGCTCAACCTTAAAATCAGCAGCTATCTTCTTGTCCGTGACCTGATTGAATATACCGTCATTGTAAATTGGACAGTTCTGCAATATCTCTATGAAAGATGTGCCTCTATGCTCATGACCCCGAGTCACTACCGCACCCAGATGCTTCGCCTGAGTATCGATCGTCCGCGCTATAAAAGTTCCCCCTGAGCCTATGGCAACTACACAAGGAGCCAGTGGAAAATCGATAGATCCCGTAGGCGATGACGGAGATCGTGTGCCCGGAGGAGAGGTCGGCGAGTATTGACCCTTGGTAAGCCCGTATATCTCATTGTTAAAAAGCAGAATCTGCAGGTCTACGTTACGCCGCAACACATGCAACATATGGTTGCCGCCGATACTAAAACCATCGCCGTCACCAGTAATTACCCACACATCTAATTCTGGATTCGCGAGCTTAACCCCGGTTGCTACTGCCGGAGCACGGCCGTGAATAGTATGAAAACCGAAGGTATTCATGTAATAAGGAAAACGGGATGAACAACCGATGCCGGAGATAAATACTTGATTCTCTTTTGGCTGATCGAATGTCGGCATCAGCTTCTGAATAGTCTTCAGTATGGCGTAGTCGCCACAACCTGGGCACCAACGCACTTCCTGATCGGAGGCGTAGTCCTTAACGGTTAATTTGGGTAGCGCTTGATTCATGAATTGCTCCCTAAGGTGGCTATTTTCGCGTGGATCGCCGCTAGAATTTCACCAATTTTGAACGGTTGGCCGGCCACCTTGTTTAAGGCTTCAGCATCGATTAAATATTCGGACCGAATCAGCCGTACGAATTGACCAGTGTTCATCTCCGGCACCAGAATCGAATCGAAGCTTTTAAGCAGCTCTTCAAGATTTCGGGGCAAGGGAGACAGATAGCGCACTTGGATATGTGAGACATCCAAACCTTCGGTGCGCGCCCGCTTAACAGCCTGATGTATAGCGCCGAATGTAGAACCCCATCCAACAACTGCTAGCTTGCCGGTTTTATTCCCGAGGCAGACTTCCTGTAGAGGAATATCATTTGCGATTCCTGCGATCTTCGCCTGGCGCAGATCGGTCATCTTCTGGTGATTGGCAGGGTCGTAAGATATGTCGCCGGTGTCAAAACTGCGTTCGATACCGCCGATGCGATGCTCGAGTCCTGGAGTGCCCGGCTTGGCCCATACACGCGCCAGGGTTTCCTCGTTACGAATCGAGGGCTTAAAGTCTTCTGACTTGGTGTAGTGTTCAACAGGGAATGGCTCGAACTCGGAGAAATCGGGAATCTTCCAAGGCTCTGCGGCATTCGCCAGATAACCATCGGAAAGCAGCATCACCGGCGTCATGTATTTCGTTGCAAGACGCACGGCTTCAATCGCCACTTCGAAACAATCTGTAGGGGTAGATGAAGCAATAACTGGCATCGGCGTATCGCCGTGCCTACCGTGGAGCGCCATATTCAAGTCCGACTGCTCCGTCTTCGTCGGCAGACCAGTAGATGGCCCGCCGCGCTGCGTGTTAACGACTACCAGAGGTAGCTCAGTCGCGCAGGCGAGCGCTATGCCCTCGGACTTTAGGGCGATGCCGGGGCCAGCACTCGAAGTAACACCTAGCGAGCCGGCGAAAGATGCCCCTATTGCGGCACACACCGCAGCGATTTCGTCTTCTGCCTGAAACGTATTGATATCGAAGTCACGGTGGTGCACCAATTCATGCAGCAGATTCGATGCTGGTGTAATTGGGTAGGAGGCGAATAGCAATTCTATATTCGCCAGCTCGGAACCGGCAATAAGACCCCAAGCAAGTGCGTTAGTGCCAGTGATATTACGATAGGTGCCGGGTGAAACTTTTGCCTTCGGCACTTTGTAGACATGTATTCCCGCAGGAAGTTCGGCAGTCTCGCCGTAAGCATGACCCGCGTTCAATGCGGCTATATTTGCGCTGGCTATCTCAGGCTTGCTGGCAAACTTTGTCTTCAGGCTCTCGATGGTTCCGGCGCGATCGCGATCGAATAACCAGAGAACCAACCCCAAAGTCCACATGTTTTTGCTACGCACTCCGGTTTTGTGACCGAGATTGAACTCTGCGACGGCGGCCAAAACCTGTTTCGTAATATCGATCTCGAGAACGCGGAATTTATCTAGGGATCCATCCTCTAGGGGATTTACCTGATACTTGGCCTTAGTCAGATTCTTGGCCGTGAACGCTCCGCTATCTACAATAAGCAATCCTCCATCGACTAAGTTATCTAGGTTAGTAATTAGTGCCGCTGGGTTCATCACAACGAGCACGTCTAGCGCATCACCCGCCGTCGTAACATCATTGGCACCGAAGTAAATCTGAAACGCGGAGACACCGAAGGTTGCACCAACAGGCGCACGAATCTCGGCGGGGAAATCTGGAAACGTCGATAGATCATTTCCGTAGAGCGCGGTGGCCTCGGTGAAGTTATTCCCAGTCAACTGCATGCCGTCGCCAGAATCTCCAGCGAAGCGCACAACTACGTCGACCACTTCCTTTTCGTCAAGGTGGTGCTCTCCCAAATTTTCTTCAGCTAATTCCATACGCGATGCATAACCCTTAAGACTGCTAGAGGCTTGTAACCTACTAAGAATTTCATTGATCTAAGTCTCCAGCTCAGAGGCTGAATAACCACTATGACTTGTTAAAAACGAGGCTGAATTCTAGCAGAAATCTAGAAGCGGGTCTTACTAGTACTCCATCCACCTTATATTAACGGGTTCAGTGAGTTTGTCCGCGTTCATGGCAAGGCAAAGGTTGTTCCCTTGGCAAAAGGCGTAACGCCGTCCATGGGCGCGGACAAGCTCGCCCATGGAGCGCTACCCTGAAGCTCGCCAGCGGCGTTGCGGCGCTTATCAAGGGAATAACCATTAACTGCACACCGCGCCTTGCTGGTAAACATCGGGATAGCGCTGAACCCCTCAATATAAGGTGGTTAGAGTACTAGCCATTTGCAGACCCGCTCGAGGAGCTTACTGTTTGATGAATTTACGCATGATACTGCCTTCGCCGCCTTCTCCGCCGGTGACCTCTCCTGTGTAGACGTTACCATCGGCATCAACCACGACGCCTTCTGGCTCAGAGCCCTCGATGAAGCCCATAACGGTGCCATCCTCGGCGCTGCCATAGGTTACACCGCGCTTGCTCTGATAGTCGGCCACATAGAGTATGTCGTTCTGATCGATGAACATGCCACTAGGCCAGCCAAATTGATCCCACTGATCGATGTACGTGCCCTGTTGATCGAAAATCTGGATACGATGATTCGAGCGATCACCTACTAATACCCGACCTCTTCTGTCGATGACTATTGTATGCGGCATATCGAGTTCGCCCGGACCTGTGCCCTTGCTGCCCCATTCCATCAGATATCTACCTTCTTTGCTGAACTTAACGATGCGGTTGTTCCAATGTCCATCGGCAACGAAGATATCGCCATTGGCCGCTACAGCCGAATCGGCTGGCCCATCGAAAGTATTCGGCAGCGTGCCACCAAATCCTCTGGAACCTAGGCGAAGCAAGACTCTGCCGTCGGTATCAAACTGCGTGACTATCTGGCCTTCGGTTCGATTAAAATCGGTAGCCCAGAGAGTGCCGTCTGGAGCAGCACGAAAACCATGCGCTGTCGCGACCCAACCCTCGCCAAATGTGTCGACCAATTCACCACTGGGCGAGAACTTCAAGATGGGCGGCTCGGCGCGATGAAAAGCGTAGATAAACCCTTCTGTATCTATTGTTACGTTCGGAACCTGGCCCCACTCGATGCCTTCAGGCAGGGGCTGCGGCCAGTTCGGATCAAGCACATATTCCTGCGCTGATGCCGAGCTTGATAGAAACCCGGCTGCCAATAATGAAGTGGCTAGGACTAAATTCTTAATGACTGTACGGCTAACTTTCATAGTTCTCATAATAGTTGCGACCCTAGTTACTACCTATTTATTGTGTGGCTAGTTGCGAGGCAATGTACCGATTCTATGCCGGTTTGCTTAGCTTACACGGTATAGCAAGTGAATCAAATAATCAGCTACTCGACAGAGATCAGCGCTTTTCATCCTTTGCAGCAGTGCCGCGAAGGGTTTTCCCCACTGCCACGTATAGATCATTGACTACAGCAACTAACCTTTTAACCGACTTTGCAAGAGCCAGCAAGTCAGGAGCAGGAATCATGAACAAATTATCACGAGTAATTGCAATGAGCCTATTTGGGCTTTCGAGCTCAGCATTTGCGGCAGAACGCGAATCTGGCCACAATCGAGCACTAGCTAATCTAGATACAGATGGAGATGGTTCAGTTAATTTCGAAGAATTTCAAGCAGGCGGCGAGCAGAGCCTGAGTCGTCTAGATAGCGATGAGAATGGCGTGCTAACTCTTGATGAGTTACTGAACGCTCGCCCCGGACGTGGACCAGGCAATAGAGGTGATCGCAACGCCGATCGCCCGGAACAGGAACCTAGCGAAGAGCAGATCGCTCGCATGGAGCAGCGCAGAGCTGCAATGACTGAACAGGCCGAGGCACGTTTCCAAGCTATGGATACAGATGGTAATGAGGTCGTTAGTCTTGGGGAGTTTCAGGAAGCAAATTTCCTGCAGCTTGACAGTGACAACAATGGCTTGTTAAGCGCCGAAGAGTTGCGCCCTCAGCGCGGTGGTCGTCGAGGCCCCGGTGGGCGCCGAGGTAGCAGAGAGCCTCAAGCCTAGATCTAAAGAGAGACCCACTGATAGATTCACTAAGCGAAGGATAGCCAAGGAAGGCGATTAGTGAATAGTATTACGCAACGAGTACGTTCAACAGATAGACCGGTTGATTCAAGCAAGACGCCCTCGCAATGCTCGAATCGACGAATCGTACGATAGACTGTATGACGACGCAGGATATAGGGCACTAGCGAAAAATTGTCTAATTCGAACGAATCAAGCAATACCGAAATAACTGACCAAGAGTTGATGCAAGCTGTGTGCATGGGCGGCAGATCAGCCTATCAGACTTTGGTCAAACGGCACCTCAAATCGATCAGTCATTACGCGTATCGACTTCTGGGAAACCCCAAGGATACCCAAGACATCACGCAGGAGGTGTTTCTCAGGTTATGGACCAATGCGCAGAAGTGGAACTCAGACAAGTCGAAGCTGACTACCTGGCTCCACCACATCGCACACAACCTTTGCATAGATTACCTACGTAAGCATGGAAGGATGCAAACACAAGACTCTTTCGATGACGAGGTGGGTGACTCACTCTCTAATAATGGAGAGTCAGCTGATGGAAAAAGCGACGAGACGATACTAGTAAGAACAGCTATAAGCGCTCTACCAGAGAATCAACGCAGTGCGTTGAGCCTGTGTCACTATCAGGGATTCTCCAACAAAGAGGCTGCTGCTATTATGAATATCTCTGTTAAGGCATTGGAATCCGCCATCGCTAGGGCCAAGCGTAACTTACGCGAGACGCTAGCTGAGACACACAAGGATTAAACGAAATAGGAACTTTGATGACTCTAGAAAAATTTACAAGGATCATTGATCTCTATGGCTGCGAGTCTGCACGCTGGCCGCAAAGCTTGCTCGCCGAATGCGAGTCCTTCGTTATCAATAATATTGAGGCGAGGACGCTGCTCAATCAGCAATATCAAGTTGATGAGTCAATGGAAAAGCTAGAAGTGCCGGATTTTCCTGGCCTAGAAACTCGCG
>Ga0209091_10003546_pt1 | contig 12514 bp, 10 predicted proteins | sample ArcticOcean_MG_C_6_FD_187438 | JGI IMG/M metagenome (GOLD analysis project Ga0209091, IMG submission 187438) | Marine microbial communities from western Arctic Ocean - ArcticOcean_MG_CB8_128 (SPAdes) (version 2) | ecosystem: Environmental > Aquatic > Marine > Oceanic | place: Arctic Ocean...
GGATGGTGATCCACTTACCTATGTCATGAAAAGTGGTAATACCGGAGATGCCTTCGACTTAGGAAGTACAGATGGAAAATTGACCGTAGCCAAAAGTGGTGAAGTAGATTACACTATTACCCCCCTCTTCACATTAAGTATTGAGGTTTCAGATGGTGAATTGACCGCCACTGCGGACATAACAATAAATGTTATACCGGAAGATGACACTATGTTGGGTATAAATAAAAAGAATAATCCCTTTTTTCCAAATCCAGCGACAGATCAGATTCAGATCAACATCAACAATTTTGATAAAGCGGTGATATTCGAGCTTTCTGGGAAAAGAATAATGTCTTCCAAAAAGACCCAAATAGACCTCAGTAAATTTGATAAAGGGATTTATTTAATGAAAATTCAAGACCAATCAGGCCAAATTTACAATGCCAAAATAATTAAGGAATAACAAAACTATAAAATTTGAGGGGGCACGCCTGGTAATTAGCATATCCCCCTCAAATTTATTGGTTGTCTACCTTGGATAACCCCTCATACCTCATCTCATTTGATTAATTAAAGCCCCAACAAACTCCATGGGGAATTAAGGATCATTCTTCTCCTGAAGAAAAGAGAATCCGTCTAAATTAATGAAAACGGGCAAAAATGCTAGCGTATAATGCCATCTTGCAAGCTGTACCATATATCCCAAATCGAACCCACTATAGAGCGCTTTGAAGAAGATCAATAGTAGAACGTGGAGACCACAAGGCCCTTAAAATTCAAAAAATGCTTATATTGATCTATGAAATTTTTAAAGTCTTTGCCAATGACTCAATCTAAACTACTCTATTTCCTCATTCTAGGAAGTCTATTATTCACTTTAGGGTGCCATAAAAGCAATACATCAGAAAATAGTTTCCGTTCTATCGATGATATCTTTCAATCTTACCATACCTTCAAACAGCAGATCAATCCCATTGAAGCTACTAAGGCAGGCGAAAAAAGCTATAATAATAAAATTGCAAATTATATTTCATCTGATTATCAGGATTATCTAAAAGGACAATATGACCTGTACTTAGATACTTTGGGTACTTTTGACGCTACCTCCGTAACTTCCAGTCAATGGCTCAGCATACAGACCATGCAATGGGATTGTACCATCAAAAGAGCCGGCCTTTTGCAACCTCTTGTCACCATGGCCTCTCCCGTGTACAACCTGCCTAGCTTTGAATTAATGCCCCTAATACAAGTTCAATCCCTACACTTATATGTTGCCCAATTAGCAGCCGGCAACAGTGTCCATCCTTTCGAAACTATTGAAGATTATGATCAATGGTTACAGCGCATGACGGATTACCTCACTTTTTTAGATACCTGTATCATCAAAATGAAATTGGGTATGAGCCAAGGCATCGTTTTGCCAAAATCTCTGGTTCAAAAAGTGCTTCCTCAATTGGAACCTTTCATCACGGAATCTATTGAAAGTCATTTGTTCTATACCCCCATTAAAAGTATGCCCACCCATTTCAGTTCAGCAGAAAGCGATCGATTGGCCACGGCATATCGTAATATGATCAATGAACAGCTTAAACCCAAATACCGAGAATTAAGAGCTTTCTTAAAAAATAAATACTTACCTAAATCTAGAAATACCTCAGGTCTGGGAAGTCTCACCGGTGGGTTAGAGACCTATCAATATCTGGTTCGTCTTCATACGACAACCGATCTCACCTTTGATGAAATTCATAATATAGGACTGACAGAGGTCGATCGTATTTTGTCCGAAATGGAGGATGCTAAAAAAAGTATGGGTTTTAATGGGGACATCAAAGACTTTTTTGAATTTATCAGAAACAGTCCAGAACAAATGCCCTTCACCCAACCAGAGCAAGTGATTGACCATTTTGATGAGATTAAATGGCGAGTGGCCGATTCCTTAAGCGCCCTTTTTAACTTGAAACCCAAAGCAACGTTTGAGGTGCGGCGCACAGAAGCTTTTAGAGAAGCTTCTGCCAGTGCAGAATACGTCCCTGGATCAAAAGATACTTCGCGTTCCGGTATCTTCTATGTGCCTATTCCTGACGTCTTGCGCTACAATAAATATGCCGATGAAGCCTTATTTCTGCATGAAGCCATTCCTGGTCATCATTACCAGCTCTCGCTTCAACAAGAAAATAAACAGTTGCCTGCATTTCTTCATCCTGAAAGTCTTGGGGTTTTCGTTGAAGGCTGGGCACTTTATGCCGAATCCTTGGGCCGTGAACTCGGGCTTTACCAAGATCCCATTCAATATTTTGGTATGCTCAGTATGGAAATGCACCGAGCCATCCGGTTGGTAGTAGATACCGGTATTCATGGAAAAGGGTGGACCAGAGCACAAGCCATTCAGTATTCCCTCGATCATGAAGCGGAGTCCGAAGCCTCCATCGTTTCCGAAATTGAGCGCTATATGGCCACCCCAGGCCAAGCCCTTTCTTATAAAATAGGTCAGCTCAAGATCCAAGAATTGAGATCTAGAGCGATACGAAAATTAGGCGATAAATTTGATATTAAAGCATTTCATGATCAAGTGCTCAATACCGGTAGTCTTCCTTTGATTGTGCTTGAAAAGAAAATCAATAACTGGATCAACACTCAAGAAATATAATAAAAAATTAAGTTCTACTCGAAATGATGACGAAATAGATTCCCGTATGTTTTACTAATTAATAATGATAGATATGAAATATTTAAGTTCCTTTCTCTGCTTTTTTTTGTTAATAACAACCCGTTGTAACACACCCGATTCCTATTTTGAAGATGCATTATGCATTGATAATATATCTATCATTGACCCCAAAGTAGGCCTAATAGAACATCAAACCGTCATCATCAAAGAAGGTAAAATTCTCCAGGTCCTCCCTGCTGATCAAATAAATCTGTCATCCAAGAATACCATCATAGATGGTACAGGTAAATTTTTAATGCCTGGTTTATGGGATGCCCATGTACATTTTGCCTATATAGAAGAGATGGCCCCCAGTATGTTTGATCTTTTTTTGGCTTATGGAATTACCAGTGTCAGAGATACAGGAGGTGAAATCAATTTTACAAGTGCGTGGAAAAAGAAATCACTTCAAAATCCTACCTCCAGCCCACGCGTAATGATCGCAGGTCCACTGCTCGACGGAATGCCCAATGTGTACGATGGAAGTGATCATGAACACCCACCCTTATCGGTTGGTTTAGCTACAGTTTCAGAGGTCCGCAATAAAGTAAATGAGTTAGACAGTATGGGCGTAGATCTACTCAAGGCCTATGAAATGCTGACCCCAGAACAATTTGAAGAGATTATGCGATTGGCAAAGCAAAAAGGATTGAATGTAACAGGTCATGTACCGTTGAGTATGGATGTTATTTCAGCTTCCAATGCGGGTCTGAACAGCATGGAACATATGAGAAATCTCGAACTCTCGTGCGCAGCTAACTCAGATGAATTATTAACACAACGTCAAGAGATTCTGGCGCTGGGAAAAAAGGATATTGGCGGCGTTCTCCGCTCCAAAATACATGCCTTACAAAGACCCTTAGCCATTGCAAATTACGACCCTCAAAGGGCACAAGAAGTACTCGATGTTTTGGCTAAAAATGATACCTGGCAAATACCTACATTAGCCTTGGCTACTGGATTCACTGAAAGACCTTTTGCACGTCCCGAATGGCAAGAAACTTTTAAATATTTACCCGAAGCCATTGAGCTCAGTTGGAAAAAAGAAATTGATCAGCTGCTGGCTACTTCACCTACTCCTTTCAATGAAAGCTACACCCAATGGTTTACCAACATGGTGGGCCAAGTGCACCGCACCGGTATTGAAATAATGGCTGGGACCGATTGTCCCATTTTTTACCTCACTCCAGGCAGAAGTTTACATGAAGAATTGGAGGTATTGGTGAAGGCAGGTCTCCCCCCCCTGGAGGCACTCCAAACCGCTACGATCAATCCAGCGAAATACTTCCATCTAGAAAATGAGTTGGGGGCCGTAAAAGAAGCCATGTGGGCAGATCTTCTGATATTAGATGCCAATCCATTAGATGATATTAAAAATACGCAAAAGATTGATGCCGTGATTAAGCAAGGCCATTATATGGGTCGTTCCGATTTAGATGAGATGCTCGGGAAGCTCGCCAAACGATAAATATAAAAATCCAGATGTAAGGTTCTTTTTTAATTCTTTGAGTTCTTCCTTAAATCTGGATTATATATCAAAGCCAACTGTAGATATTTTTTGCCATAAGCATTGACTCTTTGATAGAGCATACCGACCTGAACGGACAACTCCGGTTTAAATTGATATCCCAAAGCTCCATATAATCTATTTCTATCAAAAAATGTTTGCTCGGTATTCACGAAAATTTCATCATAGACTCCTAAAAATACCGTTCCTGGCTCCATCAACTTCCGATTGAGTGGCACGGTCAACATCAATCGATAACGCAAACGATTTTTATAATCACCACTGACCCATCTCTGCTCCACGCGGTAGCGATGTTCAAACTTAACACGACCTACTGCGTTGGTTAAAATAAACTGCTGCCATACACGGTGCTCTTTGGACAAAGGCGTGCTCGAATCCGCTTCATCGTAAGAAGTCACATAACCGTACCCTGCCGTCACCAAAGCATGAGGAGCCAAATGGTAATTCAACCCTCCCCGTAACAAAAGCTGTTCGATATTGACTGGTACGAGCGTATGATTACGGTATTGAACTTCCGTATGAAGACTCCAACGTTCCTTTATCTTATTTTGCCCGAAATACATCAGCCAATTTCCCATTTCATCCGACTGAGAAAAAGCCGAAAAAGTAGCAAAAAATAGGAGCACGAGGAGCTTAATCTTTGGGCCAGTACGCATAGAAATTATATAAATGACACAACTCCAGTATGCACATCGTACATGGCTCCAACAATATCTATTTCTCCATTTTCGTAGAGTTCATTCAGCACAGGACTGTCACTTTTAATTTTAGCTACAGTAAGGGCTACATTTCTATCAGCAACCTCTTGTACATAAGCCGCGTTCTTTGAACTTTTATCTTCATAGTCCCCAGTTACCGCATCCATGGCCGGCTGAATATTAGCAAGCATATGAGTTAAGTTACCGAGCTCTACATGATCACAAGCCCCTTTTACCGCTCCACAACTGCTATGTCCCATAACTACAATTGCCTTAGAACCTGCCGCTTTACAAGCAAATTCTAAGCTGCCTAGTATATCCGTATTCACAAAATTTCCCGCTACACGCGCATTGAATATGTCACCAATTCCCTGATCAAAGACATATTCAGCAGGTACCCTAGAATCAATACAACCCAAAACAGCAGCAAAGGGGTATTGACCGGTTCCTGTTTGTGCCACTTGCGTTGGAATATTTCTTTGAATGGTCTGATTGGCTACAAAACGCTGATTACCTTTTTTTAATAATTCAACAGCCATTTCTGGAGTGATGGAAGCCTGACTTTCTACCGTCTGGACATCCGTATTATCAATATTATTTATCATAACCTTCTATTTAAATTTCTTTTGTTTCAATTATTGTGTTGTGCTTTTTTATAGTCTCAAATAAATTATTTTGTGCATTTTTATTTTTTTCCTGAACCAAACCTGTCCAATTCACAGTAATATCCCTGTTTTCGGCAGTTAATTCAAAATTTGAAATGATCTCTATCACATCAGGATGAATACTTACTGTTTTACTGGCATCAATTATCACATTGCTACCGTCCGGCAATTCTGTTAAGGCCTTTGAAATCCCTGCTTTATTCAGAAAAGTAACAGATTCAGACAGTTGAATTTTAATGGGCTCACCGGGCACATACGCATCAACATCGAAAAAGTAAGCCGCTTTGTAATTATTCCATAAAATATGAAATATCGCCAATACGAGTCCAATAGATATGCCTGTCAATAAGTCGGTAAAAACAATCCCCAAAATGGTCACAACGAAGGGGATAAATTCCGCTCGACCCATGTTATATACTTGTTTGATTACGTTGAAACTGGCCAACTTATAACCCACTACCAATAGAATGGCTGCAAGGCTCGCTAAAGGGATCAGATTGATTACACCCGGTAATAATACCACACATATCAACATCAAAACTCCATGAAAAAATGAGGATGCTTTGGTTCTACCTCCCGATTGAATATTGGTAGAACTCCTCACAATGACTTGCGTCAAAGGAAGCCCCCCAATGAATCCAGCAATGACATTACCGATCCCTTGAGCCACCAACTCCTTATTAGGAGGAGCCACACGCTTGTAAGGATCTAATTTATCAGTCGCTTCGAGGCATAATAAGGTCTCAAGACTGGCGACTACAGCGATGGTTACTCCCAGAATATAAATCCGCGGATTTCCCAACTGCGTGAAATCAGGGGATGCAAATTGTCCTAGAAACTCACCAAAAGAATTAGCAACTGGGATATCTACTACCTGAGTGACTAGTAAATTAAAATTGGGCCAATTTCGAAACAACAAGTTCAACCCAATACCCAAACTCACTACTACGAGTGGACCTTGGATCAGTTTGAAGAAAGTATATTTTTTCACAAAAGCTTGTTCCCATGTGATCAGTACCAAAAGTGATAAAATAGAGATTATGACCGGACCCGGACTGAAATAATCCCAGATTACGGTCAACTCACTCAATGTATTGTGACCATCTTTTTGAAAAAACCCTAAATCTCCTTCCGGATCTGCATCATAGCCGAATGCGTGAGGGATTTGCTTTAAAAAAATTACAATACCAATACCTGAGAGCATTCCCTTGATCACAGAGGATGGAAAAAAATAAGCAATGATACCCGCTTTTAATAGGCCTAATATTATCTGAACGATTCCCGCTACAATAACAGCCAGTAAAAAAGACTCAAAAGATCCTAACTCTTCAATAGCTGCAAATACAATAACTGCTAATCCAGCTGCAGGACCACTTACCCCCAGCGCAGATCCACTGATGAGAGCGACAATCACACCTCCAATAATTCCCGCTACAAGTCCGGAGAATAAGGGTGCCCCCGAAGCCAAAGAAATACCTAGGCAAAGAGGAATGGCCACCAAAGTCACAACAATACCCGCCGGGAAGTCATATTTCAGGTTTTGAAAAAATCCTTTATTATTCAATTTTTGCATATGATTATTCTTAATTAATTTACTAGTATTTATGGTTATAAATGATAAAAGCTCACTTTTGAAATCTCTGCTGTCTGATCAAGATCTTAATAAAAAGCCTACTTTGAAGTAAACTACCGGCTACTTCGGTGGTGGTATCAATATATCAACCAAAGGATTTTGGTAACGATATTCAAATATATGTGTAGTGTATCTCAAAGACCGTATTGTCAAGTCTTTGATTTTAATGAATGTACTCGAGACGGGTATTTTATGAGCACCCTCCTCTTGAGATTCTTCCATATCCTTCTCTCCTTGCTCATAGAGATCCATATGAACATTTCTTGCATTATTCGAATCAACCGCCTTGAAAAAAATCAAAAGACCAAACATGCAACAAGCCAATCTCATAAAAAAAATTCTATTTTGAATCAACCCAATCATAACTAATTATTTACTTGGCCATTTGGCACCGATGGCTTTAAATGTTGCCTCCTTACTGAATTCGATAATAGCATCTTCTCCATTGACCGCATCGGTAAGACGTGGCAAATGCTGTGCAAAAAATCTTTGATGATGTGCCCCTTCAATAAGGGTAGATATCAGCATGTGGGGGTATTTATAGGTTGGATTAATTTCTAAGATGATGTCGCTCACCCTTCCTACCAATTGCTTATAACCCGCAAAAAAACCTTCTTTATTATTCTGATCCACTTCTTTGGTCATGTAAGATTTCGAGGACTCAGCAATGACAATTTTATTGAGTTTATATTCATTAATATGCTCAAAACTCCCATCCAATTCGATATTTTCAGTGAGTAATTTGATCGCTTTTTCTAGGCGTTCCTCAGGAGCAGGGATATTGGCCAAACCGAAGGCTATTCGATATTCCATCCAGCTCCAATACCATGAAGTCAAATACAGCAATAACTTGTACTTACTTTCAAAATATCGATAAATCGAAGCTTCGTTGGAATGTATTTCTAATCCTAATTTTCTAAAAGTGAAAGCCTCAAATCCTACTTCATCGATCAAATTAATACTAGACTCAACAATCTTACGCCCCAAAGCACTGGATTCTGGATTCTTTATATAAACCCTATTATTGACTTGAAGACTGAAAGAAGTAAATAAATCTTGCATTTAATTATTTTAATTAGCAAATATAATAGTAATACTATCATAAATGAAAATGGATGATTAAATTTCGCCAATAAAAATTAAAAATATTCATATACAATCAGGAAATCATTAAACCACTTAATGAAGCCCCTACCTAATTCAAGGATGATCAAAATCTGAAAATTAGAATACTTCAAGTCTCAAATAAATGGTTCATTGGGACCAATTGGCTAACCGAGATCTGTTTTTAAATACATTCCACTAGGAATAAATTTCACTTTTTAGCCTTATTCTGAAACCCTGAGAATAAAACGTCAGGTAAAGCCTGTAATTTCAATTTGAACATCACAAAATATCCTTATCATAAATTTTTGGTCAAAATATTTTAGCACTTCACAAAAAAATCATGAATCTACTCTTTCGATTTAGTACCCTTCTTGACTCTCGATAAATAAGACTCGGCTTTTTGAAAATTTTTATTCAACGAATCAAAAAAACACTGCAATTTTGTAGCTTATGATTCAATCCAAAAAAAATTTGATCTTATGTTATGTAGGATCAATCATCATCTTCAGTGTACATTGTAGTCAAAAAAAATCTCCAATCCCATTCGTAACCGTATCCTAAATTTTAGGAAATAAGGCTTATCCTGCGGTTTCATACGGTGGTTATCGCCATGACACAAGAACCATTGCCCCCACAATAGACGAAATAAAAGAAGACATGCGTCTCCTTGAGGCAATGGGAATAAAATTGATTAGAATCTATAATACCCAATTGTTTGAGGAGATCTCTCGCTTACTTGAGGCCATCAGTCTGATGAAAAAAGAAGATCCTGCTTTTGAAATGTACGTAATGCTAGGTGCTTGGATCGAATGTAAAGGTGCATGAACCACTGAGATCAACCACCGTGAGGGCAATCTTATTCAAAATACCCAAGGGATCGCAAAGGCCGTCGAATGGGCTAAAAATACCCTGATATCATCAAAATGATCGCCATGGGCAATGAATCTATGGTCCATTGGGCATCCCAGTACTATGTGACTCCAAGCATCGTACTAAAATGGGTAAACTATTTACAACATCTCAAGGAAACAGGAACGTTACCAGAGCCGTTATGGATTGCGAGTTCGGATAATTTTGAATCATGGGGAGGGGGTAATGAAAGTTATCATACCCCCGATTTAGAAAAACTTTTTGAGGCGGTAGATCTTATTTCTTTACATACCTATCCCTTTCATGATACGCATTACAATCCTAATTTTTGGATCATTCCCAAAGATGGACAAACATTATCTCCACAAGAGCAGATAGATGCGGCTATGCTGAGCGAAAAAAATTATGCCCAAACACAATATGAGCAAACACGCAGTTATACTGAACGTCTAAATCCCAATAAAAGCATTCACACAGGAGAAACGGGTTGGACTACTACTGCTTCTGTTAATTACGGATCAAATGGTTCAAAAGCCGCTGATGAATACAAGCAAAAGAAGTATTTTTAGTTAGTCAACGAATGGACTCAGGAATTGGGCATTACCTGCTTCTTTTTTGAAGCCTGTGATAAGGTATGGAAAGACCGAGCAAATCCAACAGGATCAGAAAATCATTTTGGATTGTTTACCCTAGAGGGTCAAGCTAAGTACGCCTTGTGGGAGGCAGTAGATGCCGGTAATTATGCCGGACTTACTCTAAATAGAAACCCCATCAAGAAAAGTCATCAGGGCAATATTAAAGCGATGATGCATGGAGTACTTCCGCCCCCGACCCAAGAGGACCTGGGCATTTACGAAATTGCAAAAATAAATACAACTCAAAAGCTAGGCGAAAAGATAATCGAGCAAGCATACATTATCAGCCATAATGCTCTTAATCAACCATCAGGCCATCCCAGCGTCCCTCTAAAATTAAATGTTTGGGAAGGTACCTGCCAATTAAAAATATCGGAAAAGGGTATCATTATCCTACAGTCAGGCACAGGCGCTTGGTGGGGTGCCGGCATTGAAATTCAAGGAAATGTCCAGGGAGAAAATTTATCACTTTTCGAAAATGGAAAGCTTCATTTTGACATCAAAGGAACTACCAAATCCTCCTTTAATTTAGGGTTTCAAACGAGTTATTATGCAGAAGAGACGTTAATCAATAATTATGTTTCATTTGGATTTGATATGCCGTATTCACTCAATGAAGACTGGCAGCACATGACCTTTAACATCAAAGACCTCAACGTACAGGGAAATCTCGAAAATGTAACGGCCCCTATCTATATCATGGGTGCTGATCAATTTGATGGTGGCTTTATTTATTTAAAAAATATTTTTTTTACAAGAAATTGATCAGAAGCATTATTCCTTCACGGCCTTCGCCTGTAAACAATCCCATTTACCTTCAACAAAATATTTAACCCACTTGAATAAAAATCAATAACACAAAACGCTAAGAAAAGACTAACTTAAAGCTTGAAGGCCTTTAGAGTCAAAAAATCATGAAAAAACTACATTTATACTTAATTGCTCTTTTGATAGTTGCATCGGTAGCCGCCCAAAAGAAAAATTCCTCAATCAAAGCACTCAAAAAAGAAGTAAGAGAAAACGTACTGGCCAAGTCGAAAATGGCCCAAGTCATGGTGGATAAGGTATTTAGTTTTTCAGAATTAGGCTTTCAAGAAATTGAAACTTCAAAATACCTCACAGAAATTCTTAAAAATAATGGCTTCGAAATTGAATATGGTATCTCAGGAGTTCCAACTGCCTGGTGGGCAAAATGGGGTTCCGGTAAGCCTGTGATTGCTATAGGAAGTGATATTGATTGTATTCCCAGAGCTTCGCAAAAACCTGGAGTGGCTTATCATGATCCTATCGTAAAAGGAGCTCCCGGTCATGGGGAGGGGCATAATTCAGGCACACCCCTAAATATCGTAGCAGTTCTTGCCGTTAAAGAAATTATGGAGCGTGAAAATATACAAGGTACCCTCATCATTTGGCCAGGAGTCGCTGAAGAACAACTCGGCACCAAGGCCTACTATACCAGAGATGGATATTTTGATGAGGTTGATCTATGTGTTTTTACGCATGTAAGCAACAACTTAGGTGTCTCCTATGGCCCCGCTTCGGGTACGGGTATGATCTCCGTCGAATATACATTTGCGGGTGAATCTGCCCACTCTGCTGGAGCGCCCTGGCGTGCCAAGAGCGCCGCTGATGCCGTTGAACTTATGAATATTGGCTGGCAGTACAATCGTGAGCATTTGCATCCCTTAGGCAGATCTCATGCCGTTATCACAGATGGGGGAGATCAGCCCAATGTTGTTCCCTCTAAGGCCTCTATTTGGTATTATTTTAGAGAAATTACGTATCCGAAAATTATGCAAATGTATGAACGTGCCAATGAAGTCGCTGCAGGTGCTGCCCTGATGACCCAAACCACTTTATCTAGTAAAATCCTGGGCTCCGCCTGGCCAAGACATTTTAATAAGGTCATCGCTGAAACTATGTACAAAAATATTTTGCAAGTTGGATTACCTGAATGGAGCGATGACGACCAGAATTTGGCCAAAGCGGTACAAAAAAAAGTAAACTCTCCTAGTGAAATTGATGGACTTGCCGTTGCATTAAATCCCATTGGACTCCCTATCACGGAACCCAAAAGTGGTGGATCAGACGATATCGGAGACATCTCTTGGAAAGTGCCTACGGTTACCTTAAGATACCCATCAAATATACCAGGTCTTCAAGGTCATCATTGGTCTAATGCCATTGCCATGGCTACACCCATTGCTCATAAAGGAGTCATCTCAGGAGCACAAGTAGAAGCCATGACCTTACTTGATTTCCTCTTGAAACCAGAACTCGTTTCACAAGCTTGGAATTATTTTGATGAAGAACAAGCCTCCAAGCAAAAATACATCCCTATGGTTGGCGTAGAAGATGAGCCTGCCGTACACCTAAATACCATGATTATGGAAAACTTTGCACCCAAGCTGAAGCCTTTTTATTACGATGAAACCAAATATGACTCTTACATGGAGCAACTTGGGATAACATATCCCACCCTAAAAAAGGAATAATTAGTTTTTTGAAAGTATCTCCTCAATCTCTGATGGTCTCCGGATCTCAAATTATTTATCCATCCATTTTAATGTTAAGATGATCAAAGATCTGTACCGTAGAAAATTTCTAGAAAAATTAACTTGGGCGTGCGCAGGGAGCTTTCTGGGTCCGCTTACTCTCCATGAGGCCACTGGAAAGAATAAAAATAACG
>Ga0209091_10003547_pt1 | contig 12509 bp, 6 predicted proteins | sample ArcticOcean_MG_C_6_FD_187438 | JGI IMG/M metagenome (GOLD analysis project Ga0209091, IMG submission 187438) | Marine microbial communities from western Arctic Ocean - ArcticOcean_MG_CB8_128 (SPAdes) (version 2) | ecosystem: Environmental > Aquatic > Marine > Oceanic | place: Arctic Ocean...
ACGTCGAGCGCTTGGCGAGGAAATTGGAGAAGAAGAAAACGACGCTGATGGATTTGTGTAAATTATACCAAGCGTCGAGCGCGATTCCGCACGCGATCGATTGTTTAGAGCGCATTCCTTTTTCCGACGAGACGAGGAAAGCGTTATTCATCACAAAATACATCTCGCCGTTGAAAGAGTGCGTGGAAGAGGAAAAGTTGGGCAAATTTGAAGCTTTGATTGAGCACGCGGTGGATTTGAACAAGATCCCAGACGAGTACGTCATCTCCGCCGAGTTTGACGACACGTTGGCTCTCTTGGAGCAGCAAAAGAATTCCACGGAGGAGGAAATCAACGTCGTGTGGCAAGAAGCCGCGGAAGATTTGACGATGGAGAGAGACAAGCAGTTAAAATTGGAAAAGAACAACCAACACGGGTACTTTTTTCGTTTGACGAAGAAGGACGAAACCGCGGCGCGATCAAAGTTATCGAAATCCGCGCAGTTCCAAATCTTAGAGGCAAAAAAAGACGGCTCTAAGTTTACGAATAAAAAATTGCGCGCGTTGAGTCAAAAGAGGTTAGAAATCGATCGAACGTACGAGGCGAAGCAGAAACATTTGGTCCAACGTGTTTTGGACGTGGCGGTTTCTTTCGTCGATATTTTTTTGAAAGCGTCGTCGGTGATGGCCGAGTTGGACGTCTTGTGCGCGTTCGCCGAGGTTGCGCAAAACGCTCCGACGCCGTACGTGAGACCGCAAATGACCAACGCGGACGAAAAAGAACTCGTGTTGCTCGATTCGAGACACCCGCTCGTGGAGGTGCAAGAATCCTGCGGCGAGTTTGTGCAAAACTCGTGCAAAATGATCAAAGGCGAGAGTTGGTTTCAAATTATCACCGGTCCGAACATGGGCGGTAAGTCTACGTTTATTCGCCAAGTCGGTGTGAACGTTTTATTGGCGCAAGTCGGGTCATTCGTTCCGTGTTCAAAAGCAATCATTCCAGTTCGGGATGCGATTTTCTGCCGCATTGGCGCCGGAGATTTTCAATTACGCGGCGTTTCCACGTTCATGGCAGAAATGCTTGAATCCGCGTCCATTTTACGTTCGGCCACGGAAAAGTCGTTGGTTATCATCGACGAGTTAGGTCGCGGCACGTCCACGTACGACGGGTTCGGTTTAGCCTGGGGCATCGCCGAGCACTTGGCGAACGAAGTCAAAGCGCCGTGTTTGTTCGCCACGCACTTCCACGAGTTGACGGAATTAAAAGGCGATACTGGCGTTAAGAATTTTCACGTTTCCGCGAAAATCGACGTCGCGAGTAAGAAAATTGCCATGTTGTACGCTTTAGAGGAAGGCGCGTGCGACCAATCCTTTGGCATTCACTGCGCCGAGTTTTCCGGCTTCCCGGCTGAGGCGTTGGAAGACGCGCGCAAATGCGCCGAAGAGTTGGAAAACGGTGGTAGCTCTGCTGGAAACGACGACAAAGAGAACACCACCAACAGCAATAAATCAGACGGGGTCGACGATGCCGACGCCACGTACGGTCGCAAACGCGCCATGCAATTCCTGAACGATTTCAAAAACATCCCGTTACCGCAACTCGCGCCGCAAGACGTCATCGAACGCGTCAAAAAACTCAAAACGGAGTTGGAACGCGACGCGAGTAAATCGAAATGGTTACAAAACGTCTTCGAGGAAATGAATAAGAGCGCCGCTTAGACACCACGGTGAAGCAGACAAACAGACGAACAGAGAAAGAGAGAGGCAGAGAGAGACACGCGCATAATACTACATGTTGTAATATAGAGTACTCACCAGAGAAACACAAAAGAACTTTTTCCAACAACATATTTTTGAAATTCGACGATGATGATGATGCGTTCCTGATGCGTTCCTGATGACTGAGATTAAGACACAACTATAAATAAGAGATCCCCCAAAAACCAAACTCCTCCCAAATTTGCGGTCGCACGTCGTCACAAAAAAAAGATAATCAAAAAATGGGCAAAGGGGCAAACTCTTCTTCTAAAGTCGGCGGCAAAGTCATCGACGTCGTGAGAAAGAACGCACCATCAAACGCACCATCGATGGTCGTCGACGCCGCTCCAGAAGAGAAGGAGGGAGATGGCGAAAAAATGATCGATAATCTCGATAATATCATTCCGGGAAGAAAGTACACGCAAATCCGGGGGAAAACGTACGACATCACCGAGTTCGCGAAACGTCATCCCGGAGGGAGTCAACTCTTGATGCTGGCGCACGGAAGAGACGCGACGATTTTGTTCGAATCGCACCATTTGCGATCGGAAATCGTGGAGAAAGTTTTGAAGACATTACCGACCGTAAACGTGGAAGAGAGCTGGTGTCCGGATGAAACCTTTCCGAAACCACTCGATTCGAGTTTGTATAAAAAGATACAGAAGCGAGTGAGAGAGGAAGTGGTGGAGCCGCGAGCGAGGAAAAGTGGAAGAAAAGCGAGAGGTGCGGGTGGGGTGAAATTCGACGCGTTTTGCGTCATTTTGTGCTACGCCGTGGCTTTATACATGTTTAATATGAATCCGACGGTTTTGACTGGCATGTTTTTAGGCTTCTCGGCGTATTGGAGCGGCACCGGGTTGCAACACACCGCCAACCACGGCGGGTTGACGCAATCCGGTTTTGTGAATGCCATTTGGGGGTGGTTCGGATGCGACGTGATTTTAGGGAAAAGTTCTATCGAGTGGAGATACCATCACATGGTATCGCACCATTCATACTGTAACGAGGCGACGAGAGACCAAGACGTGTACACGTCCTTTCCTCTCATGCGATTGGACGAGAGTTTGGAGTGGAAGTGGTTTCACAAGTATCAAGCGTTTTACTCGGTCTTCGCGTGGCCGTTTTTGTATTTGGCCGCGCAAACCGGGGATTTCGTGAACGTAGTAATCACGAAGTCGAGCCCTGGAGTGGAGTATTTGGGATTAATGAAACACGAGCTGGCATTGTTTTACTTGGGAAGAGCGTTGCACTACGGGGTGAAATTCGCGTTGCCGATGTATAACTTTGGCATCAAGGCGTGCATTTTACCACTCGTCGCGTATTCCACGTTTGGGTCGTTCATTTTGTGTTGGTTTTTCATCGTCTCGCATAACTTGGACGGTTTAACGCCGGTAGCGTTGCCGAAGAGAGCGCAAAACGATTGGGCTGAGTGGCAAATCCGCACGAGCGCGAGTTGGGGGGAATCGTTCTGGTCGTTCTTATCCGGAGGGTTGAACTTACAAATCGAACACCATTTGTTCCCAGGGATGGCACATAACTTGTACCCGAAGTTAGTGCCGATTGTGAAAGAAGAGTGCGAGAAAGCTGGCGTGCCGTACCATGGTCACCCGGGTATCTTTGGTTTGTTTCCGATAACCGTGAAGATGTTCAAGTTTTTACACAAGATGGGACAAAAACCAATTGCCACGAGAAGATCTAGTCGCGCAAGCAGTGCGAAAAAGCCGCTCTAATAATCTATTATATACTAATATGCTACGTGTTATGTGTTGTTGTTTGTCATTAATAAGTAATCTCTTCTAAGAGAATAATATATTTATCACTAACCTGTATCTATCCGTTTCGTCCATCATACACTTCACCCGCCGCGGCCGACACCGCCACGTTCGCTCTCACGAAATCACCTTCCGCTAACGCCGCCTCGCTGTGTAAATATTTAGCGGCAACTCTCGAACCTTCCACTTTCCCTCGCGACCGTTTCAACATCGCATCCTCTGCTATAACTAACGCCTCTTTCGTGTTGGCGACTTTAGGCGGCGTGCCGTTGGTGCGTTCACCGGGTAAGAGAAATTTAGGCGCTCTGGAAAGCGCTCGGGCAAGATTCAAGGCGTCCACTAACGCCTGGTTCGCGCCTTGCCCTTTAAAAGGCGACATGGGGTGCGCCGCATCTCCCAGAAGCGTAGTGAATGCATCCACATTCGACGCCTCCTTATCCGACGTATCTTTCTTTCTACCATTCCGAAACACGATTTCGTCTTCTATGAGCATATCAAACGCCGGGTACCCGGACATGTTCTCACTCCTCGTCGATTTCAACAACGTGTGGGCGGGTTCGCACCAACTTTCGCACCGCTTTCGAGACTCTTCCAATAATTTTTTGCGATCTTTTGAAAGCTCCACGGCTTCGTCGTACTCGCACGGGAACGAAAGTTGCCACATCATCGCGTGGGGAATGTTCGTGTACGTCGGGTCGACGTCATTTTTGTAGCCCAGTATATCTTCCGCAATCTCGTTCGTTGAAAATGGCATACAAAACAAACGGTTGTGCCCGTCGAGAATCTGGAACGCTTTGTTTTTACACAACTCGTGGTCCATGCCGTGGCAAATGCCGAGGACGACGAGACAATCGAGGTAGTTCAACCCCTCGTGAATGGCGTCGAGGTTGTCAAACTTGTGCGCGCGAACGCGACTGAACAAACCGTCCGCACCGACAACGCAATCGGAGAGTATTTTTTCACCGTTTGTGAACGTCACTTCCACGCGAGGGTCGTCGTTGTTCCCCCCATCTTCTAATATCGTCTTGGCACTATCAAACTTCATCCCCCATCGAATGTTCTCCGGATTCACCGCATCCAACAGCATTTTTCGTAACTCCTGTCTCGGAATGTGCACGTTCCTCAACGAGTGCGCCACGCTCGGTAAGTGTTTACTATTGCTATTTGCAGCGCTCGCATCATTCGCCGTTCGTTCTTTCCTTTTCTCGACCGAGTGCCCGTACTCTCCCAGCACCTTCCCGTTACTGTGCAACGCCACGTTCGCATCGGATCCAACTCCGTTCAACTCCAATCCTAACTGCTTCAACGCCGACGCCCCCGAGTACCTCTGCATGGTTAACCCGTACCCTTGCCTCCTCGCTTTGAACTCTTCGTCTTTCTCGAATATCGTAAACCGAATGCCTCGGTGCTGCAACGCGACTCCCAACGCCATCCCGCCGATGCCGCCGCCAATGATGGACACGTGACCTTGGCTTTGAGCGCTTGAATAATTGAGAGCGCTCTCGTCGCTCGCGTCGTCGTTGTTGTTGTTGTTTACATCCACCAACCCGGTCCCTTGACAATCCGCACACGTCGCCCGTTTCTCTCCCATTCCTTTCTTCTTCTGTTTCTTTTTCTTATTTTCTGCACCATCACCTCTTTCCTTCTCTTTGCCGTCGTCTAAATCGTCGTCGTTTCTGTTGCGGTGGTACGAGTTTGGATACATCTCTCGTTTCTCTTGCCTCTTCTTCTCCTGCCGTTGCCTGCGGGATTGCGAGATCAAAACGCCCTCGCCTCGGCATTTCGAGCACGCGAACAACATCTGACCACCACCACCGAGATTAGGAGCACTGTTGTTTTTGTTGTTATTCGACGCGTTCGCTCCCATATCGTTCTTATTAATGTTGTTGTTGTTGTTCGTCGTCGTCGTCTGTTTCGCCGCTCCGAGCTTTGTTGAAAACGAACGCCTAATCCTCCTCCTCTTACTCTCAAAAGTCCTCGTCAAAGAGTCAGTCAAAGAATGAAAAGTGAGAGAAGAAGTGTAAGAGAGTTTTTGTATTCGTAGTATCGCGCTGAAACTGCTTCGTTGTCGTAACAAACAAGCAGTTGAAGAGGAAACGCACGCGTTCATGTGCACGCATTCCTGTCGATGAATGAAGAATCATTTCCCCTAAAAATCTTCATTTACTTACGCGCAGATGATGAAGAAAAGATGATGAAGGAAAAGAAGAAGAAGACGAAGAAGTCGCGGGGCTTGTGTTATTAGTATTATTAAGAAGGACAGAGAGAAAGAGAGAGAGAGTAATGAAGAAGAAGAAAGCGAGAGCGAGCGTGCAGAAATTGATTTCTTCTTCAGCAGCATCGGCAACAACATCATCATCAGCGACGTTTACGACTCAGACGAGTTCTGAGAAACACTTTCGACAAATAATATCAACAAATGCGACGAATAATAAAATAACGACTGGATGTATGTTCTTGTTGACTATTTTGATCGTTTCCTTGGTGTTTATGACCGATAATCCATATTCTGATAACGAACAGAATAGAATAGCTTTTGGGGTGAACGAAGACAAAGAAGGAAAGGACGAAAGGGCGGCAGAAGAGTATTTTGATCCGGAGACGTTCACTTTGCCGGTGCACTTACCACCGTCTCCTGCGGCACCGAGTGCACCTCCAGCACCGAAAATTGCGCAGAGCAAACACGACTGGTCGCGAGAGCAATACGACGTTGCGAAAGAGATGAACGACGGCGAGTCGCTGAGAGCGATTAGCGGTCAAATTTTCGGCGGTTTGGATTACGAGGTGCCGTTTACTCAGAAACTGCCGAAAGCGACGCAAACGTTTTCGCCTTGCGCGGCGTTGTACGCTGGCGCGCAGTGCGTGGAAAAAAACACTTTGCCAAAATGCGTGAAGACGATGAACGCGTTGCCGTTTAAGAGTGACGCGTGGATGTCGCTCCACACGGGAGGGAGAAACGGGAACGAAGGAGATTTAGCCGGGAAAGCGCAGTCGTTGCACGGACTGTTTGCGAATGGAGCAGAGTTTGGGGAAATTAAGAGAGAAGTTGATGCGACGTACGGTGGGTTTCCCAGCGCAGACTGGTTGAATAACACGCGAAAATCGCCCGGGAAGTACGCGTTGGCAAACGCGTGCGCGTTGGTCCACAGCGACGGGAAATTGAAAGGAAGCGGTTTGGGACATAGGATAGATAAACACCATTTAGTGATTCGTTTGAACGACGCGCCGGTGAGAGGTCACGAAGAAGACGTCGGGAGTTTCACCTCTGCTCGATTTTTAGGCGAAAAGTATTTTCGAAGAAACGATCGGGACGATAAAAATTTAGAGCGAGCGGCGAGGGAGTTTCCCGATGAGAGTTTAGTCGCCTTGCACTGGTGTAAAACGAAACAAGAGGCATTGCACGGGAAAGCGAATCACGAGAGTCATTGCAGGAAAGAGAGCGTATTCAAAGCGGCAAAGATGAAAGCCCATCTGTTCAATCCGAAATTTGTCGACGCGGTATCCACGAGTTTAGAGCTGAAAGAAGACGAATCGCCGTCGGATTTCTTCATCGCTTTGTTGGCGTTGACGCACGTGTGCGCGCGAGTGCACGTGTACGGATACAACTTGTACGATAAAAGAGATTTGATCAAAACGAAGCACACGAGTTATTTAGGAGAGATGAATGGGAAGTATCACTTGCCGAGACGGTACGGAAACGTTCCAAATGCGAAGAGAGGGGTCACGAAGAAACCGTCGTTCGAGAAGGAATCGCCGAATGGTTATTTTTACGCAAAGTTCAACAGAATCGCTCCGGACCAAGTGACGATTGAAGCGAGTGGATTACACAAACCTGGACTGATGGGCTCCGGTGCTTCCTTTGCGGGATACTCTCTTGGCGAGTATAAAGACCGAAAAATGACCGCAGCAAAGAAAGGTTTGCGTCGTAAACTGTTATCGAAGTCGCATCTGCGGGCGGAATCTCCCGAGGACGTGGAAGATAAAGAACAGTTTTGCGTTCGCGCGTTGCACCACGCGGGTGTCGTCGCGGCGGTTGAAGCGAGCGGGAGAGAAGGTGGGGGACTCTACCACGCCCGAGAAAGTCTCACGCGATCGAAGATAGACATGCCTTCGCACCCTTCGCAAAAATACACGACAGGTAGGAAGAAACACGGATGAATTAGCTTTTTGAATGATGTAAAAATAAAAATTGTATAGTCATAGCTTTTAGTTTTTACCGCTCAAGACGTCCAGTAGCTTCTTCTTATCGATCAACTTCCCGTGTCTCAAACTCACCATGAACTGTTTCTTCTCCCTCTTCTCTTCGTCTAAGTACACGTCTAGTGGTAAAAATGTCGCTTCAGCTATTTCGCCGTACGAACTCTCCGGCACGTTCCGCAACGGCGCTTCCACCGCCTCGGGATACTTCACCACCGTTTCGATTCGATTCCCCCAAAAGTCCATCGAAGATATTCGCAACTTCTTCTCCGCATCACCACTCGTACTATTATTACTACTATTATTATTATTATCATCATTATTAGTATTGCTACTGCTGTTACTAAGACTACTCAACAAAGCTAATTCGCCGACGTATCGATTCGCAAACTCTTGCAAAGCGAACGAGCACCCAATCGCTCCAAATGCACTGGCGGACGCGAACAACATCTGCGTCGTCGCGCTCACGTTTTCGATATTTCCTCCATCTCCTCCTCCGAACACGAGCAAAAGAGGTGTGCTCACCGCCCCGATTGAGAATACCTGCAACACTTTGAATCGAACAATCGCTCGAAAGAGTTTCACGTTTGGACCTTTGTACAGGAGAAGCACTTTCCCCGTAGGGGTAGGGGTTTTGGTGTCGTCTCTTTCTCGAGAAAAAAAGGACGACGAAGAGGAGGAGATGAAAAGAGGATTTTGGCGAGTAGTAGCGCTGTTGGTGTTTATAGGGCGGTATACATGACAGAGGTCGCGTGACCTTCTTCCCGCGAGCGCGGAAAGCGTCAGCATTAATTTGTGATGATGTGTTCAAAAACAAAGAACAAACAACAACGCGAACAAATACAAATCTATAGTATTAAAACACCAAATTGATTAGAAAGTCCCGTCTTCCAAGGAACTGGCGTACTCGCAGAAACTAATAACGCTAGTATCGGCATCGTTCGTACTGGGGGTTTTGTCTAATTTTGCGGGCATGATTTGCCCGTCTTTCCCAACCGGTAACTTTTTATCCGGCGCGATGCCTACTTTGTTGATATCTGTGCCTAAAGGCGTTTGGTACTTCGCCACGGTGACGTTTACGGCGGACCCGTCGCTCAGAGGGACGATGGTTTGGATTAAACCTTTACCATACGTTGGTTCGTCGCCGAAAACGGTCGCCCGGTTGTTGTCGCGCAAGGCGGCGGTTAAGACTTCCGAGGCGGACGCGGTGCCTTTGTTGACGATAACGGAGAGTTTTTTATCGTAAACATTCTCGAGGGGTTTGCCGTTGACTTCGAACGTATCGCGCACGCCTTCGGCGTCGGCGATTTGAACAATCAAACCTTTCTTCATCAACTGCGAGGCGATATCTAACGCGCCCGGGAATAAACCACCGGAGTCGTCTCGTAAATCCAAAACGAACGAGTTGGCGCCTTTTGCCGCTAAATCGCTCAACGCCTCCTTAGTTTTCGCCGCCGATAACGAGTTGAACGTTTGCAATTTAACCACCCCGATGGAATCACCACCGCTTTTCGATGTGCATAAATCCGATTTCACGGGAACGACCGCGTATTGTTTCCTCGTCACGCTCAAATTTTTCGTTTTGCCCGGCGTCGCGCTCGGTTCGATTTTCAACAAAACGTCCGAACCTTGCGGCCCTCGCAACAACTCCGCGACTTCATACAACGACAACCCAGTCACATCCGTCGCATCAATCTCCAAAATCTTATCTAACGGCTTAATTCCAGCCACGTACGCCGGCGCATCGATCGTCGGCGTCACCACTTTCACGCTCAAATCCGAATCAATCGTCAACTCCACCCCTATCCCGCTCACGTTCGCGTTCATCGTGTTCTCGCTCACCGCCGCGTATTGATCCGGTTCCAAAAATCTCGTAAACGGATCGTCCAACTTCTTCAACATCGTCTTAATCGCCTCGTACGCGTCTTCTCTCGACGGCATTGGTGTGTTTTTCACCGTTTGCTCGCGATACTTGAACCAACTGATCCCGTTGAACGTCTTGTCCACGTACGCTTTATCCACCGCCCGCCACGCTTCCAAGAATAAGAGCTGGTTCTCCGTCACCGCGTTCGCGACTCGAACATCGGTCACCCCGAAGATACAACAACACAGAGCTCCCGCGAAAAGAGTATTCGCGAATGGATTCGTATTCGTAGTAGTGGTCGTAGTAAAACCATCATCATCGCCTTTTTTATTCTCGTCATCATCATTTTCATCATCATCCAAAGAAGAAGAAGAAGGTGATGAAGAATCCCCCATCATCATTCGTGTCGTATTCTCGCGCAAACGCATCCTCGTCCTCCTCCCTCTCGTCCTCAAAATTTTGTTGTTGTTGTTGTTCTTGTTGTTGTTGTTCTTAGTAGTAGTAGTAGTAGTAGTCTCGGACAACGGTTTTGACCCTGAGCGCATCATTAAAGTCGTCGTCATTATTGATGAGAGAAATGATGACGATGCTTTTTTTTTTGTGATGTCTCGTCCTCTCTTCCGTGTTGTCTCCTCTCGCAAAATTTCACAAAGTCAACTTTTTGGTTCATTCAACAACAACACAGACAACAAAAAAAGAGACAAAAAAGAAAAAAGAAGAGAAAAAAGAGCACCAAAGAAACTGCACAAAATTTTCAATATCAGAGAGAGAGAGAGAAGAAGAACACCAACAGAGACCCATTTCGAGATGAGTTCGACGAGATACGACCGGCAAATGCGTTTGTGGGGAGAAAACGGTCAGAAGTTACTCTCGTCTGCGAAAATTCTCGTCTTGGATTCCGGGGCGACGAGTGCGGAAGCGGCGAAGAATCTCATCTTGGGTGGAATCTCGCAACTGACCATGTGCGATTCGCCGAAACGATTGGTGGAAGAGAGAGACTTGGGGAATAACTTCATGACGAGTTTGAGTTTCTTTAAATCTTCTTCCACAAACTCTGATGAAAAAGGAGACGACGAGGAGGTTTTAGAACGGACGAAGAGAATAAAAAGGGGCGACATGGTGTGCAAACACTTGAAATTGTTGAACCGAAACGTAGAGGTGAACTTTTGGGAGGAAGATCCGAGAGAGATGATTGAACGGTTTCGACGAGGCGAAGAAGAAAAAGAAGAAGACAAAGAAGACAAAGAAGAAAAAGGCACACAAGAACTTCGTCATCATCGATTGCAAGATTTCGATGTGATACTCGCGTCGCAGTTGGACGAACCGACGATGATTAAACTCGATGACATTTGTCAAAAGCTAGGGAAAAAGTTGTTGACGCTGCGGTCGAACGGATGTTTCGGGACGGTGAAGATATCCGGGGCGAAGACGCACTGCGTGGTCGAGGCGAAACCGGAAAATCGAAAGATGGATTTACGGTTGAGCGAAAGCGGCGTGTTTACAGAGTTAGAGGAGTTTGCGGAGAATTTTGAGGATTTGGAGGCGATGGACGAACAGAGGTTCGCACACGTGCCATGGGCGGTTTTGTTGCTCGTGGCGAAGAAAAGGTTCGACGAGAAGCAAAGGCAGACATTAGAAGACGGCGATTACGAGGCGCAGAAGCAGTTCAAGGAGTTTTTGAAATCCATGGGAAGGACGAAAACGGAGCTGAACTTTGAAGAGGCGTTGGAGAACGTGAGGATGGCGTGGCAGAAACCGGAAGTGCCGGAGAACGTTTCGGAGTGTTTTGAAAAGTTGCCGAGGAAATTTCGAAGCGTTACAGAGGAAGGAGATGGAGTAGCGATGATGGAGACAGAGACGACGCTATCCTCTTCGGACGTAGTATCGATAACGGACGTGGGAGCGAGCGACGTGAGCACAAAGTTGTTTTGGATCTTTGTCGCCGCATTGGAAGAGTTTACGAAAAGGAACAAAAAGTTTCTCCCGTTGGACGCGGGCGCGTTGCCGGACATGACGTCGACGACGGATGCATTCGTCGGACTTCAAAGAGTGTACCTCGAGAAGGCACAAAAGGACCAACGCGAGATGTTGCGCATCGTTAAAGAAACGATCGTTCCCAATTTGAAGACGACGACGAGATCTAACGATAATAATAGTATCAGTTGTAGTCACGGGAGCAAAATCGTCGACGTTATCGAGAAGGACGTGGACGAAAAGCAGCTGGAAGAGTTTTGCATAAAGTTTTGCAAAAACGCGCGCGATATTCGATTCGTCTCCTTCACGTCGCTCGCGGACGAACGCGACATTTGGAGGTGGGAGAACAAACCGGAACACGAAGGCAAGAAGGCGCAAGTAGCCTCCTTCCTCGCCGTCGACAGTCCGCAACGCGTGTGCGCGTATTCCTACGCGCTTTTGCGCGCCTCGGACGCGTTCGAGGCGAAATTGTGTCGAAAAGCCGGCACGTACGCGCCCGAAGAAGGCGTCGATAACGTCGTCGCCTCCTCGGGAACGGAAAAAGGCAAATCGATGCTCTTCCATCGCATGACGAGCGACTGCGCGGAACTTCGCGCGCTCGTCACCAAAAATTTAGAAGCCGCCATGTTCCAATCCTTCTCCACGTCCACTTCCCCAACGAAAATGGACGTCGTAGAAAAACCACCCTCCGATGACGCCGACGACGTAAACGACGACGGTGGAAATGGTTCAAACATCATAAAAGCTGCCAAAGCCGAAGAGGCTGGTAAATTCTTGGAACGGCTCGCCTGGGAAGTCGTTCGCTCTCAAGGCGGCGAAATCCACGCCGTCGCATCCGTCGTCGGCGGCGTCGCCAGCCAAGAGGCGATTAAACTCATCACCGGACAGTTCGTTCCGAGTCACGGGAGGGTGTGCGTCCACTTAGCCGACGGGAGCAGCGCCGTCCTTCCGTAGTAAAGTATAATA
>Ga0209091_10003548_pt1 | contig 12506 bp, 8 predicted proteins | sample ArcticOcean_MG_C_6_FD_187438 | JGI IMG/M metagenome (GOLD analysis project Ga0209091, IMG submission 187438) | Marine microbial communities from western Arctic Ocean - ArcticOcean_MG_CB8_128 (SPAdes) (version 2) | ecosystem: Environmental > Aquatic > Marine > Oceanic | place: Arctic Ocean...
ATTTACTGTTGCCCCCAATTATGGGACTTTGTGTGAAGCCTTCCACACAGCAGGCAGCAGCTGACTGAAGGCGTAACAATAATAATGGAGGGGGCAATTATGTCCGTTTTAAATAAAATGAAGTTGGCTGCTGTTGCTGGTGCGCTGATTATCAGTACCACTGCAGTTTATGCTAAAGACGTGAACATCCGTGTTCAGTCCGTACTTGGCACTAAATCCGATGAAGTGCACATGCTAAAGGAATTTGCTAAGGATGTGAGTGAATTGACTGACGGTTCTGTCAATATTGAAATATTGCCAGGTGGGTCGGTTGTTGGTAACACGGACATCATCGATGCTATTGATGCTGGTTTGCTAGATGGTGGTTTTGCTTGGACTCATTATTGGGGTGGCAAGCATCCAGCTGCTAACCTATTCGGTGCTCCTATCGCAGGTGCGGGTGTAGGCCTTGATAATATTGCGTTCCTTTCTTGGTTCCAATACGGTGGTGGTAAAGAGCTTTATGATCGTCTATGGGACGAAATGGGCGTTAACATTAAAGGCTTTATGTTGCAGCCTGTAGGCCCAGAAGCTTTGGGATGGTTCCCTGAACCTATTAACTCTATGGATGACTTCCGTAAGCTTCGTTTCCGCGCTCCCCCAGGCATGGTAGGCCAGGCTTACAAAGACATTGGCGTAGCCTCTGTTGCTATGGGCGGTGGTGACATCCTACCTGCACTTGAAAAAGGCACAATTGACGCCGCCGAATGGTGCTGTCCAAAGCCTGATAGTGTGTTTGGTTTCCAAAAAGTATTGAAGCATTACTACCTGCAAGGTCTTCACCAAGTGGTTGTAAATGCTGACATGTACTTAAACGGTGATGTTTATGACTCTCTAACTACTATGCAAAAGAAAGCTATAGAAGTAGCTGCTAATGCATCTTTGTCAAAATCCATTTCTTACCGTATCTATGAGAACGGTAAAGCTTTGAAAGACTTGACCGAGAATCATGGTGTGCAATTACATGATACGCCAGCAGATTACTTCCCTGCGTATATGAATGCAGCAAACGCGCTGCTTCAAAAATCTTCTGATGAGAATGAATTCTTTGCAGAAGTTTGGCAGTCGCAAAAGGATTTCGCTGCAATAGCAGTGCCTTTCTGGGCTGGTGCACAGGCATCTAATGCTAGTTTAGGTAAGGCCTTTGCTGATAGCATCAAGTAATAGTATGCATTGACTTGATATCGACCTAGTACTAAGTGCTAGGTCGATTTTTCGTAACAAAATAATTAAGTTTGTAAACTTATACGACGGTAAGAGGTTTATCATAGCCTTCTGGCACTTTTCATACAGGATTCTATGATAGGTTTTTTCAATTTTTAACAACTAGTTACAATGACTTTAATTCAGTCTTTGTGAAGACAATACATAATAATAATTATAGACAATAATAAGAGGAAGCTGACATGGCGACACAAGTAACAGACATTGGCGAGCTCGAAATCACCGATGAATTAATCGCAGAGCGTCGTGCCGAAAAACCTGGAGAAACACCAGAGGACATGACGCCTTGGCAGCGTCCCATTACCGCTTTTATTGATGTGCTGAATTTATGGATGGGGCGTATCATTTGCATAGCCATTATCCCTTTGGTGGCTGTGATGGTTACCGAAGTGTTTTCCCGCGGCATGTTTGCTTTACTGATTTCTTACGATTTGGGTGACCTTGCCCGTGCTATAAATTTGGGGCCTACCACCTGGGTGTATGACGTCAGCCGAATGCTTGGAGGAGTCATATTTATGGCGGCAGCAGGCTATGCCTTGATGCGTGGTGTCCATATTCGCGCAGATTTCATTTACCGTAGTTGGCATAAGACAACCCAAGCCACCGTTGATGCTGTCTTATACCTGATGTTTTATTTCCCCGCTATGCTGCTGTTCTTTTGGAGCGCACTGGGCTTTGCTGGTGATTCTTTAGGCTTTAATGGTTGGGGTGAAGAATGGGGTATTTGGGAAGACGCTAGTGCTGATTCGACATGGGCACCCTACTTATGGCCTGCGCGTATTTTTATGCCTATTGGTGCGGGGCTACTATTTTTACAGGGTTTCCCTGAGCTATTCCGCGCTTTTCACCAAATGGGTAAAGAAAGAGAAGCAAAATTCCTAAAATTTTTCCCCTTTTATCTAATAGGCCTGGCGTGTGTTTTTATATCGGTTTTCTATCCAGAAGTGTTGCCACTAGGGGATTGGCTAGCAAGTATGCTAGGTGATGTTAGTATTTCAAAACCTATGATTGGTATGTTGATGTTAGCCGCCATGTTGTTTTCTATTTTCATAGGCTTCCCTATTTCCTTTACGTTGATTTTCCTTGGGTTTGTGTTTGCTTCGATGGGAGGCAGTAGTAAGTTGGCGTTCTTCTTGCTTACCCTACAAGTCAACTCCACGATGATGAATGATCAGCTTGTAGCGGTGCCTTTGTTTATTTTTATGGGTATTATGATGGAGCAAGCAGGGCTCATGGAGCGCCTGTTTAACGCCGTACAAATGATGATGTCTCGCACTCGTGGTGCGTTGTTTATTGCAGTGTTGTTTGTTTCAATGATTTTTGCAGCGGCTACGGGTATTGTTGGTGCGTCGGTCACTATTTTGGGCATTATGGCGGCCAAAACCATGAATCGTTCTAAATATGATGTGCGTTTATCGGCCGGTGCTATTACGGCGGGTGGAACCTTAGGCATATTAATACCTCCTTCTATTATGTTGATTGTTATGGGGCCTGTGTTGGAAGTGCCTGTAACAGACTTATTTCGTGCGGCAGTGCTTCCTGGGGTGTTATTGGCTAGTTTGTATATGATTTACACTATTGGCCGCTGCATGATTAACCCCAATCTTGGGCCTATTTTGCCTGAAGACGAGCAGCCAGAAACATCACCTTATTACGGACTAGAGGTGATATTAGTTATGTCCGGCTTAGGCATGTTTGTATTCTTATGTGTTTTGGCAACCAAGGGTGCCTTGTCATTCTTCCCGCTAGCAGGACTTGTCATTCCATTGTTATGGATTGGTCTGATGTTCTGGTTGTTTAAATGGGCTCGTGAAGTAAGGCCTAAAGGATTCTATTTTTCTGACTTGTGGTATGAGTTTTTTATGGGTCTGGTGCCGCCCACGGTACTCATTGCCTTCTCCTTAGGTTCTATTGTGGCAGGGCTTGCAACCCCGGCAGAGGCTGCTGCGTGCGGTGCTTTTGGTTCGTTAGTTCTGTCTATTGCCTATCGGAAGTTTTCTTTTGCCAGTGGTTATGATGCGTTGATTAAAACCTTAGAAATTACGGTTCTCATCATGTTTTTGGTGGCAGCATCAAACTTCTTTGGTGCAGTATTCTCTAACCTAGGCACGCCACAGATGCTGACCGAATTACTCTTGTCCTTCGACCTGTCGTCATGGGCAATGTTGTTTTTCATATTGGCATTGATTTTCGTGCTGGGTTGGCCGTTAGAGTGGGTGCCAATTGTATTGATTATCGTGCCTATCCTGTTGCCAGTGGTAGAAACCTTAGACTTTGGTTTAAGTCAGGCAGACTTGTTAATCTGGTTTGCCATACTGGTGGCGGTAAACCTCCAAACCGCCTGGTTAAGCCCGCCCGTAGCACTGTCCGCTTATTTCCTAAAAGGTGTAGTGCCAGAATGGGATTTAAAGGATATTTATCTAGGCATGATGCAGTTTATGGTTATCCAGTTAATAGGCTTACTATTGATCATATACTTCCCACAAATTGCTTTGTGGTTGCCTAACTATTGGTAGCAACTGTCTCAGTGAGAATTAAGCTAGCACCAAGAAATTGGCAAAATTAAAAGCTAGGCCGCCCATGATTGCATTCATGAGCGGTCTGACTCATTGGGTTGTTATGAGTATTTAACTGCCCTCAAATTGCCCTTTGGTGACCGGACTATTTATACAACCAGTAATTTAACACCCTGTCTAAGTGGACAGCTTGCGCTTTGCTCGCTCAGCACATTTTGTGTCTAGGCGGGTGAGGTGCTTTTTTTGGTTGGCTTAACTGGGCTAATCGAAATAACCAATTTGGTTCTAAGCTATTTGCTAATAGTTTAGTATCCTCCATCCATGACCTAAGAATTCTAAATTCTTTCTATTCATTAAACCCTATTTAGGTGTAACCGATTATGAAAATGACTACTGAAGAAGCATTTGTAAAAACCCTACAAATGCATGGCATTGAACACGCTTTTGGTATTATTGGCTCTGCCATGATGCCCGTGTCTGACATTTTTGAAAAAGCTGGTATTAGTTTCTGGGATTGTGCCCATGAAGGTTCTGGCGGCATGATGGCAGATGGCTACACCCGTGCCACTGGCAAAATGAGCATGATGATTGCTCAAAACGGCCCCGGCATTACTAACTTTGTCACACCCGTTAAAACAGCTTATTGGAACCACACACCACTCTTGTTAGTGACTCCTCAAGCGGCTAACAAAACCATTGGCCAGGGTGGTTTCCAAGAAGTAGAGCAAATGGCTTTGTTTGAAGACATGGTATGTTATCAAGAAGAAGTGCGTGACCCATCACGTATTGCAGAAGTGCTTGATCGTGTTATTGCTAATGCGCATCGTTTCTCAGCGCCTGCGCAAATCAATATTCCACGTGATTTTTTCACTCAGATTGTGGATATTGATCTGCCTACCATGATTGATTTCGAATTGCCTTCTGGTGGTGAAATGGCCATAGCAGAAGCGGCTAAGCTTTTGTCTTCTGCCAAGTCCCCAGTGATCCTAAACGGTGCTGGTGTGGTATTAGCAGCGGGTGGTATTGCCGCTTCTATGGCTTTAGCAGAGCGCTTAGACGCTCCAGTATGTTGCGGCTACCAGCACAACGATGCCTTCCCAGGCTCACATCCATTATTTGCTGGCGCATTAGGCTATAACGGCTCTAAATCTGGTATGCAGTTAATTAAAGATGCCGACGTAGTCTTGGCTTTAGGCACACGCCTAAACCCATTCTCTACCTTGCCAGGCTACGGCATAGATTACTGGCCTAAAAATGCCAAAATCATCCAGGTAGATCTTAAGCCAGAGCGTATTGGTTTAACCAAGCCAGTTACTGTAGGCATTGTAGGTGACGCTGCTAAAGTAGCTAAAGGTATTCTAGCTCAACTTTCTGCTACGGCAGGAGATGCAGGCCGTGCTGACCGTAAAGCCCACATCGCTGCCACCAAGGCTGCTTGGGATATTGAACTAGAATCCATGACCAACGAGGAAGACGATCCAGGTACCACTTGGAACGAACGTGCCCGTGCTGCTAAGCCTGAATGGCTAAGCCCGCGCATGGTGTGGCGTGCAATTGCTTCGGTAATGCCCAAAGAAGCCATTATTTCGTCTGACATCGGTAACAACTGTGCCATTGGTAACGCATACCCATCCTTTGAGGAAGGTCGTAAGTATTTAGCACCAGGTTTATTTGGCCCATGTGGCTACGGTTTGCCAGCAGTAGTAGGCGCTAAAATCGGTTGTCCAGACACTCCTGTTATCGGTTTCTCTGGTGACGGCGCCTTTGGCATTGCGGTGACTGAGCTGACAGCCATTGGCCGTGATGAGTGGCCAGCGGTGACCATGATTGTCTTCCGTAACTATCAATGGGGTGCAGAGAAACGTAACTCTACCTTATGGTTTGACGACAACTTCGTAGGAACAGAGCTAGATGAGAACGTTAATTATGCGGCTATTGCTCAAGCCTGTGGCCTACAAGGAGTGCAAGCTCGTACTATGGATGAAGTAAGTTCTTCACTTAGCCAAGCCCTTGTAGATCAAGCAGCGGGTAAGACCACGTTAATTGAAATTCTAATTAACCAAGAGCTAGGCGACCCGTTCCGCCGCGACGCTATGAAGAACCCAGTAGAAGTTGCTGGTATTAGCCGCGACGACATGCGTCCACAAAAGGGCGCGTAACCTTCTAGGTTGCTGACTCACAGCTCGTAATGACAGTTCACACTGTCATTACGAGCGTTTTTTTGCTTTTTTTACCCCTCACTTTTCATCTTTGCAGTCTCGCATTTTTCGTCTTTTTGATCTCAGCAAAGTAATCCAACACTAGACATCCCACCAATACACACAAACCCAGTTTCAGGTATAATGCAGCGGAAATTCGCACCCACTGTTAGACCAGAACCATGACTGCTATTCGTACCCGCATTGCGCCATCACCAACTGGTGACCCACACCTAGGCACAGCCTACATTGCCTTATTTAACTTGGCATTTGCACGCCAGCACGGCGGTGAATTCATTCTACGTATCGAAGACACAGACCAACAACGTAGCACCCCAGAATCTGAGAAAGCGATTCTAGATTCATTACGCTGGTTAGGTATTAATTGGAGTGAAGGCCCAGATGTTGGTGGCCCCCATGGTCCTTATCGCCAAAGTGAGCGGGGCAGTATATACAAAAATTACACCGATCAACTGGTAAAAGATGGACATGCGTTCTATTGTTTTGCGACTACCGAAGAACTAAACGAATTACGCCGTCACCAAACAGAAAACAAACTACCTATTGGCTACGATGGCCGTGGTTTAGAGCTATCTCCTACGCAAGTACAACAACACCTGCATGATGGTATAGCTCACGTTGTTCGCATGAAGATTCCTCGCCAAGGGACTTGCGTATTCCACGACATGCTACGAGGAAGTGTTGAAATTGAATGGTCTCAAGTAGACATGCAAGTGTTGCTAAAAGCAGACGGTATGCCCACTTACCATTTAGCCAACGTGGTAGACGATCACCTCATGGGTATTACCCATGTATTGCGTGGAGAGGAGTGGATTAACTCAGCACCTAAACACCAGTTACTGTACAAATATTTTGGTTGGGACATGCCTGAGTTGTGTCACCTGCCGTTATTACGTAACCCAGATAAAAGCAAATTATCTAAACGTAAGAACCCAACTAGCATTATGTATTACCAACGTATGGGTTACTTGCCAGAAGCCTTGTTGAACTACCTAGGCCGTATGGGTTGGTCTATGCCCGATGAACGGGAAAAGTTTAGCCTAGAAGAAATGATTGCAAATTTTGATGTAAATCGTGTGTCTTTAGGTGGCCCGATCTTTGACCAAGAAAAACTGTCGTGGCTTAATGGCCTATGGATACGCGAAAACCTAAGCGATACTCAATTCATGCAGCGTATGCAAAGCTGGGCCATTAATAATGTCTTTCTGGCGCCAATCGTACCCCTCATTAAGCCCCGTGTAGATAAGTTCAGCGATGTGCTGCCATTGGCTGGTTTCTTCCTTAGCGGCATGCTAAACCTCACAGAAGACGACTTAGTCAATAAAAAGCTAGAGCCGGAGCAAGTTCGTAAAGCCCTGCAGTTTACCTTATGGCGGTTAGAAGCATTACGCCATTGGCAAAAAAATGATATTTTTGCCATTTGTAAAGGCATGGCAGAAACCTTAGAAATTAAGCCAAAAGACTTATTTGCTACCCTGTTTGTAGTCATTACCGGCACAGCAAATTCCGTGTCTGTATTTGATGCCATGGAAATACTAGGCCCAGACATGAGTAGGGCACGTATTCGCCATGCTGTAGACCTATTAGGTGGCCTTTCTAAGAAAGAAGCAAAGCGTTGGGATCAGGAATACCAAGCGCTATAAACTGTATTAGGCAGATGAGCGGAAGTGATTGATTAAAAACAGTCTTTTTCTACTGAAACTGATAAAAAGGGGCTTGCAATCCCGCCTCATGTGCCTATAATACGCCTCCATCAAGTCGCAACAGTAACGTCCCAAGTAACTTGATTACCCTCGTGTGGGGCCTTAGCTCAGCTGGGAGAGCGCAACACTGGCAGTGTTGAGGTCAGCGGTTCGATCCCGCTAGGCTCCACCATCTACGAGGCTTGTAGCCATAGTAGACACCAACAAAACACCAACTTCCAAACACCAACTTCCAAACACCAACTCCTTATTTTTTGGTTGCTAGACTTTGTGTAAGTGGTAGAACCATTCGTCGTTATAGTCACCCCATGTATCGTATGTGATTTCTTCACCAATAAGTGCTTGGCTCAACGCTAAACGAGCTGCTTGACCTCTGCCCCAATTGTTCCAAATTCTCGTGGTTGAGTGTCCATCTTCGATGTCTAGGTATACTGCAGGCTGGTTATACTTTCCTTTGTTTCCCATTCCAGCATCTAAAACTTTGAACGTGTTATCGACAGCTCTTGGAACTCCATTTTTTGCATTATCAATAATATTTCCTGCCTTAGAGAGTCTGCGTATTTCTTCGTCCTTAGGGCCAATCATAAAGTTAATGATTCAAGAGCATGGATTGGATTGTTGACAGAGTATGGATTTGATTGTTTACAGAGTATGGAATGGATTGTTTACAGAGTATGGAATGGATTGTTGACAATGTTATAACCTGCTGATATATTGTTGGCCAGTTAAGTTCTAAAAAATGAAGAAGCTGTTATGACTATTACTATAACGTGGGTCGCTGGATTCCTTATACTCACTTGCCTAATTCTTATTCTAGCAAAGATTCTAAGAAAACGTTCATTGACCCGTTTCACTACTAAATGGGAACGTTAGGTTCTCAACCTGACAATCTTTGTAATCTTTAAAACACAGTTATTGGTACATTAATCTAAAGGGTCAGTCCAACTAATGACTCTACTCTGGCCACGAGGTTCTTCAGAGCTTCGTTGGTCAACCTTTGTATGTATCAACAATTAAAAAGTTCATTAAGGAGCAAGTCCATGCAAGCGGTTAACTTAAGTAAAATTATCGCCTCCAGTGTTTTGGTCGCGTTTTTAGCTGCCTGCAGTTCTACTGGTGAGACCACGGATGCAAGCGCCAGTGCTCAAGCAGCCCAAGTAGCTGTTGAAGCAGCTTCATTAGCCCAAACTCAAGCAGACGCGCAAGCTCTTAAAGATGCTCAAGCGGTAGCAGCGGCAGCGGCTCTTATTGAGGCTCAAGCTTTAGCAGATGCCGAGGCAGCCCAGCAGGCTGCTGATAACGCCGCGGCTCAAGTCGCCGCTCAGAAGCAGCAGGCTCAAGAAGCTGCCCAAGCTTTGGCCCATGTTATCTATTTTGACTTTGACCAGTCGACGATCAAACCTGAGTTTCGCAGTGCACTGAATGGCCATGCTGCGTACTTAAGCCAAAACCCTTCAGCAAAAATTGTGTTAGAAGGTCATGCTGATGAACGTGGAACTAGGGAGTACAACATCGCTCTCGGTGAACGACGTGGTAACGCTGTAAGTCGTTATTTAGTTGTGCAAGGTGTTTCCATAGAAGCAATTGAAGTGGTTAGCTTTGGTGAAGAACGTCCTGTCAACTCAGGAAGTGATAGCGCTTCTTTGTCTGAAAACCGTCGGGTAGAAGTACGTTACGTTAACTACTAGTTACTGCTAGGGTCTACCAAAACAAAGTAGACCTTTACAAGCCCTAAATAACATCGTTGTGCTTGTCACATCGGTGGTTTTTTGTTTCTTAACTCGGTGCTTTTCTTAATAAAGAATAATTGTTAATAAATGGATGTTTTGGTGTATATAAATAGATTTTTAGTAGCCTTAGTTTTGTCAATATTCTTTGGCAATGGAGCCACCTTGGCGGGCGTCGAAGAAGATTATTCGAGAGCCAAACAGTTATTTGACTCAGGTGATTATAAAACTGCGATGTCAGCATGGGGTCCTTTAGGTGAGGAGGGGCATAGTAAATCTCAAGTTATGCTAGGGTATGCATATAAAAATGGTATGGGCGTGGTAAAGAACAATAAAACTTCTTTTAAGTGGTATGCCAAAGCTGCCGCGCAGGGAGATTCTTATGCTCAATTCAAAGTAGGAAGTGCTTATACCAATGGTGAGGTTGTCCTAGGCAACAATCAAACAGCTGTAAAATGGTTCACCTTAGCAGCCAAACAAGGGTTTGGTAATGCTCAATATATGTTAGCAGTCAATTACTACAATGGCAGAGGTGTTAGAAAAGATTATAAGCGGGCCTATATGTGGTGCACCTTAGCTTTGTATAACGGTACCCAATTGGCTAATAATATTAAAGGACAGATAGCTAAGAGACTGCGTTCATATCATCCCAAAAATGGGTGGTATGATGAAAGCGCCTCCCTCTCTGAAGCGCAGAAAATGTCACAGATTTGTTTAGCGAGCAACTATCAAACTTGCTAGCGAATGGCAATTCGACTTTGTTTTTTTCCATGCAATACTGGCAGTGTCGAGGTCAGTGGTGAGATCCCACTAGGCTCCAGCATCTACGATGCTTGCAGCCATAGTAAACACTAAACAAACAACAACTCCAAACCACTAATGAAAAGTATTATATGCACTCACAATTTGACCACGGCCTAAGGGCATTCCAGTTGGGTGACCACGCGGTTGCGATAAAAGACTTAACTCCCTTGGCTGAGCGCGGTGATGCGAGAGCCCAATATCATCTGGGAATTATGTACACGCAGGGCGCAGGAGTTGCAAAAAGCGATGAGACTGCGCTCAAGTGGTACACTAAATCTGCTGAACAAGGTGATGCCCTGGCCCAATATAATCTGGGATTCATGTATCAGCGGGGTGCAGGTGTTACAAAGAATGATCAGATAGCAGTTAAATGGTTTATCAAAGCTGCTGGACAGGGCCATGATGGTGCTCAATTCAATCTGGGTTTTATGTGCGCGCATGGTGTGGGTGTTCCAACGAGCAAGGACTTATCAATTAAGTGGTATACACTCGCTTCTGAGCAGGGGCATGACCGGGCCAAAGCTAATCTAGTAAGGATTAATGAGTTACATAGTAGGCTGCCAAAAAGTGACTCAGAAACTGCTCTCGAGCATTTAAAAGGGGCTGAGGAGGGGCACGCTGACGCGCAGTTTAACGTAGCGATTATATATCGAAATGGTCAGGGTGTTACTCAAAGTGATGAGGCTGCTGTTCAATGGTTTACTAAAGCGGCTGAACAGGGCCATATGAGTGCTGAGTTCAATCTTGGTTTTATGCACAAACGTGGCGATGGTGTTCCACAGAATCATTTCATAGCATTTGAATGGTTTGCTCTCGCTGCTGAGCAGGGGCATGCCAGAGCCCAATATAACGTTGGAAATATGTGTTTTAGTGGCGAGGGAGTGGTAAAGAACGATCAGCAAGCTGCTCTGTGGTTCAATCTAGCGGCTGATCAGGGTTATACCCTGGCTCAATATAATCTCGCAGTCATGTATAAGCGTGGCGATGGGGTGATACAGAGCTATCAAAAGGCACTCCTGTGGTACACCGCAGCAGCTGATCATGGGCATGCAAGTGCGCAATATAATTTGGGTGTGATCTACCAACATGGGAAAGGAGTGCCAAAAAATGATCAAATGGCAGTCAAGTGGTTTCAAGATGCTGCTGAAGGTGGACACTCAAGAGCTAAAGTTGCTTTGCAGGAGTTTGCTAACCTTGGTGATGTCGCGCAAAACAATCAGAAAGCTCCTTCTGAATATACTTTGGCCGCTGAAAAAGGGAGCGCCAAGGCTCAATATAATTTGGGACTGATTTATCAAGAAGGAACACTCGTTGCAAAGAACGATACATTAGCAGCTAGGTTTATTACCTTGGCCGCTGAACAAGGGTATGCTCTGGCTCAGTACACATTAGGGTTCATGTACGACAAAGGCGAATGTGTTCCAAAAAATGACAAGATTGCTGCGAAGTGGTATCTCTTAGCAGCGGAGCAGGAGCACGAAAGTGCTCAATCTAATTTGGGACAAATGCACACTAACGGTCTAGCAGGGATACAAAACAGTGTAACTGCAATTAAATACGTCATTTGTGCTGCTGAGCAAGGGCATGCCAATGCCCAATTCTACTTAGGGGATCTGTACGACAAAGGTAAGGGCGTTCCAATAAACGATAAGGAAGCGGCTAAGTGGTACACTTTAGCTGCTGAGCAAGGGCATATGGAAGCTCAATTTTGTCTGGGAGATATATACGATAAAGGCAAAGGTGTTCCCATTAATGCTCATGAATCTGCGAAGTGGTTCGCCTTGTCTGCTGAGCAGGGCTATGCTAACGCTCAATCTAACTTGGGCAATATTTACAGGCGTGGCGAAGGGGTTCCGCAGAATGATAAAATCGCAGTGAAGTGGTATACCTTAGCGGCAGGCCAAAATTACGCTCTTGCTCAATATGCTCTGGGGTTTATGTACAGCAAAGGAAATGCTGCTATTAGAGACTATAAACTCGCATATATGTGGTATGACATAGCGGTCTCTAATGGGGTCGTTAAAGGTATTCAACATAAAAAAGAGATCGTTAAGGGAATGACCCCCACTCAAATAGAAGAGGCAAAAAAAATGTCGCTCAGGTACTTTAAGAATAGTCATGCTGGTGATTAAGAGCGAAGTATAACCATTCTTTAAGTGAGTTCAAAATTAAGAAGCTAACAGAGTTTTACAACGCGATTGATAGTGGAGATAAGGATAAGATTAGGGAGGCAGTTGAAGGTATCCAGAAGTACAATTCTTACTTACTTAAGAA